>JACCDR010186714.1_pt1 | contig 24740 bp, 28 predicted proteins | sample 7446431 | NCBI WGS metagenome assembly JACCDR01 (sample SAMN15323443, study PRJNA562643) | freshwater metagenome | isolation source: river surface water | place: USA:Blue River Watershed | collected 2017-08-17 | reverse complement strand
GTACGGCTCATTCCAGCTCGTTCGCACGCCTCGTCTCTGCCTCACTGTGCTGCTTTTCATAGAAGTGGGCAATTTTTAAAGCATTTTTCCAAATCCTATAGAGTTAGTTCTACATTTAATTAAACAAAACCGCGCACGGTATCGTGGCGGTTAAAAGAGGAGTGAGTGGGTCATGGCGGCATCTTCTTTAATCATCCAGGTGGATGTATCGAGTGGGATTTCTCGTTTGCGACTCCCATCCTTGAACTTCACGTGCCCATGAGCCATAGCGTAATCGAACACCTTTTTGGTAACCTTCACGTCTTGCTCGCAGTACTTTTTGATTTCGTCGATTTTGCCCTCCTTCCACCAACGAACGGCTTGGAGGCCGTGGGCAGATTTTTTGGCGCCAATCGTCGCTTCAGCGACACTATCAAGTCGGAGTCGGCGCCCGAGTGACTGTTTGATGCTCTCGAGGAGGTCGATACTTTTGATATGGGTGAGGTCACCAGGGTAATACTTGTTGAGGAGAGGGATGTCAAAATGGTTGCTGTTGTAGCCAACGAGTGCGTCAGCTTGTTCAATAATCGGCCAGGCCTGGTCGAGCTCATCAATCGTGAGGGTGGTGTATTTGTCGGTAGCGCTATCATAAAATGTCGCGACAGAGATATCGAGGGCAGTGGGGTCACTCGAACCAACATCCTCGAAGATATTTTGGGTTTCCAGGTCAAAAACGATATAGCGCATGTGGCGCACAGTATACCACAAACGACCAGCTCGAGGAGAGCTGGTCGTTTGTGACAATATATTTAGGCGGCTTCAGTAATCAGTTCAATGAGTTCTGTAATAGTGCCTTTTGTTTCTGATTCTTCCATGAGATTCTTGAGTGTGTAGGTGCCGCTCTTTAGTTCATCTTCGCCAACCACAATGATGTATTCAGTGAGTCGTTCGGCAGCGTCACTGATCTTTTTGCCCAGTTTGCGGGTGCCGATGTCAGTCGCCACACTAATTTCTTTACGGCGTATCTCCATGGCGATTTTTTGCGCCTCGAGATTGTAGGCTGCGTCCATCGGGATGATAACAACCGTTGGGGCGGTGATACTCGAAGTGAGAAGGTCGTGAGTGGTGAGAAAGTCGCGCATGGTGACATCGCCCATCCCAAAGCCGATACCTGAGATAGCCTCACCACCAAACATGGCGGTGAGGTTGTCGTAGCGTCCGCCACCGAGCATTGAGCGATTATTTTCACCTGATACATCAAACACTTCAAAGATGGTGCCAGTGTAGTAATTGAAACCACGGGCGATCGAGCGATCTATTTTGACATTGGTGATACCGAGGGCTCGTAGACCCGCTACGACTTCATTACTGTCACTAGTATCGCCACCAGAGACGAGGGTGTGAATTGGTTCAATTACTGTTGTGTCACTGACGATGTTGGCCAGTGCCGTTTTGTATTCAGCGGCAGTAATTTTGTGGAAGCGGTCATTGAGGCGGGTGATGGCGTCTTGGGTGGCGACATCAGTGACTCCGAGCGCGCTATACTTGGCCCGCATTTCAGTGCGGTTATTGATGCGGATTTCAAACATCTCAGTATCAGCCCCGAAGTTCATAATGAGTGCGTGCGCAAGCGCAATAATCTCCACATCGGCCGTGTAGTCGTCGGCGCCGAACATGTCGCAGTTGAGTTGCCAGTGTTCGCGGAGGCGGCCACGTTGTGGTCGCTCATAGCGGAAGAGATTGGGAATGCTGTACCACCGGACCGGGAAGGATAGTTCACGGCGACGGCCGGCGACCATTCGGGCGACGGTTGGGGTCATCTCCGGGCGGAGTGTGACTTCGCGATCGCCACGGTCAATGAAGGTGTAGGTCTGCTCGTTGACCATCTCTTCGTTTTCGGCCCCTTTGCTCTTGTACAACTCTGATGGTTCGAGTACAGAGGCGTCATAGCGCTCGTAGCCAAAGCTTTCAGCGGTCTGACTCCAGACATCAAAAATATAGCGCTGAATCGCCATGTCTTCAGGATAAAAGTCCCGTACTCCTTTGTATGAGTCGGTTGATAGGGTTTTGTCTGCCATGCGCTTGATTCTAGGGGAAAAACAGCGAGCCGTCTAGTCGGCGATGATTGGGGAGTTACCAAGTGATTGCATGCGCGCATCCATGGCAGTCTGAATGAGTGACTGCAGTCCACGGGGGTCAGGGAGGGCGGGCGAGGTGAAGTTACTCTCCGCAGCACTGGCGGTCTGGGCTCGGATAGTGCCGAAGTTGAGTAGGGTTGGAATGAGTCCGTTGATAGAGACTTTGATATCCTGCATGCGTTCGAGGCGGAAGTTGCTAACCTTACGGTTGAAGAAGCTAAGTTGCTCAATCACGATGATGCGTCGGTCGGTGATTACCCAGAGGTCAAGGTAGTAGTGGGTCCACGCTACAGTCGTCGCCATCACTGAGAGGAGGAGCCAGGTCGAAAGCATGAAAATAATTACCGCCATGTTGTTTTCAAAGAGACTGATGACTTCGAGGTTGAAGTCCATATTGAGCAGTATGATACAGCCAAAGACGGGAAGGAGGCCCATGAAGACAATCGAGAGCATTTCGATAGTGATCACGAACCAGTGTTTGCGCACTGTTTTGAGGACTTGTTCGTCAGGTTCGAGTTCAATTTTGTCGTACAACATATTATAAGAAAGCAATGACGGCCATAATTGCGAGTAAGGGGAGTGAGCAGAGTGCGTAGGCCAAATACGTCTGCATCGTGACTGTGCTCGACATCGAGTAACTTTGCCAGTGGTAGAAAAGCACAGCTGAGAAAATGGCGTACACGATAGCGACTACATAAAAGCCGATTTGGAGAAAGGGTACAACACTAAATGTTTCCATACGATTATATTGCCACAGTGCGCGTGAGGACGCTATAGCGGGCTGTGTCGTACTGATCTTTGTGAGTGGTACAAGCAAAGCCTTGTGCTACCGCCAGCCCAACAATTGCATCTGACTGGAACGGTTCATGTTCAATCCAAAGCTGTCCGTGGGTAGTGAGGTAATCGGGGGCGTTGGTAATTATTTGCTCGATGATTGCCAAACCATCTTGCCCGCCAAATAGAGCGAGGTGTGGTTCGTGGGTCGCTACACTTTCGTCTACGGTATTTGCCGCTTGGTCGATATAGGGAGGGTTGGTGAGTATAAAATCAAAGCGACCGGTGATGTTCGTAAACAAATCTGATGCAACTATCTTATATTGTTCAGCCAAAACTGTTTTATCAATCGAAAGGTTATGAGTGAAGTTCTTTTCGATGGTGGGAAGGTGGGCAGGGTCTAGTTCGGCAAAGGTGACGTGTGCTTCGGGTATTGCTTTGGCAACGGCGACTCCGATGGCGCCACTTCCGGCACAGAGGTCGAGAATGCGGAGGGGATTCTTTGGGGCTCGCTGTATCTCGATGATGGCTTTCTCTACCCAGTACTCTGTCTCGGAGCGGGGGATGAGTGGGTGAGAATCGAGATAGATAGTACAGTCAAGAAATGGCACATAGCCGATAATATAAGCTAACGGTTCGCCGGCTTCGAGACGGGCGCAGTCGGCGAAAAAAGCTGCGCTTTTTTCGCCGTGATACTTCTCCCGGAGGAGCCATTCGATTTCTTTTGTCATCACTCGAACTATGCTGGAGTAGTCACATAAAGTCAAATTGGTGATACTCTGCTATACTGCTACCCATGTCAGATACACCAATGTTAGAAATCAAAGACCTCGTGAAGGTCTACGGGGTAGGGGCAAAGGCGAAACGAGCGGTAGAAGGGATTTCACTTTCGATTCCTCGAGGAGCATTCTTTGGACTTCTTGGCCCTAATGGAGCGGGGAAGTCGACGACCATTCACTGTATCACGGGTATTGCCCAGCCGACCGCGGGCACTATTACGATTGATGGTACCGATGTGGTATCTGAGTATAAATTGGCGCGGACCAAGGTCGGCCTCTCGCCACAGGAATTCAATGTTGATATTTTTTCGACTCCGGAGCAGTTGATGGACTATATGGGTGGCTACTACGGTATTCCACATGATGAACGCTCTGAACGCATCAATAAACTCATCGAGCGTTTTGGGCTCACCGAACATCGCCACGTAAAGTTTCAAAAACTCTCGGGTGGACTGAAGCGTCGAGCAATGCTCGGCCGAGCGCTTGTGCATATGCCCGGACTGCTGATTCTCGATGAGCCAACGGCTGGGGTTGATGTCGAGCAGCGACGTGATCTCTGGGCCTATTTACGTGAGCTTAATGAGGCAGGCACCACTATCATTCTCACCTCGCACTACCTTGAAGAAATTCAGTCACTTTGTAACAGTATTGCCGTGATTAATCATGGACAGATTATCTGGAATGGCACCAAAGAAGATTTTATGGCTGGTGGCAAGTCGGTCGAAGAGAAGTATTTAGAATTGCTTAAAAAATAATATGTCAGTTAATTCAATTGGACTATACACAATGGTCCGTCGTGAGGTAAGGCGTACACTTCGGGTAGTGGTGCAGACACTGATTGCGCCGGTCATATCAGCAGCGCTGTATATTTTCATCTTTGGGACAGTCATTGGTTCACAGATTAATGACTTTGCCGGAGTGCCGTATATTACGTTTGTTTTCCCGGGTGTGCTCATGCTTTCGATTATCAATGCTTCGTTTTCGAGTGCATCGTCCGCTCTCTATTTTATGCGGTTTACTCGAGGGATTGAAGAAGTGCTCATCACCCCATTTTCATATCTTGAGATGCTCGTGGGGTTTGTCGGGAGTGCGGTAGCTCGGGCGGTGATGGTCGCCCTTCTCATCCTGCTTGTCGGACTCGCATTTGGGGCGGTATCCCTCGTCTCACCACTGGGGTTTCTCTTCTATATCAGCGCGATTGCGGCCATCTTTGCGATGCTTGGTATTATTGTTGCGCTTTGGGCTGAGAGTTTTGAACAGCTCCAGGTACTCAACACCTTTGTGATAACCCCGATGACCTATCTTGGAGGCATCTTTTACTCCATCACCATGTTGCCACCACTGGCGGCGACGATTACACAATGGAATCCCTTCTTCTACTTTGCAGATGGAGTGCGGGGGAGCATGATTGGCTACCATGAAGCTAATACCGCAATTGGCCTCATGGTAATTCTGGGACTCGTCGCGGGGCTCGCGGTGACAGTCACCACATTATTTCGTCGCGGGTGGAAAATTCGGGCCTAGTTGAATATTTTTGTCCTACGTGGTTGTATTGATGCGAGGAGAGAGGAGGTGGAATGTGCAGTTGCTACGAAACTTCTTGGCCTGGCTCTGGAGGGACTGGCACTTCAGCCGACTGATGTTACTGTTCTTTCTCTGCATGTGCTTCGCCCATGAGCCGACAGTTGAAGGGCTCATGACCGCGAGCCTTGTGCATCAGACGGTGATGTCGACGGTGTTCGGTTTTGCGCTGACGATTGACTCGATTCAATACCGGTATACAAACCGAAGACTTCTGCACTTTAGGAAGTGAAGAGACATCCCCACAGCCTGACGCGAGAAATTGCGCCGGGCTGTTATACTTTCAAGTAGTATGAACACACAGGCAAAATTGTATGAGACAGTGGCCGCCATGATGGCGCCCGGAAAAGGTATTTTAGCAGCGGATGAAAGTGATGCGACAGCAGGGAAACGGCTCGAGATGGTGCATCTCCCAAACAATGCGGAGAATCGTCAGGATTTTCGAGAATTACTATTTACGGCACCAGGTATCGAAGAATACCTCTCGGGGGTCATTATGTATGACTCGTCCATGCGTACCGCCACTGATGCAGGTGTACCGTTCCCTGATGTCCTAACGGCCAAAGGCATCTTGCCTGGTATCAAGGTAGACCTCGGTACCAAAGACCTCGATGGTTTCCCGGGAGAAGTTGTATCGCAGGGTCTTGATGGACTCGAGGAGCGCTTTATGGAGTATGCTGACTTAGGGGCGCGGTTTGCCAAATGGCGCGCAGTCGTCACTATCGACGATGGTCTCCCGACTGATGCGGCGCTCGAAATCAATGCCGTGATGCTCGCACGCTACGCGCAACTCGCGCAGCGTTGCGGTATCGTACCGATGGTTGAGCCAGAAGTAATCTTTGCCGGAGATCACGATATTATCGAGGCCGAGCGAGTGACCACTCGTGCATTACAGATACTCTTCCAAACCCTCATGAAATATCGGGTTGACTTAGAGGGGCTCATCCTAAAGTCCTCTATGGTCCTCGCAGGCGACATGTGTCGCGAGCAGTCGAGCCCGGCTGAAGTGGCAAATGCTACCTTACGGACTTTCCACATGTCAGTACCGCACCAGGTGGGTGGTATCGTCTTCCTTTCAGGCGGTCAGTCACCAAAGCGCTCGACCGAGAACCTCAACGCAATTGCAAAGCTCGGACGACAGCCATGGCCAATTACGTATTCATACTCACGAGCCATTGAAGAGCCGTTTCTCCTCGCGTGGCAAGGGAAGCCAGAAAATACAGCCGAAGCGCAGAAGGTGCTCCTTCACGCCTGTAAGATGAATAGTTTGGCGAGTCAGGGGAGATATGAAATGACGATGGACCAAATCCTTAAATGAGCCCAGAATTAGCCTAGACTTTGTTGCGCTACACGAAAATAATATTCATCGTATAACAAATACGTCTCATATTATTTTATTTGCGCGCCTCGTCTACGCTAGATTCTGAATCTCATTTTGAATACTAATAAAACAAAGCCCCGAAAGGGGCTTTGTTTTATTTCTTCTGCTTGTATACCGTGTGCTTTTGGGCGATTGGGTTGAACTTTTTGGTTTCGTACTTCTTACTTGGGTCTTTCTTTACCTTGTTATTGTAACGAGTGTAGTACACGTGACCTTTCCCAACGCCTTTTTCGTCGCCGAGTGATACGAGTTTTACGAGTAAATCTTGTGACATAGTGCTGGGGATTGTAGCAGATATTAGAAAAAGAGTCAAGAAAACGGCTTCTATCAACAGTATTTTGTCTTTTTTCCTCTCCAGTCTTTGGGGTTACATGCTAGGATGGGGTGTAACCTCGAGTGGTTCGCAAATGTAGCCAGTATGCGTGTACTCACTTTTGGATGGGATTTTCCGCCGATGAAAAACGGCGGTCTTGGCGTGGCTTGTTTTGGGCTTACGCGTGAGTTGGTTGGTAAAGGGGTAGAGGTGATTTTTGTGCTGCCAAAACGCCAAGATACCATCGGAGAACCACGGTTTATTTTTGCTGATCGGGAGGAAAAAGTACGGGTTCGACCGGTTGAGTCATCGCTCGTCCCGTACCAGGCGACCGATTCAATGGTCGAAAGTGTTGAATATGATCCAGTGACCGGCGTCGCGAAACCACGTCGTCGTACCATCCTCGAAGAAATTCACCGCTTTGCTCACCAAGCCTCGCTCATTGCTCGAGAAGAAGAGTTTGATCTCATTCATGCGCATGACTGGACATCATATCTCGCTGGGGTGGCAGCGAAGGTCGCTAGCGGGAAACCGCTCATGCTTCATGTCCATGCGACCGCCTTTGATCAGGCAGCCAGTGTGAATGTCGACCCGGCGATGTATCAGGTTGAGTCAGAAGGCTTTGCTGCCGCAGACATCATCGTGGCAGTCAGCGAATTTACACGGCGGATTATTATTGAGCGCTATAGTGTCGACCCAAGTAAAGTCTCAGTAGTGCATAATGGCTGTGATACCTACGAACCAGTTCGTCACCAAGAGACACTTGCGGAACTTAAAGCCCAAGGTAAAAAGATTGTCCTCTACCATGGACGTATCACGATTCAAAAAGGTGTCGACTACTTTATCAAAGCAGCCCGTCGTGTCGTCGATGTTGACCCAAACGTTATTTTTGTTGTGTCGGGGTGGGGCGATATGACTACCCAAATCATCGAACAGGTCGGTCGTGAACGACTGTCAGCGAACGTCATTTTTGCCGGAGCGCTGTGGGACGATGATCGTGACCGGATGTACCAGTCAGCAGACTTGGTCGTGATGCCGTCGGTATCCGAACCGTTTGGCCTGGTGCCACTTGAAGCTATTCAGCATGGAACACCGTCGCTTATCTCCAAACAGTCTGGAGTGGCGGAAGTGCTTACGCATGCGCTCAAGGTCGACTTCTGGGATGTCGATGAAATGGCGAATCAGATTTTGGCGACTTTGCGCTATGGTGCATTACGACAACAGCTTAAGACTCACGGTCGAGAAGAAATCAATAAACTATCCTGGCGCGATGCCGCGGAAAAGGTCGCGCAATTGTACCAACGTCTGCTAAAATACTCATAGCTATGCTTTCCGTCTGCCCTTACTTTCATGTGCATCAGCCCTACCGCGTCAAACGCTATCGGGTTTTTGATATTGGGCAAGATAACCAGTATTTCAATGACAACAGTGAGACTGACCTCAATAACCGACGGATTATTGAAAAAGTTGCTGAGAAGTCGTACCGCCCAACTAATCGTATCTTAAAGCAGCTGTTCGATGAACATCCTGATTTTCGTTTTGCGTTATCATTTTCGGGAACAGCCCTTGATCAGTTCGAAGCGTATGCTCCCGACGTACTTCAATCTTTTCAAGAACTGGTTGCTACCGGTCGTGTCGAAATCCTCGCTGACACCTATTATCACTCGCTCGCATTTTTTTACTCTATCCCTGAGTTCGAGCGGCAGGTGGCGTATCACGCCAGGCGTATCAAAGAACTCTTTGGCGTAACACCACGAGTATTTCGTAATACTGAGATGTCGTACCGGAATGATCTTGCCAAGTGGTGTGAAGACCATGGGTACCTCGGTATCTTGGCTGAAGGGTGGGACAAGTACCTTGGGTGGCGTAGCCCAAACTTCGTCTATCGTCCCGCGGGTACGAGTCAGATAAAAGTGCTCCTCAAGAACTACAAACTCTCTGATGATCTCGCATTTCGATTTGGTAACCGGGGCTGGGCTAGTTGGCCGCTCTCGGCTGACACCTACGCGAGTTGGATTCATAGTCATCATGGAGATGGGCAGACCATAAACCTCTTCATGGATTATGAGACGTTTGGTGAACACCAGTGGGAAGATACCGGAATTTTTGACTTCTTGCGGGTACTACCTGACATGATCAAGCGACATCCCGACACCACCTTTAAGACACCATCGGAAACGGTGCTCGCTTATGAGGCGGCAGGAGAGTATGACGTACCAGAGATACTGACCTGGGCAGATACCGACCGCGACCTAACTGCCTGGACTGGTAACGATATCCAGCAGGACGCTATTGCACAGATTTATGCGCTCGAAGAAGCTGTGCTCCGAGCCAACGATCCTGATCTGACTGAGCAGTGGCGCAAGCTTCAGACCTCCGATCACTTTTACTACATGTGTACCAAATGGTCTCAAGATGGTGATGTGCATGCCTACTTTAGTCCCTATCAGTCACCGTATGATGCGTACATAGCGTTTATGAATGCACTATCGGACCTCAAAGCCCGTGTGGCTGCCAAACAGCCCGTTGTGGCGCCTCCAATTACTGAGGAGCCAGAGGTCGTTCTCGAGGTAACACTCACCATGCTCCTCAAAGCCTCCTGGCAATACTTCATTACCGCTTCAGGTCCCGCTCGCACCTGGCAACGACTGAAACGTAAATTTTATCAATCGCTCACCTAGTTCTTCGTTCTATGACAACCAAAACCACTCACAAAAAAGTCGCAGTAGCAAAATCTGCTCCCAAAAATGTTGCCGTCAAAAAAGTCACGCCAAAGCGTGTCGAAGTCGTCACAGTGCCTGGCGAGTTAGCTTTTTGGACCATTGATGGTCGGGCACTGCATTCATTACTTGAGCTTGCTGATGCATTGCGAGTGATGGAGGGTCGAGTATATCGGTATCATGCCGACAAAGATCATCAAGACTTTGCCGCCTGGGTTGGCACGGTGTTCCAAAAGAAAGCTGTCGCCAAAGAGTTAAAGTCAGCAACGACCCCAAAGGCGGCTGAAAAGATTATCCGGAGTGCACTCACTCCACCAAAGAAATAAGTATGGCACGCGCAATTACACTTGGTAATGGCAACATGCTCATTGGTCTCGATTATCGAGGTCAGGTGCGCGATTTGTATTATCCGTATGTTGGGCAAACCAATCACGTGAGTGGCGCGAGCGGCAGTTTTGTGCACCGCCTCGGTGTGTATGTAGATGGTGTTCTTTCATGGCTTGACGATAGTGACTGGGTGATAACGATTGGGAATGACAGTGATAGTGTGATTGGGCATGTGACTGCTGTGAACGAAAAGCTGGCCGTCACTATGACGACGAGAGACGCGGTACATAACGAGCATGACGTTTTTTTGCGGCATATCATTGTTCATAACGATGCGGCTGAGGCTCGAGAGATAAAAGTCTTTTTTTCGCAGCAGTTTCGGATTGGTGAATCACGACGTGGTGACACCGCGCTTTATGATCCACGAGTAGGGGCGATTATTCATTACAAAGGTCGGGATACGTTTCTTATCAATGGGACGCACAACGGTATACAGTTTAGTGAATTTAACATTGGGCTGTTTGGGATTGAGGGGAAAGAGGGAACTTGGCATGATGCATTTGATGGAGTCCTCGAGAAAAACCCCATTGAACATGGTTCGGTCGACTCGGTGATTGGTTTTGGTGGCGAGTACCAGGCGGGCGCTAGTGGCGATATTTACTATTGGATAGTTTGTGCTGATTCGATTCCTAAAGCGCATACACTCGATGAGCTTGTGCTTGAAGAAACCCCGGAGCGACTCATTGTGTCGACTGATTCATACTGGAAAGCCTGGCTCGCCAAAGATAATCGTGACATGAGTGCGCTCCCTGAAGCGTTGGTGCAGCTCTACCGCCAATCACTGGTGACGATTCGCGTACATACAGACAATCGAGGGGGTATTATCGCATCCTCTGATACTGATATGTTGCACCATGGTCGTGACACGTATAGCTACGTGTGGCCGCGTGATGGCGCAATGATAGCCCGGGCGCTTGATGTAGTAGGGTACCAAGACGTGGCCGAACGCTTCTTCGAATTTGCGAGTCGTTGTCAGGAGCCAGGTGGGTATCTCATGCACAAGTATCTCACTGACGGCTCACTCGGTAGTTCATGGCATCCGTGGCTCCAGCACGGTAAGCCGTATTTGCCGATACAGGAAGATGAAACTGCATCCATCTTGTTTACGTTGTGGCAACACTACGAAATTAGTCGGGATCTCGAGTTTATTGAAACGCACTACAATAGTTTTATTGAACCAGCCGCCAAGTTTCTCGGTGAATACATCGAAGCATCAACCGGATTGCCGCAAGCATCGTTCGACCTCTGGGAAGAAAAGTACGGGACATCGACCTATACCGCTGCGTCGGTGTACGGCGGACTCATGGCCGCCACCAGATTTGCTAGTCTGTTGGGTAAAGACAATGATGCACGGACATTTCAGGCTATTGCACAACGGCTACAGGGAGCAATCGAAAGTCATCTCTACCGACCAGAGCTGAAGATGTTTGCCAAGCAGGTCCATCATACCGATGATGGACTCGTCTACGATGACACATTAGATGTTTCTAGCTTTTACGGAGTGGTTTTATTTGGGGTATTAGATGTTGATGATGAGCGCGTGATTGCATCGCTAAAAACCATTGAAGCAAAACTTTCAGTACAAGCAGAAAGTCGAGGTTTTGTACGTTACGAACGTGACACCTACTACACGATGCAAGAAGCGGGGAGTCCAAATCCATGGGTTATCACGACCCTCTGGGTAGCACAGTACTACATCGAGGCGGCGAAGAAACCAGTTGACCTCAAGCGAGCACTCGAGATACTCGAGTGGACTGCCTCACATGCCGGCGCGGGTGGTACGCTCGCTGAGCAGATGCATCCCCATACCCGTGAGCACAAATCAGCCGCCCCGCTTATTTGGAGCCATGCTGAATTTGTGCTGGCAGTTGACGCCTATCTCAAAAAACTACAATTCTTCGCCGAGAGCAAAGCCGCCAAGAGTCGTTAGAATTTTTTTCGCCAAAAGCCCCCAATGAGTGGAAGGGGATGGTATTTTCCTATGGTTGTGCGCTCGATGTGGTAGGCCAGGGCAGGCACTTTGAGGTCGGTACCAATAGCGCTGGCGAGACTGCGGATATACGTGCCGCTACTGACGGTGGCGGTGAAGTGCGCAATGGTGAATCGGTCGCTTGCAGCTCCGCTCTTTTTAAAATTGTCCCAATCGGCCCGGATGTCGGTACGCCTAAAATCATTACCGAGGGCTTTGCGCTTATCGGTGACTGGCGGGATGCTGTTTATCTTGGTCAGTGCTTCACTACATATCGCGGTGCGCATTTTGGTTTCGATTTTCTCGAGTCGCAGCTGATATACGGTCGAATGCTGGAGAGGGATTTCGATTTCATGAAGACGTCCCTCGACAGCCCAGGTGTGGAGCGGCTTGCCCTGTATGGTCCGTGATGAGAAAGCTGGAAATGGGAGAGTAATGTCACTGCGATAATGGGGGAGTACACGAAGTACTTGTTTTTTGGTGATGAGTGTTTGACTATAGGGTTTGCCTGAAAGTCTCCCCATGACGTCGCCGGTGTCAGATCCGACACCGAACAATATTGAAAAACGGTAGGTCTTATCAAGGGCGTGATAGTGCTCCTGCACTTTGCATTCGTCACCGATGAGGACGAGCAGTTGGCCCGAGGCGAGCGGGTCGAGACGGCCAGCATAGGCGAGGGGCAGGTCACGATACGTGATATCTTGCCGCTTCCGCCACGCTTCCATGGCAGACAGTGGCGTTTCCCCGATCTTTTTGTTGATGACCACATAGCGTGGGATTTTCATAGTTATATTGTATCAGATTCAGACCGTTAGAAGTTGCTCGGTAAATATCAAGAATGTCTTCAACAAAGCATACAATAATAAATATGAGTTCTGACAGGTCAAAAGGAAAGGGCGGTCGCTATTGCGCCGCCCTACATCCATCTTATGATACTGAAGGAAAGCAGATGCTTTCGGCCCAGACCTCGACTTCGTCGAGGGTGGCGAATTGTCCGCCGGGATTCCTCTCCTCGCTTGTGGAGAAGATGAGGATTTGCCCGTACTCTTCGCCACCTTCGGTGAAGGTGGCCATCGGCTCACCTTCCGAGAAGGCCTCGAAGTTCTCGACGTAGCATTCACCCCCCTCGGTGAGGCTGACCATGTCAGGGTAGACGAAGGCGGTATAGCCATAATCGAGACTGACGAGTGGGTCGTCAGCAAAGACGACTCCGCCGGCGCCGATTGCGTCACAGCCACACTCTTCTGTGGCAGCGACTGCCGACGCAGTGAAACAAAGTGCGAGTACTGCTCCAATGAACCTCATGTGCACCTCCGTGTGCTTGTTCTACCAGCGGGTTGATTCCCGTTGCGTAGTTGGTTAATACTATACCATCGTTTTTTACAAAAGTAAACAAATTCTCCATTGTGTGAATAATCAAGCTGAAAATCAATAGCGAAAGCCGCGGACTAAATGGTCCGCGGCTTTCGGGCACCTCCACTTAGTTTTAAAACGGTGTGCCACCAAAAAAGCGATTCACGAGAGCGAGGGCAATGAAGAAACCGATAGCGTAGATGATGATTTTCATATGGAGGTATTTTAGCATAGGGATGCACAAAGGGCCGTCCTTCGTGAAAACGAAGGACGGCCCTTTGGCTGTTCACTGACTATTATTTAAGTAATTGTCAGGTTAGGACTCTTCGAATGACCCAAGATTTGCGGCGTCGAGGAAAAGAAATGCGAGGCGTACTTCGTGGTACGTTGAGCATTTCTTTGACGAAGACAACAAAGAAGATTGGGTTAGCTCGATGAGTTCTTAGTGTTTAGGGACGAACGTTAGTGCATTCCCGAGTTTATCTGCCCGTCCCGTACGACCGATACGGTGTACATAATCTTCGAAGGTGTTTGGCAAATCGTAATTAATCACGTGTGAGACATTGTCGACGTGGATACCACGAGCGGCAACGTCCGTCGCAACGAGGATGTTGACTCGACCACCCTTGAAGTTTTGGAGTGAGCGTTGACGTTGGCCATGACTCTTGTTCCCGTGAATAGCGTCAGCCTTGAGACCAGCCTTCACAAGTTCTTGAGCAAGCTTCTCGACACTGTGCTTCATCGCACCGAAGATGATGACTTTTTCAAATTCTGGTTTCCCAAGGAGGGTAACGAGAAGATCAAACTTATGGTGCGCTTCGTAGAAGACAACATCCTGGGTGATACTGGTTGTGATGTCTTTTTTCTTGACTGAGACCGTAATTGGGTCACGCATAAATTCGTGGATGAGTCCTTCGACCGTCTTACTCATAGTAGCGGAGAAGAAGAGGGTCTCGTGGTCTTCTGGAACATCCTTGAGGATGCTGCGCATATCGTGGATGAATCCCATATCGAGCATACGGTCGGCTTCGTCGAGGATGACGGTTGAGAACGCTCCGGGTTTGATGTGCCCGCGGTCAATGAGATCCTGGACACGACCAGGAGTACCAATAATGAAGTGATTACGCTTCTTGAGACCCATGATTTGTGGACGGATATTCATCCCACCAACACAGACGGTTGAGTAGATACCCATCTTCGGAGTGAGTTTGCGGAGTTCTTGTTCAACTTGAATCGCAAGTTCACGCGTTGGGGCGAGGATGAGGGTGAGTCGACTGCGCTGTTTTAGTGTCTTGTTGATAGTTGGTATAAGGAACGCGGCTGTCTTACCTGTACCAGTGGCGGCGAGTCCGACCACGTCACGGCCATCGAGAATGTGGGGGATGATTTGGTCCTGAATAGGGGATGGTGTCACCAGGTTCATGGCATCGATAGCGGTCACAAGGTCTCGTTCGAGTCCAAAATCGTGGAAGGTATGCTTTGCAACATATGCTGGGTCGGTGTCAGCGACAACGGGGTTTTTGTTGATGTATTGCGAGACATCAAATGTCTGCATAACACGTCCGCCTCGTCCGCGACTACCACCACTGCTGCCACCTCGGCTGTAGCCACCGCGGCCACCACCAAACGATGAAGACGATGAAGAGCGACTACTACTGTAGCCACCCCGACTGTCACGTGGGGTGTAAGCACTGCGGCCGCCTTGTCCTCGATCACCAAATGAGCGTCGCGGGTTGCTGCCAGCGTAGCTGCGGCGTGGGCCGCGTTCGTCGGTGTCAGCGCCAGTTACGATAATGCGGTCACCACCATCTTCGCTGTGTGAACTGCGTGAGACGCTATTCGTAGCGCGAGTAAATGGGCGTGGACTACGTGAACGGCTATCACCCGTAAATGGGCGAGACCGACGTGGTCGGGTATTGTGTGAATCCATTGATTTGTTGTTAGAAACAACAGTAATCAGAGTCGTCGGAGAGACTCGAGTCTGCTGCTTGGTTGTGTGCAGTATATAAATCCAATCGATGTGGCAGGGACCAATACAAAATGAGGTCGCCACTATTCGCCTGTCACCCGAAGAGCACTACACGAGAATCTTAAGGTGCTATGAGGATAACACGCAATCGCTACTGAGTCAAATAATAGTGACTGTGCTAGGCTAATGACATGAACGAAAAGTTTTCTCTAAAGGACCATCTGTTTAATGAAGCAAAGGTGCGGTACCTGGGTGAATTACTGGCTGGAGCATCGACGGATATAGATAGTGAAGCTTTTGTGGTTGAGGTGATGGGTAAGTTACTCACGCTCGAGTTGAAGGACCGTATCCGGTGGATTGCCGACGTACTGACGCGACATCTACCAGCAGATTTTGAGGAGGCGACTCGCATTATTGTCTCTGCCTTGCCGCCACCACTTGATCCGACTAAGACTGATGACGATTTTGGAGAATTCATTTTCGCTCCTTTTGGTGAGTTCATAGCTACGCAAGGCTGTACCAAAGAACATCTTCCCGTATCGCTTGAAACGCTCCGCGAACTCACCATGCGCTTTTCGATGGAGGACGCAATACGCTATTTCTTGCGTGCGTTCCCGAAAGAAACCCTACAAGTGATGAATGACTGGGTGCGTGACGATAATTATCATGTGCGACGTCTCGTCAGTGAAGGTACTCGACCGCTCTTGCCGTGGAGTGGGCGAGTACCACTCACCATAGTCGATACGCTACCACTCTTAACCGCACTCCATGCAGACAGGACTCGCTACGTCACCCGCTCGGTAGCCAATCATCTCAATGACATCGCGAAGAAAGAACCAGCGGTCGTAATACAAACACTTAAAGAGTGGCAGCAGCTCGGTAAACAAAATGTAGCTGAATTGAATTGGATGATAAAGCACTCCCTTCGTACTTTGGTTAAGGCTGGTCACAAAGACGCCCTTGCACTCCTTGGCTACACCGCCACAAAGCCAAAACACGTCGCCGTGTCAGTGTCACCAGCGACGCTGGTCGCGGGGGAAGTCTGTCTGCTGACTCTCGACTTGGTTGGTGACAGTGAAGCGGCACTCCTCATTGACTATCGAATCCATTTTCAAAAGAAAAACGGTACCACCGTACCCAAGGTATTCAAATGGAAGACGCTCACGATTCGACCTGGGGAAGTGGTACGGTTAGAAAAGCGACATACGCTCAAAGCTGATGCGACGACGTTTACACTGTATTCGGGAGAGCATACAGTCGATATCCAAATCAATGGACAGGTCATGGCCGAAGTCACGTTTGTGCTCAAAACGCAAATATGAAGCTGTATCGTCCTGTCGATTATTCCTGAAAGTCGAAGAATATCTCCTCGAAGTCTTTGATGCGCCCCTTCTCGTCAACGACGATACCTTCTTTCTTGTACAGCTTGCGCCGGGGGGCTTCGTGTTCACTATCAAGCCAGACTTTGCCGCCAGCGTAGACGATGCGATGCCAGGGTATGGCGCGCTGGTTTGGTGCCTTACTGAGGATGCTCGAGATGCTCCGTGAAGCCATGGCTCCTCCTCCGGCTGCTTTTGCAATCGTCCCATACGTGGTGACACGACCAGGTGGAATACTAATAGCCAATTCCCATACACGCTGACTAAATGATTCGTACATAGTTATTGTGAATCTAGTGTTCCAAGGGCGGCAATGAGTCGCTCGATATGCGACTCGAGCGACACGCCAAGCGCGTCGACGGCTGCATAGATGTGCGGTCGGCTAATTCCTGGCGCGAACTTTTCTTCTTTTAGTCGCTTCACGATAGATGACACTTTCATCTCGCCGTAGCGGACGGGGTTAAGTTTTTGGTAGGCGTAGAAGATGCCGCAGATTTCGTCACAAGCGAGAAGACTCTTGGCGAGATTCGTTTGTGGTTTGGTGGTATACCCATTAAAGCCATCAGCATGAGCTTCCACCGCATGAATCAAATCCTCGGGATAGTCCCACGTACGAAACCACTCGAGTGATGGTCCGGGGTGTTGTGATGGATGTTGTTCGTAGTCGATGTCGTGGAGGTAGCCGGTCAGCCAGTAGAGGTGTTCATCTTCACCAAAGACTGACGCATATGAAGCCGTGGCGGTGCTGACCATCGCAGCGTGATGGAGGAGGTAGGGGTCGGTGGTGTAGGTGAGTAGGAGTGTAGCAGCTTCATCTCGAGTAGGAAGTGACATATGGGAGATTATAGCAGATATGAAGAAGGCCGCCGAAACTAGTTCGGCGGCCGTATGACGTGCATACGTCGTGCTTAGCCTACAGCGCGCTTCCAGCAGTCCTCGCTTTCGGCCCAAGGCTCGAGACCCTGTGCTTCGACGAGATGTCTGACGTAGGTCATGTAGTCATCGTCGTTGTTCGGATCGAGCCCCATCTTTCTCATTTCGGGTTCATGGATTCGCATGAGCACCTGGAATGCGCCTCGAGCGGTGCTGCCTTCACTGTTCGGAAGCAGTTTCCCGTTTTGACGGTGAACGAGCCCCGATTCGCACTTGGCAATCGCTTTCATGGTCTTCGCTTTGTCAGGGAAGTGCTCGGTAATCATCGCGATAACCGAAGCGCCTGACGTTGCCTGTGATTCGTCCGCTATCGAAGGAGCGGCTGCTCCTAGTGAACAAATCACAATCAAGTTGATGAGAAGTTTCATCAACGGTCTCCTTTCGTGAACTTTGTGGTTGATAGGTATTCCCGTCCCGGGTCCACCATTTCTTCCTCTTCCCAACCCTATGACGGGGGAGTGCTGGATTTCTTACACAGCCCTTGTTCGGGGTAGCGAAAAGCCCCAAAATCCTGATGATTTTGGGGCTTTTGCGGCACTTTTATTAGTTGCTTTCGGCGACCAGCACAAAAGATAGTGCAACCATGTCGTTTATTGCATTGTCTGCCAAGTTGTCAAAAAACGATGCAGATCCAGCCGTAATACCCCAGGCTGTTCGATCAAACTCTAGACTTGCTTCGGCAACCACAGCACCAGTATCGTCTGTGAAAATTGTCGCCGGGAAGGTGAGAGGTTTGGTGACACCTTTCATAGTTAATTCACCAGTCACGTCGTAGTTGAACGTGGTATCACTGTCTGCTTGCGGTGCAATACTGACAATACGAAATATTGCAGTAGGGAATTCTGTGACATTAAACCAACGTTCACTTTTGAGATGTTCTTCGAGTTTGGTTTCGCTGCCTGGCTTAGTGGGTGTGTTCGAAACGCTGAGCGTATTCATATCAATTGTAAATGTGCCGCTGGCACTTTCTGGAGTCACTACAATATCTCCCGCATTGAGGGCTAGTGAACCATCGTTTATATACCCGCTAATAAGGGGTTTTTGGCCGGACCATTTTACGGTACTTTTTTCGATATTCACTTTGTATTGTCCAGGCGTCACAACCGAGCGACTAGATACCGCTGTCGAATCAGCCTGAGGCGTCACCACTTCGACAGTTTTTGTAGGTTCAGATGTGGTGGTAGCGTACACGTATACGCCAACAAGTATGGTAATAACAACAGCTCCAATAATGACCAATTTTTTCATATAGCGCAATAAATAATTTGACTCTAGTAATTTGCGAGTATCAGTATACCAATAAAATCACCAACTAGGGACTTTTTCCCAGTGCCCATACACGCATCATGTGCAGTATCTCGTATAATTGAACTATGTACTTTTCACACAAAACCAGCCGAGCGATTCCGAGTAGCGCCGTTGAGATGCTTGGCGGCGAACTGGGGCCGTATCTGTCGTCGATGCGTCGGGTGGTCGAGGTCGGTGGCTATGGAGCACCTGAAGCGTCACTCTGTGTACCGGGTGACGAGTATATGCAAGGGGCAGTCGAGTCAGTCCTCGAGAAGGTGTATACCAAATCTCTTCGTTACATTTTTGTCATCGGTATCGGCGGCTCGAACCTTGGCACCAAGGCGATCTATGATGCGATGGCAAGTGCACGTGATTTGGCACCGCATCACCACCCCCGTTTGGTGTTTATTGATACGACCGATAGTGCACTTCTGGCGACAGCACAGGCACTGATTAAGAAAGCGGAACACGCGAACGAACTTTTGTTTATTGTTATTAGTAAGTCGGGCACAACCACCGAGACGGTTGCAAATGCAGAGATACTCCTGGCACAGTTTGCTGATCGTTTTGGACGCAATGCTCGACGAGTGGTGGTGATGAGTGAGACCGGGTCGCCGCTCTTGATTGCTGCCCGTGAACAGCAGATGCATACGATTGATTTACCACCAGCGGTTGGTGGGCGGTTTTCAGTGTTTACCCCGGTTGGGCTTTTGCCACTCTCACTTGTTGGCTTCTCACCGCGTGATATACAAGCCGCTGCACACACACGGATTGAGAAGTCGCTTCATCCAGATATCGTACTCAATGACGCCGCTCTATCAGCACTTACCTCGTTCTATTTTTATAAGGAGGGTTTACGACAACATGATACCTTTGTCTTTGCCCCAAGTCTCGAATCGACTGGAAAGTGGTACCGGCAGCTCCTCGGTGAGAGTATTGGGAAGTCTGTGATAGGGGACGAGACGAAGCGGGTGGGTATTACCCCGACAGTGACGGTAGGATCTACCGACTTACATTCGGTCGGACAGCTCTACCTTGGCGGCTCGCGCGACCGTCTCACGACGTTTGTGAGTGTCAGAGAGCGCACAGATGTGGTGATGCCGATAGAACGAGCCTGGCCGGACGTGGTACCGATGGTGAGTGGCAAAAGTGCCAATAGCATTCTCGCCGCTATCGAGGCGGGGACTAAGGCTGCCTATGATTCGAACAATCTGCCGTATCTAGAAGCCAAGCTCGATGCCTTGACCCCTGAGGCGGTGGCGGACTTTATGCAGTTCAAGATGTGCGAAATGATGATGCTCGGGCATCTTTTGCGAGTCAATCCGTTTGATCAACCACATGTTGAGCAGTATAAGACCGTGACGAAGCAGATACTGGAGCAAAAGTAACAGCTAACTTATGAATGAAACAAAACGACGAAGTCTCGCCAAAGGATTTACTTGGCGCTTTACCGCATCTATGACGACTATGCTTATTGTGTTTGTGGTAACTGGCAATATTGCGCTCGTGGCGGGTATTGGGCTGGCAGATATTACCATCAAAATCTTCTTTTATTACTTACATGAGCGGCTTTGGGGGAGGGTGCATTGGGGTATCCTCGGACCTGAGCCTAAGATAAAGTAGAAATGAAAAACCCCGGCTGACCGCAAGGGTCTTCCGGGCGGCTCATAGTCCAAGTTGATGCCGGATGAACTCGAACTCTTCTGGCGTCATTTCGACCACAACCTTTGTGACGTTCAAAGCGGATCGCCCTTGCAGCTGTCTCGCTCGCACTGTTCCCATAAAAGCAGCGGTCACAGCATCTACCCCAGCTTTTGAGGCCGAATGGGCGGTGTTGGTTCCAACCTCGAGAGCGCCTTCTGCGGCTGATTGTGCCGCATGCCTCTCCGCCGCCTTAAGGGCAGGCGTTTTTATGGGTGATTTCCTGTCATTGCCTCCTTTGCTAAGTGCGAGTATATATTTTTGAGTCCATAAAGCAAGTTTTTAATAGAAAACACACTTTCATACGTTGCAAATAAGCCATTTTCTGGTATCATGCGGGCGCATAGGGTACACCAATATCTCCTGTGCGGACTTCTGTTCATGTCACTGATTGCAACCGCTCACGCTGCTGAAGGCGGCATCCACGTAGCTCTCGCGCCGTATATTGTCGGCTATCTTTTTGGTGTACCAATTACCTCGACCCTTATCACGGCCTGGGCAGGGATGTTTATTTTGACTATTATTGCTGTTCTCGTCCGTCATCGTCTCGCCCTGGTTCCGGGGAAGCTCCAAAGTGTCATGGAGATGATCATTGGTGGAGTGTACGACTACATGGCTGATGTGCTCGAGAGTCGTACGCTCGCCCGACGTTATTTCCCTGTGGTGATGACTATCTTTCTTTTTATCCTGACGCTCAACTGGTTTGGACTCTTCCCGGGAGTGACCTCAATCGGACAGTATGTCGAGTATAACGGTGCGGAGAAATTCATTCCGTATCTGTATCCGGCGGCCACCGATCTCAATATTACGCTCGCATTTGCCTTAATTGCTTTTTTCACTATTCAATTCTCTGGCATCATCGCTATTGGTGCGTTTAAGTACGCAGGGAAGTTTATAAACTTCTCATCACCACTCAATTTTGCTGTGGGTATTATCGAGCTCATTTCAGAAATTGCTCGTCTTATCTCATTTTCGTTCCGACTGTTCGGTAACATCTTCGCAGGGAAGACACTCCTCGTCGTGGTGATGTTCTTCGTGCCATACGTTGTACCAGTGCCGATTATGGCGTTTGAAGTCTTCGTCGGGTTTATCCAAGCCTTTGTGTTTGCAATTTTGACGTTGTTCTTCATCAAGATTGCGACCGAAGAACCAGCGCATTAGTGGGTAATATCGAACCCTGAAATTATTCAGAGTTCGCGTTGTCCATTAGTAACAAAGGGCGAATAAAAGCCCAAATTCACACACAAAATTATTATGACAGAACTAGAATTGGCCCTCCAGGCCTCTGAGATGAGTGCCGAAGCCGTGAAGTCTATCGCTATGGCGATTGCTATCGGTGTCGGTGTATTTGGTCCAGGTATCGGTATTGGTCTTCTCGTGTCTAAGGCACTTGAATCAATCGGCCGTAACCCAGAAGCCGCTAAGCAGGTAATGACTCCGATGTTCAGCGGTATTGCAGCGGTAGAAGCGCTTGCTATCTTTGCGCTCCTCGTCGCATTCGTTATCAAGTTCGCGTAAAGATTTCCAATATCGAGCCATCTGCTTTGTCAGGTCGGCAAAAATAATTTTCATCGTACAACGAGTACGCCTCAAATTATTTTCTTGACCTTTCGCGCATCTGGCCCAATCTTGAAAATCTTAGACGATAGGCAAAGCACATTAAGAAATTATTAGTCTCACAAACACACCATGGAAGAAATCATCAAAGCCTTTGGTATCGACGGACGACTCATCGTCATCCAGATCGTCAACTTCGCCATCCTGATGGGGATTTTGGGGTACTTCTTGTACAACCCGATCCTTCGTCTTCTCGCCGAACGCGAGGAGAAGATAAAGAAAGGTATCGAAGATGCTGAAGCAGCAGCCAAGGCCAAGGCACAAGCTGATGTTGAAAAAGCGGCAGTCTTAACTGCTGCTCATGGTGAGGCGAGTGAGATCAATGCTCGTGCCAAAGTAGCTGCCGACGCCAAAGCTGACTCGATAGTCGGTGAAGCTGAAGAAAAAGCCAATGCCATTGTGCGTAGTGCCGAACTCCGCGCGACCGAAGCGGCGGCCAAAATCCAAAAAGACGCAGAAGGAGAAATCGCCAAGACCGCCATACTAGCGGTCGAGAAGATGCTCCGTGAGCGCACCTCATAATCTATGCACGATTTGTACGTCACCGCGGTAGTAGAAAGTCTCAAAGCTGGACAGAAGCCAGTAGAGGTATTTTCTGGTCTCAAGCAGGTTCTTGCTCGTCGCGGACATGAGCGTCTCTTGCCTCGTATCATACGGACGCTCGAGCGTGAAGCCTCGCGTCGCACTGGTGCAGGCGCTACTACCCTCACGGTTGCGAAGGCGGCTGATGTCGATAGTACCGCCGTACAGTCACTCCTACGGGAGATGGCGGTCGCCGAGAAGCCAGTTGTCGTAATTGACGAGACCATTATCGGTGGCGCAAAGCTCCGTCACGGTGATACAGAAATCGACACGACGTACAAGACCACCCTTATTAACCTCTATCACACTATTACTAAGTAATCAGTATCCTCTATGAGTACACCAATTATTGAACGCATCAAAAAAGAAATCGAAGGACTTGATCTCAAGGCTGTAGCACAATCTGTGGGCACGGTGGTGTCTGTAGGTGACGGTATTGCCGAAATCGAAGGACTTGCTGATGCGCAGATGATGGAGATGGTGGTCTTTGCGACGAGCGAAGGAGCCACTCTTGAAGCTGCGCTCGCAGCCGAAGGTGCGCTCTACGGTCTTATCCTGAACCTCGAAGAGGATAGTGTGAAAGTGGTAATTTTGGGTGAAAGTACGCTCGTACGTGAGGGGATGACGGTGTACCGAACAAAGAAGCTCCTCTCGGTCCCGGTCGGTGCTGGAATCGTCGGGCGCGTCGTCGATGCGCTTGGAACCCCTATCGATGGCAAGGGTGCAGTAAAGTCAGACCGTGATATGCCAATCGAGCGTGTGGCGTACGGCGTGATGGATCGTTCGAGTGTGAACGAACCGATCCATACCGGTATCAAGGCCATCGACTCAATGATCCCAATTGGACGTGGACAACGCGAACTCATCATTGGTGACCGAGGAACCGGAAAGACGACTATCGCTATCGACACCATCATCAACCAGAAGTACGAACCAAAAGACAAGCGCCCAATCTGTATTTATGTAGCGATTGGTCAGAAGCGCTCAAAGACCGCCACCATCATGGCTGAGCTCGAAAAGGCTGGTGCCATGGAATACACTACTATCATTGCGACCTCTGCCTCTGAGGCGTCTCCAATGCTGTTCCTTGCGCCATTTACCGGTGCCGCTATCGGTGAGTACTTCATGGAGCAGGGGAAGGATGTGGTTATTGTATTTGACGACCTTTCGAAGCACGCGGTGGCGTACCGTCAGATGTCACTTCTCCTTCGTCGTCCACCAGGACGTGAAGCGTACCCGGGCGATATCTTCTACCTCCACTCACGCCTCCTCGAACGATCTGCGAAGCTCTCTAAGGAGCTCGGTGGCGGTTCGATTACTGCCCTCCCAATTATCGAAACGCAGGAAGGTGACGTATCAGCCTACATTCCAACAAACGTGATTTCGATTACTGATGGTCAGATATTCCTCGAAGGTGACCTCTTCAATAAGGGTATCCGTCCAGCCTTGAACGTCGGTATCTCGGTATCGCGTGTGGGTAGTAGTGCCCAGACCAAAGCGATGAAGGCAGTAGCCGGCAAGATTCGTCTTGAACTCGCGCAGTTCCGCGAACTCGAGGCTTTCATGCAGTTTGCGTCAGACCTCGATGAAGACACCAAGAAGCGTATCGATAGTGGTCGCAAGTATGTGGAGCTCCTTAAGCAAACCCAGAGTAACCCAATGCCGTTCTACAAGCAGGTAGTTTCTATCTATGGTGCCAACACTGGCCTCCTCGATAATGCTGAAGCGAAGCAGGTGCAGGTGATTGAAGTCGCTTTCCACGAATTTATCGAACGTGACCGTAAGGCCATCCTCGATACCATCGAAACTGACCGCGCACTCAGTGATGAAACCAAGGCTCTTCTTGATACTGCCATTGTAGATTTCAAGGCTGCTAATGCATCGCTTTACACTGC
>JACCDR012121238.1_pt1 | contig 24754 bp, 21 predicted proteins | sample 7446431 | NCBI WGS metagenome assembly JACCDR01 (sample SAMN15323443, study PRJNA562643) | freshwater metagenome | isolation source: river surface water | place: USA:Blue River Watershed | collected 2017-08-17 | reverse complement strand
GTAAACAGTACCGAACGTTGTATGCGTGCTAGGTGAGCTAAAAAAGATTATTAGGACAAGTAATAATTCATAATTTTGCATTATTTCTTGTCTGGTTAAAAATTGTTTTGAAATAAAAAGTAGGAGTGCTTCTGAATAAGCATTCTTTTTTCTTTAACCAAATAAAAGAAAGCTTAGTGCTCTCATGGATATACTGAAACAGAACAAGAAAGATGGATTGAAGTATTATAAAACAAGGTCAAATGAATAGGATTGACATAAACGGTTATAAATCTATTAAGGAATTAAGCCTAGAACTCCAGCCCATCAATATCCTTATTGGTGCAAATGGCAGTGGTAAAAGTAACTTTTTATCCTTTTTTGCTTTTTTAAAGCATATATATAATCGCAACCTACAGGAGTTTGTTGCATTAAAAGGTATAGATACTTTTCTGCATAAAGGTGATAAAATAACATCGGAAATTTCTACGCATTTGTATTTTTCTAATACAAATGGTTACTCTTTTACCATAAAGAAAGGTGATGCAGGCTTTATTTTTACGAAGGAGGGACTATGGAATGACCATAATCCTTATGATGATAACCCTGTTGAAATAGCATCATTTGGTACAGAATCAACTTTGCGTTATGAAACTATACCAAGGGCAAACTACATCAGATATTATTTAGAGCAATTGACAAAATATCATTTTCATGATACTGGTGAAAACTCTCCGTTCAACAAAGAATCAAACATTGAAAACGACAAATACTATTTGTACGAAAAGGGAAGTAATCTGGGGGCTTATCTGTACAACATACAAAAAGAAAAGCCAATCGTTTACAATCTCATTGTAAAAACTATCCAAAGCATTGCTCCATATTTTTTAGATTTCTTCTTTCGTCCTGAAAATAACGGAAACATAAAGCTAAGATGGCAGAGTAAGTACAGTGCTACGGTGTATGGTGTAAACGATTTGTCTGATGGTACAATTCGTTTTATGGCACTGGCAACGCTCTTTATGCAACCTAATCCACCTGAAACAATCATTATTGACGAACCTGAATTAGGTTTGCATCCAACCGCAATTTCAAAACTTGCTGGTTTAATACAATCGGTAGCAGCAAAAGAATGCCAAGTTATCATTGCCACTCAATCAACAGATTTAATCAGCTATTTTGAACCAGAAGATATAATAACAGTTGACCAAAAAAATGGAGAGAGTGTTTTTGAGCGTTTAAATTCTGAAAAACTGAAAGTTTGGTTAGAAAATTACACCATAGATGATTTATGGAAAAGAAATATTATTGCAACAGGTCAACCCAATTTTTAGTAAATGTTTATGAAAAGAATTATTATGATTTGCGAAGGCCCTACAGAGCAAGCATTTGCTAAAACTAATTTGCAGGTTTATTTTATCAACAGAAACATTTATTTGCAAACCCCCTTAATAAAGGCATCAAGAGGTGGCATTGTAAAATGGCAAATACTGAAAGACCAAATAGAAACACACCTTAAAGTTGAGCAAGACGCTTATGTTACCACCTTTATTGATTACTATGGAATGTATGACAAATATCTGTTTCCAGGATGGGATACGGCACATACAATTGTTGATAAAAATCGTCGTATGGATAGCTTGGAGCAAGCTATGTTGCAACACATTGACTCTCAGTTACAAAATAGATTTATTCCTTACCTGCAACTACACGAATTTGAAGGACTACTTTTCAATGACATTGAGGTGATTAAAAGTCAAATACCAACCGAAGATTTGGTAGGTATAGAAGAACTTGAAAAAACCTTTGCTGATTATCCAAACCCCGAAATGATAAACAATAGTAAGGCAACTTCACCTGCTCACCGGTTAGAAAGAATTATTAAAGGTTACAATAAGGTTGTTTATGGGGATATTCTTTCTGAGGCAATAGGACTGAATCGTATTAGAGAAAAATCACCAAGATTCAATAGTTGGATAACCCGTTTAGAAAACATTTAAGTTCTATGAGCGGCAGATAATCAAATACATGTACGAAAAATACAAAATAATTTCTTTTCAAACCAACCAAGAATCTTCAATAAAGAAGGAGTGAGGCTTTGTAAAGTGACGACAAAAATCTAATTTGCAGATAACTCTTTACAATTTTATAGATGTTTAAAATCTACCCGACTTTGCTCAATACTTTTTCGCTTTACAGGCTCGAAACACGCAACAGTCAAGGCGAAATAATGGTCGATTTGCAGGCAATGCTCGACCGCATCAATCGTGTGCCACAAATTACGAGCGAAGCCCAACAAAAAGGATTGGATTTTGAAAAAGCTGTTACCACAGGACAATATGAGGAGGCTTTTTCGGAATATGTGATAGAAAAAACAAGAAGTTTACTGCCTGCTAAATACAAAACCCAATGTTATCTCGAAACTCGTTACAAAGATTGCCTGATTTATGGCTATATCGACCTGATTGGCAATAACCGTGGCATCGACCTCAAAACAACCAAACGCTATCAAGCTCCCAAATTTGCCGAAAGCCATCAGAATCTCTATTTGCTTGGTTTACAACACTATGGTATCAAAACACTGGAATATATCATTACCGATTTTACGGAAGTTTACCAAGAAATCTATACGCTCAACCAATATGACTTTACTCCCTTGTACGAAGAAATAGATGCTTTTGTGGCGTTTTTGCAAGAACACAAACGAGCCATACGAGATAAAAAAATTTGGGGGAATTCCTCCAACAACTCCCAACTGTCGTTGTTTTAGGGTGTTGGCAACTGTCCTAACAGCCATGCCACTAATCGTCTTGGCTCACCAATAGACCAACTGTGCGGATTGCGTACATTTTGTTGTTTTCGCCAGCCTTTATCATTGGTCAAAATCAATTCGGCTTTAGTGCTACCTTGCAAGCGTAAGGTATTTATCATGGCTACGCAATCGGTCAAGTTCAAATCGTATAAATTGCGGTTACGCTCTTGCATTTGCCAAGCAATAGCGGGTTCCGCATACAAACGAATAGGGGTGTTTTTGAGATAAGCCAATTGACTAAAATCATGTTGCCGATACACAAAGCAGGAAAGCGCAGCGTAGCGTTCGGGTACTTGGCTGGGCGTACCACCAAAGGTTGTTTCGAGTTTCGATAAAAGCCATTTGGCTTCTTCGCTTGCCAAGGCAGAAGGACTGACATGAATGGTATTTTCGACCGAAAAATAAAATCTATCAAAATCTAAAGGTGGGTCGATGCCAAAAACAGCAAGAGGTTGTAGTAAGCCTTGTGTTTGTGCCGCTCGAATGGCGTATTTGACGGCGGCACTTCCGCCCATCGAAAAACCTCCAATAAAAAAAGGCTTTGTGGCAAGTAATAAGGTCTTCGACAGTTTTCCTAATAACTCGTCGATGTCTTGTTGGGCTTGTTGGTCGATAAAAAAATGATTGCTTCCTGCCGAAAGCACTGGAATCACCACTAAGATGCCATGTTCGGCGGCGATGATAGGCAAATTGGTTTCACGCAAAACCGACTGTGGCGTTTCGCCAAAGCCTGGGAGCAACAAAAGCCATGCTTGGATGCTCTTTTTGGGTTTTACGATGGTATAAAAACGATGCAGGGTGTCGGTGGGGTCGGCATAGTAGGTTTGGATGTCTTGTGCTTGGGTATGATGTACGCCAAGCCAGCAAAGGAAAACGCCAACCAAGAGCTTTAAACGTTGCTGCATTTTTTCTAGTTTTTGTATGACAACTAATAATACAAAATCGTAAACTATAGCTATTTTATTGATTGTTAATAAAATAATCACTAATCATTCAATAACGTATCTACGTAAAAATAGAAGCGATTGGTCATAAACCAATCGCTTGACCAGTATCACTATTCAATTACAATTCTTTGTACCGAACCATCGCCTTTTTGGGTGACAGTTACGAAGAGTGTCCCTTTGGCATTTTTTTTCAACTCTATTTGTCCCATAAATTCCCCTTCAAAATCCTTGATTTTTTGGACACTTACCTCATTTCCTTCCACATCATTCACCCGAATGCTTACGTCACCTTTTTCAGGTGCTAAAAAATGAACATTGAGCTTGCTATCGAAAGGCTTGTTAGGATACACTTTAAGTGCCTTGATGGTTCTAACCTGTTGGGTTTTATCTTGCCAAACGAATGGACGACCATTGATAAGTGTTTCAGTTTGAGGAAACATTTGCCCCAATAATCCGTCGGAATGAAAGCTTTTGCTGATAATTTCTGTATCGCCATATTGACTGAGGAGCGAGTCGCTAGGCGTGATTCTTATGTCTAAGCGTTTCTGTGGCTTTTCTCCTAGTGTAACGCTTTGTTCTCGGTTTTTGTTGGTTTCAATTTTGATTTTATAGCGTGCTTTTTTGCCGTTGGCATCACCCAACGCAAGCGAATCGGTGATACGACTGATAAGCTTTTCTTTGTCGGCATCGCTCCAGCCTTTCGTATCGTATTCTTTCTCGAATACTTCCTTTTTACCTCCTTCTGAGGTTTCTACATGAATTTTTAGTTTACCATTGTTATCCTCAATTTGTTGAGAAATAGATTTTTGTTGGGCAAACGCCCCTGTACCCAAACATAGCATGGCGGCAAAGCCCATCCATTGGCAATACTTTTTCATACGTAATCTTTAGTTAAAAATGGAAAAAAAGTACTTAAAAAAACACAAAGCAAAGGCAAGTATCAAGTGCCTCAACTTCGGTATAACATCCTTTCGGGTCAGTTGGAGGCTTGGTACATTTTTCTCAACCAAACTTAATGAAGTTATTCTATTTCAAATCATTAATGCTTGTTAAAAGATGTTAAAAGCCTTTGTTGCTTGAAAGGGGATACAAGAGAAATACTAAATTTGTTGCGTAAAATTTCCTGTCTCATGCTAAGGATGTTGAAAAAAGCCCAAATGATGCAAGAAGTAGAAAAAAAATGACTAAAAGGAAAATACAATATATTATTGCCTTGATGACATTCGGGTCGTTGGGGCTTATCGTTTTTCAATTTTATTGGCTTGGCTTTACTTTACGAGCCAAAAACGACCAATTCGGAAGCGATGTGCGTGATGCCATGCAACGAGTGGTGAGGCGTTTAGGACAAGAAGAGTTTTTCTTTTTAGCCAAACAAAAAATAGAAGCCCAAGAACGCCAAAAGCGTTTGGAAGCGATTGCTACGCCTGTACAACCCCAAAAAATCAATCCGCCTAAAGCGACAACGCCTACACCTGCCTCCAACAGTACGGCAGTGGATTTAGAGCATTTGGCAACTATCGCCTTGCCTTCTGATATTTTGGTATCGAAAAGTACCGAGATTTTGCCCAATGGCGAAATTCGAGAATACGAAGAATATTCGGTTAATATGGATTTAGAAGAAATTCAAAAAAAACTGAACGAAAACAAGCAAATCGACGAGATTGTAGCCGAGGCAATCCGACAAAAAGCCCTTTTGCACAACAAGCAAGATTCGGCAAAAAAAGCCCAAAAGAAAGCCGAAAGAAAAAAGCCTGTACCCAAACAACCAACGCCAACCAACGACCTTGTTTCTGACCAAGGACAACTCGCCAAGGAAGTTTTCAACGATATGCTTTTCAACAAAAGGAGCATTCACGACCGTATCAATTATTTTGTATTGGATTCGTTGTTGAAATACGAAATTCGGGGTAAAGGCATTTTTCTTCCATTTGAATACGGCATTAGTACCAAAGAAAACCCCAGTTTACTGCATTATGCCTCTTCTATCCGCTACAAATCGGAAGGAATGAAAAGCGATAAAGATACGTACATGGTGAATCTTTTTCCGAACGACTATACCAACTCTGAAAGCTTTTTACGGGTATATTTTCCCAACCAAGACCGCTACATTATGCGTACCATGTGGGTGATGTACGCCAGTTCGCTGCTCTTGATTTTGGTGGTATTGGGTTGCTTTTATGTAGCCTTGAGTACGATTGTGAAGCAAAAACGCTTGGCTGATATTAAAAATGATTTTATCAATAACATGACGCATGAGTTCAAAACGCCTATTTCTACGATTTCGCTGGCCACGCAAATGCTCCAAGACAAAGACGTAAGTGCCAGTCAAAATATGTTTCAGCGCTATTTGAATATCATCAAAGAAGAAAACCGACGGCTAGGCTCACAAGTAGAAAAAGTATTGCAAACCGCCCAAATGGAACGAGGCGACCTCAAACTCAAGCTCGGTACGGTCAATGTACATCAGGTAATAGAACACGTATTAGAAAACATCAGTCCACAAATCGACTTGCGAGAAGGAGAAATTCTTTTCGATTTAAAAGCAGAGCATTGCGAAATAGAAGCAGACGAGGTACATTTGACTAATATTATTTTCAACTTACTCGACAATGCCAATAAATACTCGCCTAACCGGCCCGTGATTTCGATTGAAACCGAAGACCTAGAGCAAGGCATTGCCATCAGAATAAGCGATAAAGGCATTGGTATGAGCAAAGAATCGTTGAAGAATATTTTTGAGAAATTTTACCGTGTTCCGACGGGAAATTTGCACGACGTAAAAGGCTTTGGCTTGGGCTTGAGCTACGTCAAGAAAATGGTAGAAGAACACAAAGGCAAAATCAAAGTACAAAGTAAATTAGGCGAAGGCAGTACCTTTGAGATTATTTTACCTCAAAAGTGAGCCAAATCCATTAGCAGTTTATCAGATGAAAAAAATCCTATTAGCCGAAGATGACCCCAATTTGGGTCAATTGTTACAAGAATACTTGACCATCAAAGGCTTTGCTGCCACGTTGGCCAAAGACGGCGACGATGCCTTGTCGAAATTTGTCCAAACCGATTACGATTTGTGCATTTTTGATGTAATGATGCCCAAAAAAGATGGTTTTACTTTGGCTAAAGAAGTACGGATGTCTGACAAAGATACGCCTATTATTTTTCTGACAGCCAAGGCGATGAAAGAAGATACGTTGCAGGGTTTTAAAGTAGGAGCTGATGATTACATGACCAAGCCTTTTTCTATGGAAGAACTCTTGGCTCGTATTCAGGCGGTGTTGCGGAGAAGTCAAAAAAACGTTACCGAAAACGAGGTAAAAACCATGCTTTTTACCATTGGAGGGTATCAATTCGATGTTGAAAAACAGGCACTTATCCACAGCAGTGGAAGTATTCAAAAACTTACCTCGAAAGAAAGTGAATTGCTCAAACTCCTATGCGACAACATGGGTAAGCCCGTTAGCCGAAGTTTTGCCCTAAAAATGGTATGGGGCGACGATACCTATTTCAATGCCCGTAGTATGGACGTGTATATTACCAAACTACGCAAGTTTTTCAAAGAAGAACCCAATATCTCCATCATCAATCTGCATGGCGAAGGTTTTAAATTGACGCAGTAGTATTTCGTTATCCGTGTATCTGTTATTAGTTATCTGTAAATTATGCCTCATAATAAGACGACTGTATTAGTCCAAAATTATGTAACTTGCAAAACTATTCTATGACAAGACAATGGATGATTTAATACAACATATAAAAGATTTAGCCGAAATTTATTCTGCGAACTTAAAAGAGAAAATTGAAGCCCGAGCAGAAGAAATGAAAGCCGATGACAATGCTCATTACCTTATTTATCAAGTTTTGGGTATTTCACTACAAGAAGGACAACTGATTGACCAATATCAAAATACAGGACGGTTTCTTTATAAGTATGCAGGTTCATTTCTTGAAGCAGCAGCAACTTTATGTTTGAACTACAAATTTCCTGAAGGAGTAAAAACTAAAATTGAAAATACGGCTGGACAGCGTCCAAAAACTTTTGAAATAGATTTTCTTAATGGCAATGATGCAATCGAAGTAAAGTGGAGAGATGCAACTACTGACGGAGACCATATCACAAAAGAACATACAAGAGTTAAAGTAATCAGACAACATGGTTATAAGCCAATTAGAGTAATGTTTTATTACCCACAGCGTGACCAAGCGATAAGAATTCAAGAAACTTTGAAAACACTTTACGCAGGTGTTCACGGAGCATATTATGGTGGTGATGAAGCTTGGGAATACCTAAAGGCTTATACAGGCGTTGACCTAAAAGCTATTTTGACACAGATTGCAAACGAAAGAACACCCCGAGTGGAGGCTACCGAAAATGGAAACTAATAAAATCTATCACGGAAATTGTATTGAAAAACTCAAAGAAATGGAAGCCAATAGCGTTGACTTGATTTACTTTGACCCACCTTTTTTTACGCAACGCAAACACAGCCTTACGAATAAAGACAACTCTAAAACCTATGCGTTTGATGATAAATACAACTCAATAGAAGAATATATAGCACTCATAGAAAATGTTTTAGAGCAATCAAAAAGGGTTTTAAAGCATACAGGAAGCGTATTTCTGCATTGCGACAAAACGGCATCGCATCATATTCGAGTTGTGATGGACAAGGTTTTTGGATGTGAGCAATTCCAAAGTGAAATTATTTGGTCATACAAAAGGTGGTCTAATGCCAAAAAAGGGCTGTTGAATGCTCATCAGGTAATTTTCTTCTATACTAAAACCCAAGATTTTAAATTTAATACGCTATACACAGATTATGCTGTAACAACAAATCTCGACCAGATTTTACAAGATAGAGAGCGTAACGAAAATGGTAAAGCTGTTTACAAGAAAGATGAAAACGGCAACGTGGTTTTAGGAAAAGAAAAAAAGGGCGTACCTCTTTCAGACGTTTGGGAAATCCCCTACTTAAATCCTAAAGCAAAAGAAAGAACGGGGTATCCAACCCAAAAGCCAGTCTTATTACTTAACCAAATTCTGACTATTGTTACAGATGAAGGCGATTTGGTTGTTGACCCCTTTTGCGGAAGTGGTACAACTTGTGTTTCGGCAAAATCCTTGAAAAGGCAATTTATCGGAATTGATATTTCAAAAGATGCGGTTGAACTTGCCTGTACACGCTTAGAAGAAATGGTCATTTCTGAATCGAATCTTTTAACTAAAGGAGCAAATGTATATCAAGAAAAAACAGAAAAAGAATTAGCCATTTTACAAAATATCAATGCTTTCCCTGTTCAGCGGAATAGTGGAATAGATGGTTTTTTAAAAGAGCATTTTGAGGGTTTGCCAGTACCCGTAAAAATTCAAGGAGCATACGAAACGATTGAAGATGCCATAGAGAAATTAGAAAAGGCATCTCTGGGCAAAGACTATAAAATGAAAATCCTAATCCAAACCAAAGAAACGAGTATAAGCAGACTTTTCGGTTTTGAATCAGACGTAACCATCATAAAATCACTTGAATTACAGACGAAAGAACTGATGCAAAAAAACAACCAAGGCATACTTCGGACAGGAAATTTTTGATTGCGGATGTAGGCAACCTCCACAATCAAAAATCCGAAATTATGTCCTATTATCTCATTCTATCGGCTGCACGCACGAGCATTTCATCTCTACGAATCAAGCGATTGGCTATCATGTTGGCAATAAGTGCCAATACTGTGGCATAAAAACCAAAGCCATAAGCTCCTTGCTCGGCTGGCTCAAACGTAGGAATCCCTACTTTGAAAATCGTATAAAAGCTCAAGCCTAATGTGGTAGCAATAACCGCAGAATTAATCGCCCCAAGGGTCATTTGCAATACCCGATTTTTGAATTGGGTAATAGAAAAAACGGCAAGCAAAATCGCTACTCCTGCTATGATGGCTATGTAAATATTGCCTTGTTGAGCTACCACTTTTGCCTCTTGGGTATGTGTCAAATGGAAAGCGTTTAAAACTACTTTTTGCTGGAGTGTAGCACTACTTTTTTCCCAAATACTAAGGCTAATAAAGGACGACATCGCCGCTACGACGATGAGTAAAAATACGGTTTGAAGTCTTTGAAGCATGTTTTTATGGTTTTGAATCAACGCAACATTATTGAGATGCAAAGTTCTAAAACTTTGAAGAAGGATGCAAATATCTGTGAAATTAGCTGTACAATCCAACAAAATGACTATAAATGGCTATTGCTCAAAGCTCTTTTTCCTAGGTATCTTTGCATGTACTTACCTAGTAATTAGCCGTACACCTTCTTGCTGATTTGCTTACTAACCTTTTTCCATCACGATGATAACGTTATTCAACTAATACGAGCTGATTTTTTCGTAGAAAAATGTCATTTTTCTTTCTTGTAGGTCGTCAAACGTATAAATCTGACGGTTCTTATTCTGGCGGGCATATTTCACCAATAGGAAGTCGCCCAAGCAGCCTGTTGTATGAAGCAGTAAGGCAAAAATAATGGCTATCTGATAGCTCGGTAAAACAAACAACAGGCACAGCATTCCTAGGGTAAGGCAAATAAAGGGCATAATGGCAACCCATATCAACTCTTGCAGTGTAATGACAAAATTTTGTGCATAACAATACGCCATCCAGCCTTTCCAAGTCCAGCCAAAGCCAATTTGTTTAGCCCCCAATACCTTAAATACTATCCCATGAATCAGTTCATGTAAAGGCAGCAATACGACCCAAAAAGCAACAAAGGCTATGCCCATTTGTACCCAAGCATCACCAGATAAAAATTTACTAAAAAAGCCCCCTAAAAAATAGCCTACAAACGCTCCCAAAAGGGCCATCAGCACCAAGAAAAACCACGGTCGTTTGGGTGCTTTTGTGGCATTTCCCTGCATAATTTTAGCCAAAAATGCACCCATCTCTTCTACTTTAAAAGCCTCAATAAGAATAAATTCAGGCGAATTTTCGAGTTGTGTTACGGTTGGTTTCGACATAGTTTGTATGAGGAATGAGGTTTTTGTCAATGTGTTGATAGCTAGTTTGTTAATAAAGTTAAGGTTGTGTATGCTTATGCAAATATTAAGCAATAATCATTAAAAACTAATCATTCAAAAACTAAGTGGGTCTAAGTTTTTGAAATGTCCATTCATCCGAATTTTCTCTTTGGTACGTTCTAATTCTTGCAGTACGGGCAGTACTTTTTCAAAATGTTTGAGGATAAACGCCTGACGCTCGGCTTCGGTTGGCATTTTCAAGAGTTCGTACTCTTTTTCTAGGGAAAGTCCTATTTTATGGGCAATTTGAAAAGAAAAGGGTTGCGGTTTGTTGGGATTAAAGCTATTTTTTTCGTTGAGCAGTGCATATAACAAATCTGTTTGTTGCAATAATTGAGGTAATACAGGCGGAAAAAGTTCGGGTTCTTTGAGCAATTCTACCGTCCCGCCAGCATACAGTTTTTCTCTCACAGGGTTCTGAAAGTCGAGGATTCTGAACACACTTACGCCTTGGGTTTTGATGTCGAAACGACCGTCTTCGTAGCGTTTTGCCACCGACACAATCTTGACTTCTGTACCAAAGCCTGGGATTTTTCCGTCGATAAATGTAGGAATACCAAAGGTTGTATTGTTGTACAAAGACTCATTGATGAGGTCTTTGTAACGTGGTTCAAAAATATGTAGATTAAGGTCATCGAGTGGAAAGACCACCAGATTAAGCGGAAAAAGTGGTAAAAACTTTTGCATAAGAAACCTTATTTAGTCCCTTTTTCTATCGTAAAGCCTACGCTCACAAGGTCTTGTAGAGGGTCTTGACGCATATATTGCTTTACTTGAATACGGTATTTTCCTGTTTTTTTAAACTTAAAATCTTTGAACGCCAGTATTTTATGGTCATAAACATCGCCAATCCCCTCGCCGAGTTTTTTTCCTGTAACGGGGTCGAAAAGATTGAGTTCATCAAGTTTTTGGTGAATGGCTTTTCCTGTGCTATCGTACAGATAATGCGTTAGGTATAGGTTGTAGTAAGGATACGCCCGATTGTTGCGTACATTGTAAAATACATTATAGGCAACAGTTGTATCATTGATTTCAAAAGTAAAAGTAGGCACATCTTTGATATACCATTGAGCATCGGGAATATCGTAATTATCTTTTAGCACCGTTTTGCTATCGCAACTTGCCAGCATAACGAGCAATGAAAACAAATAAAATACGTTTTTTCGCATCATAATAAAGGAGATAAGTAAGTATAAATGCTGACTGTGTTTTAGCATTGGTAGCTACTATCTACCGTTTTTTTCAAATTAAAAGTACGGTAAAATACCTGAAAATGGTAATTTTTCTGTTACAAAAAAAGGAGATGGAACAGAATACACTTTATTCGTTGCCATGCTCCTTTTTAGTTGTGCCACCTAGCTATGCTTGTGGAGGCGTATTGTTATTGTTGCCTCCATTTTTATGGTTTTTAAATGGCGGTTTTTTATGCGGTTGGTTCGCCTGTTTGGGTGTTCCCGTAGTAGGGTTTTTAGGCGGTTGCGTAGCCGTTTGTCCTTTGGGCGCAGGCGCTGGCCCATTGGCTTTGGGTGGCTGTCCCTTCTGATGCGTAGGCTTATGCGGTTGCGTATGCTTGTGAGCCTTGGGCGGTTGTGGAGCTTGTCCCTTTTCAGGCTTTTTATCCGCTTGTACAGGGCGTTCTTTTTTATCGTTGAAAGGCTCTGCTCGTGGTTCTCGTCTTTCAGGTTTTGCCTCTTGCTTGTTGGTAGGTTTGGCAGGCCTTTTCTTGTTGTTGCTATGGCTGTATTTTTTATCGAACTTATCGAGGTCGGCGTTGAGCGACGACGAAGGTTTATCATTATCAGCATGTAGCACCACTGCTTCTAGTGTATCGAGCGAAGGAGGGAAAATGCCTTTTTCATTCAACACAAGAATTTCTTGCACCTTATCTACCGTTACGGGAATCCAGTTGCTTTCTTCTCCTCTATAGCCAAACCACATAACACGCTTAAAGATGTCTGTTTTTTGTAACAACGCATCTCCTTTGGCCGTAATGAGCGGTTTTTCTATGGTTGGAATATCCTTGAGGGCATCCATATAAGTTTCGAGCTCATAATTCAAGCAACATTTCAAACGACCACATTGCCCCGAAAGTTTTACGGGATTCAACGACAAGTTTTGGTAACGAGCGGCAGCCGTCGTAACGTTCTTGAAATCGGTGAGCCACGTAGAGCAACATAGCTCTCGTCCGCATACACCAATGCCTCCCACCCTCGAAGCCTCTTGGCGGAGAGAGATTTGTTTCATCTCTACACGCACCTTAAATTCGCTGGCTAGTACTTTGATTAATTCTCTAAAGTCCACACGGTCGTCGGAAGAATAATAGAAAATAGCCTTGGTATTATCCGATTGAAACTCAACGTCAGATAATTTCATATCGAGTTTCAACTCTTTGATAATTTCTCGGGTACGATACATCGTTGGAAGGTCACGGGCGATGGCTTGCTCGTGTTTTTCCAAATCTTTATCGGTTGCTTTTCTATAAATTACCCGAACATTTTCGTCGTCTTTGATGCTTTTTTTCAGCATTTGTAAGCGTACCAACTCGCCTTGTAGCGACACAAAGCCGAGATGATGCCCATTCGGCACATCCACGATTACGGGGTCTCCTGCATACAAATCGACCCCAGAGGTATTGCGAAAATAATCTTTTCTGCCTCCTTTAAATTTTACTTCAACAATATTGAATTTATTGAAAGTAGGCATATCCATATTCGACAACCAGTCGAATACGTTCATTTTATTGCATCCTCCTGTGCCACAAGCACCATTGTTTTTACAGCCACTTACAGCACCTTCGTTATTTCTAGTACCACAACTTCCTGTGGAACACGATTTACATCCCATAATTTTTCAAGCGTAATGAAGGATACAACTCCTTCGTGAAATTTCCTTTGTGATGAAGCAAAGAAAAAAAATCATTAGCTGTAACGAAGCACATCCAAGCCGATGTCTTTACGATAGTATTTTCCATCGAACAACACCCCTTGGGCTGCTTTTTGTGATTTTTGAATGGCTCTTTCCAAGGTATTCGATACGCCTGTAAGTGCCATTACCCTTCCGCCGTTGGTGACAACCAAGTCGCCGTCGAGCTTTGTACCAGCATGGAAAATAGTTGCATCTTCGATGGTTTCATAGCCTACAATCACGTCGCCTTTGCGGTAGTCGCCGGGGTATCCTCCTGCTACAACGACCGTTGTTACGGCATGTTGTTTACTTACGGTAAATTCGGCTTGTTCAAGCTCACCTTTGGCTGTTGCCAACAAGAGCGTAAGTAAATCCGACTCAATGCGAGGCAGTACCACTTCGGTTTCGGGGTCGCCCATGCGGGCGTTGTATTCAATCACATAAGGCTCGCCTTCGTGGTTCATCAAACCAATAAAAATGAAGCCATTATATTTGATGCCTTCTGCTTGTAAGCCTTTGAGTGTCGGTTTTACTACATTTTCTTCTACCAAGTGCATAAACTTTTCGGTAGCGAAAGGTACAGGCGATACCGCTCCCATACCACCAGTATTCAGGCCAGTATCGGCTTCGCCAATGCGTTTATAGTCTTTGGCTTCGGGAAGAATTTTGTAAGAAATACCATCGGTTAGCACAAATACCGATAGCTCGATACCCGTAAGAAACTCTTCGATAACCACCTTACTGCTGGCATCGCCAAATTTGGCATCTACGAGCATTTCGGTGAGGGAGGTTTGGGCCTCTTCTAAAGTTTGGGCAATAATCACCCCTTTGCCTGCTGCCAAGCCATCGGCTTTTAAAACGATAGGCAATTTTTGAGCAGCGAGGTATGCCAATCCTTCCGCTAAAGTATCTTTGGTAAACGTTTGTGATTTTGCCGTAGGAACGCCATATTTTACCATGAAGTTTTTAGAAAAATCTTTCGAGCCTTCGAGCATTGCTCCCTTCGAGTCGGGACCAACCATCAGCACGTGGCTAAGGTCTGCTCTGGAAGCAAAGTAATCTCTTACACCTTTGACAAGGGGTTCTTCGGGACCTACCACTACGAGGTCGATTTGGTGTGCTAAAACTGCCGCAGCTATTTGTTCAAAATCGTTATAACCAATGGGTAAATTGTTGGCAATTTGGGCTGTACCAGCATTGCCAGGGGCAACAAAAATGTTGCTACAAAGAGGACTTTGGGCAATTTTCCAAGCAAAAGCATGTTCTCTTCCGCCAGAGCCTAAGATGAGTATATTCATTTATGAAATAAGTACTTAATAATAAGATTTACACAGCACAGGGCTGTAAGTATTCAAAATTCTTGCAATTTAGTTGAAAATCTGTTTGATAGCTATACCGTTGGGTAATTTCAACGTATTTAAGTGATGCTTAGGCAAAAAACAACGAGACAAAGCACCGATGCTTCAATGCTTTGTCTTTTGTATGAAAAATTAAAATTGTACCCAGTGCTTAGTTTGCCACTTCACTCAAAAATTTAATCCGCATCAATCGTAGCTCCTCTTCTGTGATGTCTTCGATGTCGCATTTATCTAAGGCTACGGCAATATTATCCGTTTCGGCGTGCATGAAGTAATCATAAATTTCTTCTTGCTTATCTGGCTCAATTACTTGGTTGATGTAGTAATCGAGGTTGAGTTTAGTGCCTGAGTAACAAATATGCTCAATTTCTTCGATGAGGTCTTCCATCGCCAATTCTTTCTGCTCGGCAATGATGTCTAAATCCACTTTTCTATCTACTTGTTGGATGATATGAATTTTGATTTTCGATTTATTGACCGTCGATTTTACGACAACTTCGGTTGCCGTTTCGATTTCGTTTTCTTCTACGTACTTCTTGATAAGTTCGATAAAAGGACGACCAAACTTCACTACTTTGCCCATACCAACACCGTTGATTTGAGCCATATCTTCCTTGGTAGTCGGATACGTCGTAGCCATTTCTTCGAGCGAAGGGTCTTGGAAAATCACATACGGAGGAAGGTTTTTCTCTTTAGCAATTTTCTTACGTAAGTTTTTCAATAATTCGAAAAGGGCTTCGTCATAAGAACCGCTACCGCCACCGCCAAGGGCTTCTTTTTCTTCTTCTTCTTCTATATGTTCGTTTTCGTAGTCATGGTCTTTCGAGAGCGTTACAGAATAGGAATCCTTCAAGAAAGCCTGTCCTTTGGCCGAAACCTTCAAAATACCGTAGTTTTCTACATCTTTTTCGAGGTAGCCCAGTACTGTAATCTGACGAATCAGCGAAATCCATTGCTCAACAGGTTCTTGTTGTTGTACCTTTTTCTTCGATGCCGTTTTGGGTGCTTTTTTGGCTTTAGGTTTCGGAATAGGGTTTCCATCCTCATCTTCTTCATCCGAAAATTCTACCTCGTCTTCGTCTTCATCCTCTTCGTCTTCGTCGTCTTCTGCTTGCAATTTAAATGCCCCTTTTCCTTTTCCAAAAATATCAAGCTTATGATGTTCGTAGCTGGTAACGTATTGGTTTTTGTTTCCCAAAATTACATCAGCCAAATGCTGGGCATCAAAACGCTCGCCTGTAAGCAAGGCCGCTTGGATAGCCAACACAATTTCTTTTTCTACCTTAAACTTAGCCGTGGGCTTCTTGCAGTTGTCGCAATAGCCACAGTCTTTGTCCACATATTCGCCAAAATAATGCAATAACTGCCTACGACGACACACGCCCAAGTTGGCATACGAAACCATTTCGTTGAGCAACATACGGGCGTTGTCACGCTCATTGATGGCTTTGTCTTTGTTAAACTTGTCGAGTTTATTGATGTCTTCTTTGGCATAAAACATGATGCACGTTCCCTCTAAGCCATCACGACCAGCCCTACCCGTTTCTTGGTAATAGCCTTCGAGCGACTTGGGGGCATCGTAGTGAATCACAAAACGCACATCGGGCTTGTCGATACCCATACCAAAAGCGATGGTTGCTACCATTACTTCAACCTCTTCGTTGAGGAAGGCCTCTTGGTTCGACATACGCACATCGGCATCTAAGCCTGCATGATAAGGCAATGCTTTGATACCATTTACGTTGAGCACCTCGGCGACTTCTTCTACCTTCTTGCGGCTCAAGCAGTAAATGATACCTGCCTTTCCATGATTGACCTTGATGTACTTGATAATCTGCTTGTCGATGTCGTCACGTTTTGCCCTAATTTCGTAGTACAAATTCTTCCGATTGAACGACGATTTGAACAAGGTAGCGTCGTCCATGCTCAAATTTTTCTGAATATCTTGCTGCACTTTGGGCGTAGCCGTAGCCGTAAGGGCAATAATCGGCAACGACTTATTGATGCTCTCCACGATACTTCTGATACGGCGGTATTCAGGGCGGAAGTCGTGTCCCCATTCCGAAATACAGTGGGCTTCGTCGATGGCGACGAAAGAAATTTTAGCTTGTTTCAGGAATGTTAAATTATCTTCTTTGTTCAATGATTCAGGTGCGATATAGAGTAGCTTGACAAGCCCACTCACGACATCGTTTTTCACCTTGGTCATTTCAGCTTTATTCATCGAAGAATTTAAAAACTGCGCATTTACACCAAAGGCATTAAGTTGGTCAACCTGATTTTTCATCAGGGCAATCAATGGTGAAATGACGATAGCTGTACCTTCCATAGCAATAGCTGGAAGCTGATAACAAAGCGATTTCCCGGCCCCTGTTGGCATGATTACAAATGTATTTTTGCCGGAAAGGGTGTTTTTGATAATTTCCTCTTGTTCGCCACGAAATTGGCTGTACCCGAAGGTTTCCTTGAGTTTTTCCTTCAACAAGTTGGTGGTCTCTTGGCTAACACTCATTGTCTTCAAACTTATTTGAGGTTACAAAATAGATATATTGTGCTTGTAGAAGTGTACCTATTTAATCATGTATCTTTGCACGAAGAATAAATACAAATCCAGTCATTTAAAATCGTTTCTAAAATTGAAATTAGTAAAAAATATTCAATCAACAGCAAAAAAAGTTTTGCAAGAAGAGGCTGATGCAATACAAAAAATTTCAGAAAAAATTGATTCTGAATTTGAAGCCTGTGTAAATCACCTACTTACTACCAATGGTCGTGTGGTAATTACGGGTATTGGTAAATCGGCGATTATTGCACAAAAAATTGTGGCAACTCTCAATTCTACTGGAACGCCTGCCTTGTTTATGCACGCTGCCGATGCCATCCATGGCGATTTGGGCATGATTCAAGACGGCGATACCGTAATATGTATTTCTAAATCGGGCGATACACCCGAAATTAAGGTTTTAGTTCCGCTCATCAAAAGAACTGGCGTAAAATTAATTGCAATGGTATCGAATACAAAGTCTTATTTGGGTAAAAATGCCGATTTTATTTTACACGCTCTTGCCGAAAAGGAAGCAGATTTACTCAACTTAGCTCCTACTACTAGCACAACCGTGGCTCTTGCCTTGGGCGATGCCTTGGCGGTTTGCTTGCTCGAATGTAGGGGATTCGACAGCAACGATTTTGCCAAATATCATCCGGGTGGTGCTTTAGGGAAAAAATTATACCTGAAAGTATCGGATATTTATCCTCACCACGAGCTTCCTTGTGTGTCGGTACATACCTCGGTAAAAGAAAGTATTGTGGAAATTAGCTCAAAACGCCTCGGTGCAACAGCCGTAGTGAACGCCGACGGTGCATTGGTGGGTATCATTACCGATGGCGACGTGCGTCGAATGCTCAATAGCCACGACTCGCTGGCAGGGCTACAAGCCCAAGATATTATGACGACTTCGCCCAAAACGATTCATCCCGATGCGTTTGCTACCGAAGCTTTACACCAAATGCAATCACGCAATATTACTTCGTTGGTGGTGGTAGAAGATGCCAAACCGCTAGGCTTTGTGCATTTGCATGATTTGCTCAAAGAAGGCTTGGTGTAAATGGTCTGCTTGGTGCTATACCGCATTTTTCTGATTGTATAATACAAAGAAAAAGTGTTATTTTACCTGAGTTATGATTGTTGGACATGACGTTAAAAAAAAACATAGGATTCAACAATCATAACTTACCCTATAACTCATCTCGTACCCATGTGGAAAAAAGGGATAGCCAGTGTTGTGGCTGGCGGAATACTCGTTTTTACGGGTTTGATGGCGACGAAAGTACGTCCCTATCTACAAAACTTCAACCAAGAAATTAATTTTCTTACGACCAAACCCAAGGCTATTCTTGGGCATGACGATTTCTTTTGGGCCTTTTATACCCACATTACCAGTAGTACTTGGGTGATGGCCTTGGGCGTTTTGCAGTTTATGCCTTGGCTTTTTCGTAAAAAACACCTGCATCGTTGGCTAGGTAAAGTATATACCTTGTCGATTTTGGCTTTGGCTGCACCTTCGGGTTTGGTGTTGGCATGGTACGCCAATGGCGGCTTGCCAGCACAAGTAGGTTTTGCCATGCAATGCCTTGTATGGTGGTTTTCAACCTATTGGGCTTGGCAACAAGCTATAGAGAAAAATTGGCTACAGCACCTCAATATGATGATTTTGAGCTATGCCATTACCTTGGCTGCTATGAGCCTACGCTTAGAAAGCTATCTGCTGTTTTATTTTTTTCATACCAAACCTATCGAAACTTATTTAACGGTAACGTGGTTGTCGTGGGTTGGCAATATTTTTGTAGCATATTTACTAATAATCAGCAAGTTGCCTCGTTATATACTTGCATTATACGGCTTTAACCAATCTATTCGACCATGAACATGAACAAAAATCTACTCATTTCGGCGGCTGTACTCTTGGTGAGTATAGGCGTGTTTTTTACACTTATTAAACCCCGTTTGTTTGCCAAACCGCCTATGGCTAAACCCACTTTTGCGAAAAAGGAAAAAGAAATCAAGAGCAAAGAAGTCAATAATAATACGTCATTTAAGGTTATAGGCGAAAGTATGCTCCCCGACGAAATGGCTGCGGTACTCGACACAACCGACTTGTCTGTTGAACTAAGCAGTCCACAAGAAGGAGGATATTCGACTATTTTTGATGGTTTTTATGGCAAAGACAATTATCGTATATCGTTTTTTATTGAAAAGGTACAAAAAGATAGCAGCGATGCAAGTCATTATATTTTGTCGGGTAAAACCAAATACAAAGATAATATAGAGCCTTTTACAGGAGAAATACGGCTTAATAGCATGAAGAAAGCCATTTATGAGGAGAAATACGAAGGAGAAAACTCAACACAAAATTATTACTCGGCTACAGGCGAATTTAAGTTTATCGAACAAGGTGCTTCTAAAGGTACGTTTGCTGGGCAAATAAGCCTAGATTTTCAGGGATACATAGCCGATAATGTACACAAGGTTGTTCTGTGTAGGCTTACTAATTTGAGCGAAGCCAAAGGGGCAGGTTTTATCATGAAAGGAACTTGGACTAATGCAAACGGAACGCTGAAAAAGCCTCTCTTATTGGCAGGCGATTTATTCGCCATTGCCAACGAAATTCTGCCCGAATTTAGCATTGGTGAACGAGATGTAGAAATCAATCCTAAATATAGGCATTTAGGCTGGGACGATTATTGGTCGAATAAAGAATGGTGGAACGAAAGTCCTGTACAATAAAAAAATGCTTGAGCAGTCAATGCTCAAGCATTTTTTTATAAAGTAGCCATTACGTCGTCTATGCTCGAAGTAGTAGGAAAGAAAGACAATAATCGTAATAAAATTGCCTCTACCACGGCATCGGGGCAAGATGCCCCACACGTAAGCATAATCGTTGTGGGCGTTTGGCCAGGTAAAAAGTTTTCGCTTACTTTTTCTACTTTTTCGTGTAAATCGAAATGGCTGATAAGGTTTTGGGATAAAATTTTATCGGCCGACGAAATAAAGTAAGTAGGCAGTTTTGCTTCGCATAATTCTACCAAATGCGAAGTATTCGACGAATTGTAGCCACCTGCCACAATTACCAAATCGGCATCTTCTTTGAGCAAGCCATAGGTTGCACTTTGGTTGTCGTTGGTGGCATAACAAAGCGTGTCACGGGTATCGGCAAAATACGCCGAAATGTCTTTGCCTTCTACCTGAAATTGACGAATCATCACTTGCTTGAGGTAGTCGGCAATGGCTTGTGTGTCGGAAGCCAACATCGTGGTTTGGTTGACAACCCCAATACGCATCAAATCTTTTCGTACATCGAAGCCTGTTGAGTATTGCCCTTTAAACTCTTCGTAAAAAAACTCCGCTTCTTTTTCGCCCGTAATATATTTAGCAAGCTCAATGGTTTGCTTCATATCTTTTACAACCACAGTAGGTGCATTGCTTTGGGCGTGCGAAAACGTAGCCCTTGTTTCTTCATGCGAAGGCTTGCCATGCACTACAATGGTATAATCTTTTTGTCCTATGGCAGCCGCCCTGTTCCACACTTTTTCTACGAATGGGCAAGTGGTATCGTATTGATAAGCATTGATGCCAATACTTGATAGTTTGGCCTGAATTTCGAGGGTTGTGCCAAAAGCTGGCACAATCACCACATCATTGGCGGTGAGGTCGTCCCAAGCGATGAGTTGTTTACCCGCCGTATCCATAATAAAACGTACCCCACGACTTTGCAAATCGGCGTTTACGTCGGGGTTGTGAATCATTTCAGACAAGAGGAAAATCCTTTTGTGGGGATTTTCTTCGATGGTTTTATAGGCAATTTCTACGGCATTTTCGACCCCATAGCAAAAGCCAAAATGCCTTGATACCAAAAATCTTACTGGCCCAAAATCAAGAAGCGTAGGGGTAAAATCTTTTTTGAGTTTATCCTTTTGTCGCCTAATTTCTTTGATGCCACCGATGATTTGGCTCTTGTAGCGTTCGGGTATTTGAAATGACTTCATCTTCTTGATTTTTTTGCGTGCTTCAAGGCCAGCAGGAGGAATCGTTGGCTCAGAAGCAAGGGTTATTTCCTTGATAGAGGAATTAGTAAATAACTCCATACGTAATAAACACATTTTAGCCACAACAGTTTGAAAATGTTGCGAATGATTTTGCCAGCTACGATAATAGTCGAGCTATATTTCACGAAAAACTCACTAGGCTTTCTGCTACAACAGTCGTTTGGCGGCAAAAAAGCACTTATACAAAGGTAAAAATCCTAGCACACAAAGCCAAGCGTATAACTACAAGTAATAATGACTTTCGGTAAAAAAGGAAAACTAATCACTTTTACTTACCCAAAAAGATATAATAAAGCGAAGATAACCCCGAAACCGATTGAACGCTCGTACTGTAAAAATACAAAATGTCATTTAATTCTATTTTTACGGCATCTAAACATTTTTTACTTTATTAAACACCGTTGGGTAAACGACTACCTAAAATACACCCAAACGACTTAAACTATAGCTTAGGATGGTGAAAAATATTTACAAAGTTGAATATCAACTGTTTGTTATATTTTCACTTTTTTTAATAACTCATGCAACCTTTGTATTTAATGTATTGTCTAACCTAATAATTAGATTCATGGCAAAATAATGACAAAATTGGCTGTTTTGTATAACAAATTTACCGTTCGCTAATTTTCTGGACAAAATTGAGGCTAGAAGTTTGACATGAGTTAAAAACATCATATTTTTGCATTGTACTTGAAAAAATACAAAAATAGCTTGTAAGAATATCATGTATTTTTTTTATATTTGATAAAACCTAAATGATGGTTTTTACGAATATAGTCAAAGAGTGTAAATAGTGGTCAGGATAACGTTGTGTTATCTTTGATATAATATATTTAGTGGTTAGGTGATACTAAAACGCTTGTCGCACTGCGATAGGCGTTTTTTGTTGTGATAGATAGCAAAATATAGCGGAGAACCAAGCCTTTATAAAGGCTAATTATTGATTTTACAGGTACTTAATGAAAAGTTCTTTTGTAGAATTTTTGTATTTCGCTAAGATTCAGTAATTTTGCACCCTGATTTTAAGAAGGTTAATTCGTCGAAAGCTTAATAATCGGCCTAATTCGAGGTTAAGTATTGAGATAACCCATTAAGGAGCAAGAAATAAAACTAAATAATCAACATTTAAACAATGGCACGGGATTTAAAATTCACAAGAAACATTGGTATCGCAGCCCACATTGATGCCGGTAAAACAACTACCACAGAGCGTATTCTTTACTATGCTGGTGTAAGCCACAAAATTGGTGAGGTACACGATGGTGCTGCTACAATGGACTGGATGGAGCAAGAGCAAGAGCGTGGTATCACTATTACTTCGGCAGCTACTACTGTTAACTGGAACTACAGAGGCGAAAAATATCATATCAACATTATTGACACCCCTGGTCACGTTGACTTTACGGTAGAAGTAAACCGTTCTTTGCGTGTATTAGATGGTCTTGTATTCTTGTTTAGTGCTGTTGACGGTGTTGAGCCTCAATCTGAAACTAACTGGCGTTTGGCCAACAACTACAATGTACCTCGTTTAGGTTTTGTTAACAAAATGGACCGCTCTGGTGCCGACTTCTTGAACGTTTGTAAGCAAGTAAAAGAAATGTTGGGTAGCTACGCTGTACCTTTGCAATTGCCTATCGGTGCAGAAGATAAATTTGAAGGTGTAGTTGACTTAGTAAACTTCCGTGGTATCAAATGGAATGAGCATGACAAAGGAATGACTTTTGAAGTTGTACCTATTCCAGAAGATATGATTGAAGAAGCGACAGAATACCGTGAAAAATTATTGGAAGCGGTAGCTGAATTTGATGATTCGTTGATGGAGAAATACTTCGAAGACCCAGAATCTATCTCTGAAGATGAAATTTTGGCAGCACTTCGTGAGGCTACTATCTCTATGAAAATCGTTCCAATGTTGTGTGGTTCATCTTTCAAAAACAAAGGTGTTCAAACCATGTTGGATTATGTAATGGCGATTCTTCCTTCTCCATTAGACAAAGAATCTATCAAAGGTACTGACCCAAGAACAGACCAAGAAATCGAACGTAAACCAAGTGTTGACGATCCATTTGCTGCATTGGCATTCAAAATCGCTACTGACCCTTACGTAGGTCGTTTGTGTTTTGTGCGTGCTTATTCAGGTGTACTTGAAGCAGGCTCTTATATCTTGAACAACCGTTCTGGCAACAAAGAACGTATTTCACGTATCTTCCAAATGCACGCAAACAAGCAAAATTCTATCGAGCGTTTAGAGGCTGGAGATATTGCTGCGGTTGTAGGTTTCAAAGATATTAAAACAGGAGATACGCTTTCTGCTGAAAAATCTCCTATCGTACTTGAATCAATGGTATTCCCAGACCCAGTTATCGGGTATGCTATCGAGCCTAAGAAATCGGCTGACCAAGACAACTTCTCGAAAGCTATTACTAAGCTTATCGAAGAAGACCCAACTTTGCAAGTAGAATCGAACGAAGAGACTGGTCAGACTATCATCAAAGGTATGGGTGAGCTTCACCTCGAAATCATCATCGACCGTATGCGTCGTGAGTTTAAAGTAGAAGTAAACCAAGGTGCTCCGCAAGTAGCTTACAAAGAATCGTTGACTAAAACGACCGAACACCGTGAGGTTTACAAAAAACAATCGGGTGGTAAAGGTAAATTTGCCGACATCGTATTCGAAATGGGCCCAAGAGAAGATGGTAAAGAAGGATTGGAGTTTGTTAACGCTATCGTGGGTGGTGTAATTCCAAAAGAATTTATCCCAGCTATCCAAAAAGGTTTCGAGGGTGCTATGAAAAACGGTGCATTAGCTGGTTATCCAATGGATTCAATGAAAGTGCGTTTGTTCCACGGTTCATTCCACGACGTTGACTCTGATGCCTTGTCATTTGAAATGGCCGCTCGTTTGGGCTACAAAGAAGCCGCTAAAGCAGCAGGTGCTAAATTGATGGAACCTATCATGGCTGTTGAAGTAGTAACACCAGAAGAATATACAGGTCCTATCACTGGTGACATGAACCGTCGTCGTGGTATGATGAAAGGTATGGATTCTAAACAAGGTGCTGTAGTATTGAAAGCTGATATTCCTTTGTCTGAATT
>JACCDR011455224.1_pt1 | contig 24767 bp, 22 predicted proteins | sample 7446431 | NCBI WGS metagenome assembly JACCDR01 (sample SAMN15323443, study PRJNA562643) | freshwater metagenome | isolation source: river surface water | place: USA:Blue River Watershed | collected 2017-08-17 | reverse complement strand
ACCACTACGCCTCGGTCTCATTGCTGAAGAAGCTCCATCCTCAGTCCTTGCCCCTGGTGGCAAGGGTGTCGATGTGTACAAGCTCTCGACCTTAGCGATTGCGGCGTTGCAGGAGATGGATGTGCGCATGACAGACCTTGAGGCTCGTGTTGCTGCACTCGAAGGAGGTGCAAGCTCTGGAGGTATTTCATTTGCCTCGGTGCTCACTGCTTTTGCTAATCTCGGCGCTCGCTTCGAGCAGGGAGTCGCTCGTTTTGGTGCTGTCTTTGCGGATAAAGCAACGCTTAAGTCGCTCGAAATCAAAGCCGATGATGTAACGCAAACCGGTATTACTATCTATGACCGTATCACGGGTGAGCCAAGCTGTTTCTTCCTCTCGGGTGGCTCGATGCAGACCGAGACGGGCGCGTGTCAGGTGGCTACAGCAACAGAGGTAAATACGAGTACCACAACACCAAGCGGCACTGACGAGACTCCTCCTGTGCTCACTCTTATTGGTGCAAACCCACTCTCGGTACCGATGGGTACGATTTTCGCTGATATGGGTGCGACTGCAACTGATAATGTAGACGAATCAGTTGAAGTTATTCAGACTGCAAACACGGTCAACACAGCGGTTGCCGGATACTATCAAGTTGTATACAGTGCGACCGACGTGGCGAGCAATACTGCTTCAACGACACGATCGGTGATCGTTGGTGACCCTCAGCCTGCGCCCGAACCTACCCCCGAGGAGGTAGTTCCTGAGGAAGAGTCGGCACCTGAGCCCGAGGCAGAGCTTACTCCAGAGCCCGAGTCGATTCCCGATGAGGATATAGCCACGAGCACTCCAGAGGCTTAAAGTTTAGGAGAACTGGATACTTGCGGGGGATTCGTATACTATAGCTGTATGAATAAGAACAAAAAGCTATACATATATATAGGTGCACTCGCACTTGCAGGTATTGCACTTTTTATCTTTACACGGGATACACAAGATACCGTACCCGCTGAAGAGGCAGTGCTTTCTGTTTTGACCACCGAAAATACTCAGGTTGAGGAAGCTTCGGGAGTTATTCGCCATACAGATCCTAACTTTTCTTTTAACTATCCAAAGGAATGGACAGTAACTTCGTTTGAGGATGCGGAAGGGGAGACAATACTTCTTCGAGACAAAGCAACCGGTGGTGACGTACAGCTCTATATTGCCCCATTCGACGAAGAAACGGTTATTACGGCTGAGCGAGTGAGGCGCGATATTCCCGAAATGAAAATCCTGACATCTCAGCAAATTGAGATCGGTAAAGCAGTCTCTGGTGTGTACTTTACGACCGAAAAAGCTGGCCTTGGTGAAAGTCAGGAAATTTGGTTTGCTCGCAACTTTTTCCTCTATCAAATCTCTGCGGTCAACACCCACCCAAAGGTTCTTGCGGATATGATCGCGACATTCAACTTTAAATAGGTTAAAGGCTATTCAAATAATTGAATAGCACAATAACAAAAGAGTTAAAGAAGACCGCCTTACTCACTAGTGAGTAAGGCGGTCTTCTTTAACTCGGTAACTTTTAATTTTGAACTTTGCCCTTTGAACTACTCTCCTATACTCCGCTACTATCTACTCGGCTACCGCCCTTACTTTATCCCCTCGTCTGTTATAATGAGGTGAATGCGACAGATACTTTTTGTAACACTCATATTTGCAACATCTGTTTTTGGTATGTCTGCTGATGCCGCTACGCTTTCTCCTGCGCCGTCTGCTTCAGGCTTGCTCGGCTACTGGTCCTTTAATGAAGGAACATCAACCAAGGCAGTTGATTACTCAGGTCGAGGTGCTATTGCAACGATAAATAATAACGCAGTGCCCTCAACCTCTTCTTCAGGATGGACGAGTGGTAAATTAGGAAGCGCTTTTGTTTTTGATGGTACTGACGACTATGCAATAGCAACCGCACCACAAACAGGAGTGTCAGATTGGAGTATTGCGGCATGGTTTAAGGCAAACACATTACCGCAGTATGCAATGATCGTGCACAATGGTAACGACTCTGGAGGCTATGGATTTGGTTTTACTGACGGAGGTGGATTTTCTGGGGGTTCAACACTTACAGGGCTTTTTGGTACGGTAGCATGGCTTGATAGTGGTCAGACGCTCGTTGCTGGACAGTGGTATCACTTTGTTATGACGAGAACAGGTGGTGTGACAAGGATGTATCTTGACGGCACCTTACTTGGCTCAACATTTGCACAAACACCAAACGCCATTGGAAGCTATATTTCAATGGGGTCACAATTAAGCTCAGGTGACACTCCAACGAGGTACTTTAATGGTTCGGTTGATGAGGTTCGCATATATAACAGAGCGATTACAGCCGCAGAGGTTTTGAAACTGTATAGAGCAAGCAGTACTGTCCGAAAAGGTGTAACGCAGAATGGGTTGGTGGGTCACTGGCGTTTTGATGAAGGGACTTCTACGAAAGTAATCGATTCCTCAGGCAACGGCAACACCGGCACCCTCACCAATATGGATGCGACCACTGACTGGGTAACGGGGAAGTTTGACAGAGCACTCGATTTTGATGGGACGAACGATTATGTGAGTGCGTCAACGGGGCAAACTTTCGATCAGGGTTTTACCGTCTCCTTCTGGGCAAAACCAACAAGCAATCCTGGTTCGTATAAAGCTTTTGTTATTGGGCACAATACAAGTGATGACTATAGCCAGGGTTTTGTAATTGATATGGGCAACAGCGCAACATCTGACTGGTCATATATTGGTATTGAAGGAGCTGGAATGTCGAGTAACGTTGACCTACTCAATACATCGTTCCCATTTAACACTTGGCATCATATTGTGGTTGATTTTGCGGTTGGTACAAATGCGGTCCTCCTTTATGCGGATGGTGTCTTAAGCGGTACGCGAACAAGATCCGCCGGCACAATTAATGCTCAAAATATTAAAATTGGTGCACGACATTACAATTCTTCGGTACAAAATCATTTTCCGGGCATTATCGACGATGTTCGTGTCTATAATCGATCACTTTCAGCTGCAGAAGTGGTTACACTTTATCAGTCTGGTGCTGCTATACGCAAACAAGTGTCTGAGAGGGGTTTGGTAGGCTACTGGCGTTTTGATGAGGGTACTTCCACAAAAGCTATTGATTTTTCTGGTAACGGTAACACCGGGACCCTTAATAGTATGGCCAATCCAAGTACGCCCACGAGCGGATGGGGTATTGGTAAGATTGGAGGAGGATTAAATTTTGATGGTTCAGATGATAACGTAACGTTTACAAATATTAATAGGTCATCAATAACAACAGAGGCGTCCCTTGTTTTTTGGATAAAACTAACTTCACACACACCCTCACAAAGTGCTGGTTTTGGCTGGACAACGAGTAGCTCGGCTGATCATTATCCATGGGCATCAGATGGAGGAATATACGCGGGTACCTTTAAGGCAACAAGAGTGAGTGTTGGCGCGGGAATTGTTACTGATAGACGCCGTTGGCATCAGGTGGCATTTACTACCACACCTGGTGCAGGTGGGTGGAAGTTTTATCAAAATGGCACCTTGGTTACAACATCGACCGGTGATGCAACCGTACCCATAAAGACGTCACCCACACTAACTGTAAGTTCTGGATCGGGAACTCATTCTGCTACCATTGATAATGTTCGTCTTTATAACCGTGTACTTTCAGCAGAGGAAATTCGCACGCTTTATGAAATAGAGCGATAAAATTTTATGATGCAACGATGTATCAAAAACTCTCTGTCCTTTATCGGGTATAATTACCTTCAATGAAACGCTTTCTTTTCGTTATTTTTTTTGTAGCACTCTCACTTATTCCAAGTGCGAAAAGCGAGGCTGCAACACTTAGGACACCATCAACCCTCGCTTCCGGGCTTATAGGTTGGTGGACGTTTGATGGTAGAGATATGTGGGGAGGGGTGGTGAGAGATCGTTCTGCGAGTGGAAACAACGGCAGTCTTTTGAATATTGCAACTTCTACTTTTTACGCCGAGGGTAAGATTGGTCAGGGTGCTCGACTAGATGGAGATAACGATTATGTAACACTCGGTTCAATTTCTTTGGGTACGAACGCCTATTCTGTTTCATTTTGGGCAAAGCGAGGGACCATTATTGGTGCATGGGGGACTGCTTTTGGATTGAAAGCGAGTTTTAGTGATGCATTGTGGGTGTATGAAGACGGCGATATTGGTTTTGGAGATGCAGGAGCGTCAGATTGGACAAGGCTCAATACAAATTCATGGACAGATAAAATTGGCTGGCATCATGTGGTGATGGTGGTGCCAGCAGTTGGTGGGGCAAGTTCAATCACAGTCTATTTCGATGGAGTAGCAATAGGTACTGGGACTGGTGGAACGAGTAATTCATGGAATAGTCCTACACTCGGAAGATTTGCGTCGGCTCATGACACGGAATGGTTGGGATCTTTTGATGACGTTCGTATTTACAACCGAGCACTCTCGGCAATTGAGGTCACACAGCTCTATCGCTACGGCTCAGCAAAAATTGCCGAGTCAAAATCCCCTGGCTCACTTGCGTCTGGTTTGGTAGGTCACTGGACATTTGATGGAGGTGATCTTGATTGGACTACTGCACGAGCAACTGATAAAAGCGGAAGATCAAATAACGCAAATATGTTTAGTTTCGCGACATCTACTTCTATTGCCTCGGGTATAACGGGGCAAGCACTTACTTTCAATGGTGCGACGAACTATGTAAACGTAAATACGCCAAGCGGTTTTCCTACGGGAGCATCGCCAATTTCTTATTCGGTTTGGGTAAAACCACCTGCCATAGCTTCACCTGGCGTTATCTTTTATTACGGAACCAATGCAACATTGCAGTCGTATTATATTGATGTGCGGTGTGCACCAAACACATTTAGTGCCGGAAGATGGGGTTCGCAGCTTCATTGCGATACGTCAACCTACACGCCGGGGCAGTGGTATCATCTCGCACTCACGTATGACGGCACTACGTCACGGTTTTATAAAAACGGCGTTTTTATAAATAGTGCCGCAGTAACTCTTAGCTTAGTAAATACCTACGCTTCAATTGGACGATATTCTGGCGGAGAATATTTTCCTGGTTTGATTGATGATGTTCGTGTCTACAACAGACAACTTTCAGATGAAGAGGTTGAACGCCTCTACAACCTTGGTCAACCGACCAAGACTGCCGCGACCGTAGTAAATAAAAATACCCTCTCGACAGGACTCGTGAGCCACTGGACCTTTGACGGTAAGGACACGTGGGGAGGTGTACTCCGTGACCGTATTGGCGACCACAACGCTCAACTCAATAATATCGCGTCCTCAACTTTTTATGGTGCCGGTATTATCGGGCAGGCAGGATATTTTGACGGGAGCAACGACTTCGCTACAACATCAGCACACTCGGTGCTTAATGGGGTTTCGACACTCACGGTTGCTGGCTGGGCAAACCTACGAACCTCAACTTCGAGAGGAAGTATTTTTAATCGGTGGACATCTGCTACAAACTGGCTCAATCTCCAGTTTTGGATAAGTAATCAGGTTAACGTGACGGTAGCAAACGGTACAACACCCTTCGGTACGTTTAGTACTGGTGTGGGCACGGTGCCGCCACGTACGCAGTGGAATCACTATGCAATGGTGTTTGATGGTACTCAAACAGGTAATGCAAATCGGTTGAAGGCATATGTGAACGGTGAACTCGTTACACTTGCGTTTACAGGTACTATTCCTGCTACAGCCCCCACGATGACGAACAACGACCGTATTGGGTACGACACACACAATAGCCTTTCACTTGACGGTGCTGCAGATGATATTCGCGTGTATAGCAGAGCACTCTCACAAGAGGAGGTAAAAGCACTCTATAGAATGGGGAGGTAAGGGAGGGTAACGAGGATTCAGATTCAGGAATTATGAATGAAGACAGCCCCGTTCGCTTCGCGAACGGGGCTGTTACTTCTGGTCTTAATCTGAACTTCTCCTTACTCTGTTACTATCTACTCGGCTACTGTCCTTACTTTTCTCCTGTCTGTTATAATCAAAGCAATGCGATCTATACTTTTCGTAACCTTCCTTTTTGCAACTCTTGCTTTCGGGTCATATACTGAAGCAGCTACTCTCAAATCTCCACCTGCTAATAATGGGCTGGTTAGCTACTGGTCTTTTAACGAAGGTACCTCTACAAAAGTAGGTGATTTTTCAGGGAATGGTAATCACGGAACTACGACCAATATGGCTTTCCCAGGCACCGCAAGTTCTGGTTGGGGCTCAGGACGCTTTGGAGCCGGGTTGAATTTTGATGGAACAGACGACTATGTACAGCTCGGCACGCTCCCAGCATTTACAAATATTACCGTCACGGCTTGGATCCGGAGAACTGGCGGCTTTGGCACTAACGATCAAGAGCGTATACTCATGACCGATTCCCTCGGCACGGGGTTTGCGTTTTATATACAGAACACCGATAGGCTAGAGATAGGTCAGCCGGGCAACAATAGTGCGCAGGCAACGAGTGGTGCGATTACCGACACGAATTGGCACCATGTTGCAGTGTCTTACAACGGCTCAAATGCATCTTTTTATGTCGATGGTATTTCAGCTGGATCGCCTGCATACGCCGTAAGCTTTTCGTCAAACACATATCGCATTGCTAGTGCGTCGTATGGTGGGTACTTGCATGGTGCATTGGACGACATACGCGTCTACTCCCGCGCACTTTCTGCCCTCGAGATTTCTCAGTTGTATCGTACGGGTCAAACAAAATTGGCAACCTCACAGGCGGTCGTTTCAAATGGACTTATTGGGTGGTGGACGTTTGATGGGAAGGATATGACAGGAGGGAGAGTATTCGACCGTGGTTCACTCGGTAAAACAGGAACAGTTTCAGGAATCGCTTCTTCAACCTTTTACACGCTAGGTAAAATCGGCCAGGCAGGAAACTTTGATGGTGTGGATGATTATGTGACCCTCGGCACCAATACGTATGTGAATGCGGATATCGCGAGCGGAACTTTTGCTACATGGTTTAAGCTTGATTCGTTCCCCGCAAATAACACAACCTTTAGCTTATTCGATATTGAAGGATACCTCGGAGGGCAAATTTACGGTGCTTCAGGGGCGGCGTTTATTCGTACTCGCATTGTGACGAGCTCAACAGGGTCAACACAGCTCGCTCTTAATCGATGGTACCACTACGCGCAAACATGGGATGGTACGACTGCAATTGGATATCTTGATGGTGTCGCAGACACATCGCAGTCTATTGGCTCACCGACACCGTCCTCGCAGACCAGAATATCAGCTATTGGTGCAACATTTACCCCTAATTCTTTCTTCGCAGGCAGTATGGATGATGTTCGACTCTACAATCGTGCGCTTTCTGCAGATGAAGTACGTCTCCTTGCTGGCTCAAATACTTCCAAGGTAGCAGTCGCTACAAACAATGGCCTCGTCGGCTACTGGTCGTTCAATGAAGGCACTTCTACACTAGCAGGTGACTTCTCGGGTAATGGCAATACGGGTACGCTTACCAATATGGATGCCGCCACCGACTGGGTGGTTGGTAAGGTCGGTAAGGCATTGGATTTTGATGGAGTAAACGATAAAATCGTGACGCTCGCAGCGTCAGATAGTTTTAATGCTGGATGGCACCAAGGAACAGTTACCGAGGGTACCTTTTCAGCTTGGATTAGGACTGCTAACTATGCTCAGAACAATCTTTTGCCAATCATTAGTAGTTCAGATGGCTATTCTGCTAATAGAGGTATATCGTTTGAATACGATCCGAGATCAGGCTCGAGTAATCGAATTTCATGGAAAATAAGTCGTGGCCAGACAGGAAGTTTCCGTCAGCACTGCTATGTGACCAGTGCCCTCTCAAATAACGAGTGGACACACTTTGCAGTGGTGGTTACTGCAGCGGGTACAACATTTTACAAGAACGGTGTTGCGATGGCAGCTGCCACCTGTGCTCCAGGAGCAGTATCGGGCACGACAACTGGCAACACTACGTACCCACTTTCAATTGGAGGTAACGACGAAGGAGGCTTCCTATTCAGTGGAGTTATTGACGAAGTTCGTATGTACAACCGCGCTCTTTCTGAAACTGAGGTTCTTAAGCTTTACCGCTCACGATAGAGCTTCGCCTGCTATAATCAGGGTATGAGTTTTTGGAAAGTTCTAATAAGTATTTTTATAAGCGGTGCTTTTGTAGCACCGTCTTTTGCGATGGCTGGTACACTCACACAACCACCACTTTCATCTACGATCGCTGGTTATTGGGCATTCAATGAAAATAGTGGATCAACGCTTACCGATTCATCGGGTAATGGTCGCAACGGCACAATTTACGGAAGTCCGACGTGGACGACCGGTATTAGTAGTTACGGTATTGATTTCGATGCTACAGATGACTATGTTGACATAGGCGACCACTCGGCTTTTAGCGCCACTGACGGTGCCGGCAATGACTCACCATTCTCCGTAAGTTTTTGGGTCAATCCGAATACTGGCTCGGGTGACTTTATGCTCATTTCAAAACGTGATGAGCAAGAAACCAACGGAGCAGAATGGTGGATCGGCCATGGTGACACCTATATAAACTACTCTATCGGAGCATCTACTAACTCAGGAACACGTATTGGCAGACTCGGTCCCGCGCTTGATCGTGAAGTGTGGACACATGTACTTTGTACCTATGACGGCTCTGAGTCAGCGAACGGGTTTAGGATTTATTTCAACGGAGTACGTGTCGACGACACGACCGATACCGGCGGGTCCTACACAGGAACAATAAACAGTAATGCGCCCGTACGTATTGGCGCGTGGCGTGGCGGTGCAGGTGGTCCAACAGGTCTTTACTCAGGTCGTATGGACGAGGTGCGCATCTATCGGCGTGTTGTGACCGAAGGTGAGGCCACGAGGATCTTTAATGCATCAGCGGGAAAGTTTAATATGACTCCCAAAATTGTCCCTGACGGTCTTGTGGGTTGGTGGACGTTTGATGGGGGTGATATGTCCAATGGTGTCGCCCTCGATAGGGGAGGAAATGCTCGCAATGCGCAGCTCAACAATATTGCCACCTCAACGTTTTATCGACTCGGCAAAGCTGGGCAAGCTTTTAATTTTGATGGGAGTAATGACTTTGCAAGTACCACTGCAAACACAGCTCTTAACGGTGCTACACAGCTCACGATTGCGGGCTGGGTAAAAAAGAACTCACTTACTTCACGTGGTGCAATCTTTACGCGGTGGACGTCAGCGTCAAACTGGCTTTCTATTCAGCTCGCTACCACCAATGACTTTAACTTCATTGTCGGCAATGGCGGCACAACGTACGGTACACTCGAAAGTCCAGCCGATACAGCGTGGCATCACTACGCACTGGTGTATGACGGTTCTCAGGCAACAAATGCAACAAAACTTATCGCCTATGTCGACGGCGTTGCTACCACACTTTCATTTACGGGAACCATACCCACTACTGCACCAACTATGACCAATAGTGACAGGCTCGGGTACGATACGCACAATAGTCTTTCGCTTGATGGAGTACTCGACGATGTGCGCCTCTACAACCGTGCACTGACACCAACTGAGATCCGTGCGCTTGCTGGTGCGGGTGGTTTGAAAGCGGGGGTATCAAGTGCAACACAGCTCGTGCGCGACTACCTTGAAGCGCATTGGACCTTTGATGGTAAATACGTTGGGACAGGTGCTCTGCGCGATGCTTCGGGTAGAGGTCGACATGGTGCACCTTCGGGGATTGCTACTTCAACTTTTTATGCGCTTGGCAAGGTCGGACAAGGCGCTGTCTTTGATGGTGTAGACGACTATGTGGATTTTGGTACCGGCTTTGCAAACTTTCAGCAGACCACTCCGTTTTCAGGGTCGGCGTGGGTTAAAACAACAGCTGCTGAGCAGGTTGTTATTATGGCAAAGTTTGCGCGTGGCACGACTGCTGGTTGGCAGTTTTCACTCTCAAATCTTCCAGCGGGGAAGCCAGAGTTGATTCTCGCCGACGCTTCGATTACAAATTTTAGAATGGCCTCTGCCGCAAATGCTGTTAATGATGGTACATGGCATCATGTTGCATTTACCTACGACGGCTCAAGTTCTGCTTCGGGAATTACTATCTATATTGATGGAGAAGAAGCGGGTACTGTAGTTGTTAACAATACAGATCCGGGCGCACTCGCTGACAGCGCTCTGCGTCTTGGACAGCGCGCGGGGACGCTACTGGGGTATTTCTCGGGCGGACTCGACGACATTCGTATTTATAGTAGAGAACTTTCTGCCACCGAGATACAGGCACTTTACCGCGCTACCCGATAGTGATATTTGATATACTCAGTATATGAAGCGTCTTCTCGCCATATCTATTTTTTGTCTGCTCAGCTTTGCGGTAATACCATCGGATGTTTCTGCTGGAAAGCTGGTAACCCCGCCCATTAACACAGGACTCCTTGCTCGTTGGAGCTTTGACGAAGGCTCGGGACTCACAGTCAACGACACGTCGGGCAACAACCGTACTGGCACCTCGACACTCGGTGCTTTTTGGAGTGCTCGTGGGCAGCTTGGTGCCGCAGGGGAGTTTGACGGAACCAATGATTACATAAGCATCGCAGATGATGCGGCGTTTGCATTTGGTACCAGTCTCTTCACGATTAGTATGTGGGTGAACTTTGACTCGGTAAACACTGCCGGTACCGGTCCTGCGTTTATCACGCAAAACACGGGCGGTGGTACGACGCCGAAGTGGATTTTTCTTTACCCAGGAGCAACTTCAGGCGCACCAGTCGGTGACCGTACGCGCACCGCATTTCACGTCAACAATACAGGGCAGGGTTCGGGTTGCTGGGCATCGAGCGCTGCGTGGACTCCCACGGTCGGGCGCTGGTACCACATTGCCGTAGTGCGTCTCTCAAGCACGCTCTACCAATTTTATCGCGATGGCGTACCCGATGGCTCTGATACCTGTTCACTCTCAGTTCCAGATGTTGCTTCGACAATTCGTATTGCTCAGTCAGAAGACAACTTTTATCTCGATGGCCGTATCGACGAAACACGCGTGTACAACCGCGCACTTTCTGCAGATGAAATTGCAAACCTGTATGAATCAAAAACTCGGTTTGCCACAACACCAGACACAGTGCGCAACGGCCTCACGGGCCACTGGACTTTTGATGGTAGAGATATAGCATCGGGCACCATCCGCGACCGTATGCGTACTGCCACCGGCACCGTTTCAGGAATAGCCAGCTCCACTTTTTACACCCCCGGTACCCTCGGGCAAGCACTTCGGTTTGATGGCTCTAATGACTACCTTACTATGGGTAATGCGTTCGATCAGACCGGCGCCTCAGCATTTTCGATTGCTGTGTGGTTTCGTGCCACAACTACCGATAATGTCACACGCACCTTTGTCTCAAAGGCATCAATGAGCCCACCGTATGCCGGTTATACATTCGGACTTAACCAAGTCTTAGACAGTTCACCTGGGAAAGTTGGGTTCGTACTTTCAGACGGGGTGCCGACAATTATGCGTCGACAGACAGTTACGTCTACCTATAACGACGGCAGGTGGCACCAAGCGACAGTGGTGTACGATGGTAGTAAAACAATTGCTGGAGTGACTATATATGTAGACGGTGAACGGCAGGCTACTACTGATGCAGATTCGGCAAGTTTCGCGGGTTCACTGACGAGTACTACTCATTTTCAGATTGGTTCTCGCGAAACCACCAACCAGCTTTTCAATGGCATGCTTGATGATGTGCGGTTTTACAACCGTGCGCTTTCTGCAACAGAAGCAAAACGTCTCTATGCTATGGGTGCTGGTACAGTGATTTCTGATTCACTCCCATCACTCGACACAAGTCTTGCTGCGCATTGGACCTTTGATGGCAGGGAGTCACTCGCGGGCGTTGCGGGAGACCGTACCACTGGCAACAATGGCTCGTTTTTTAACATTGCAACTTCAACCTTTTTCTCACTCGGACGTATTGGCCAGGCGGTGACATACGACGGTACTGACGACTATGTTCTAGTCTCTGATGCCGCAGAACTCTCGGCGACCACTGGTGCAGCAGATCGACCACTCTCGGTCTCAGCATGGATACGACCGACATCTATTGCAACTGACCGAATGATCATTTCCAAACGTGACGAATCGGTTGCAAACGGTTGTGAATGGTGGTTTGGCTACGGTTCGACCTACGTCAACTATTCATTTGGTGACGGCACCAACTCCGCAAATCGTATCGGCATGTTCGCACCAGCACTCACCGAAAACCAGTGGACACACGTGGTCGGTACCTATGACGGCTCTGGCTCGTCTTCAGGAGTGCGAATATATTTCAACGGCGTTCGTGTGGACACTACCAATACAAATGCTGGTTCATATGTCCGTACACGCGATAGTGCTGCGAGTGTGTATGTCGGCGCATGGCGAAGTGGAGCAGGCACCATATCAGGTGTACACACAGGCGGTTTGGACGATGTGCGCATTTACAACAAAAATCTCACATCAGATGAGGTAAGTAGGCTCTATGTGATGGGTAGGTAGTTCCCACTTTCTGGTACAATAGGGACATAATCAGATAAACGGTATTACCTTATGGAAATCAAAGTAGCAATCAACGGCATCGGACGTATCGGTAGAGCTTTCTTTCGCGAGACGCTCAACAACAAGAATATTGAGGTGGTAGCAGTTAACGACCTCGGCTCGCTCGAAAGTCTCTCGTATCTACTCAAATACGACACGGTCTACGGTATCGCGCCGTTTGAAGTAGAGGCAGGCGAGGGAAGCTTTACTGCAGGAGGCAAAAAAGTTGCGTTTGTGTCTGAAAAAGATGCGACCAAGCTTCCATGGGGCAAGCTTGGTGTGGATGTGGTAGTCGAGTCGACTGGTATTTTTACCTCAGCCGAGAAAGCGCAGGTGCATATTACTGCCGGTGCCAAGCGTGTCGTGATCACCGCTCCAGCAAAAGACGAAGCGGGTGCTCCAGCGACACCTACAGTACTGATGGCAACCAATGTTGCTGATATTGCAAAGGGAGTGGTTACTTCAAACGCGTCGTGCACCACCAACGCAGCAAATCCACTCCTTGCTATCCTCGATGAAGTTGTTGGTATCGAAAAGGCTCTACTCAACACCGTCCATGCCTATACCGCAACACAGGCGATTGTAGATGGTCCGTCGAAAAAGGATCTTCGCGAAGGCCGTGCTGCTGCTATGAACATCGTGCCGTCCTCCACCGGTGCCGCTATTGCCGTGACCAAGGTCATGCCAAAGCTCTCAGGACTTTTTGATGGTATTTCAATCCGTGTGCCAGTCGTGGCGGGTTCGATTGTCGATGTAACTTTTATTGCAAAGCGCGAGACATCTGCCGAGGAGATCAACTCCGCACTCAAAAAGGCAGCAACCGACGCTCGCTGGAAGGGAATCTTCACCGTCACCGAAGACGATCTCGTGTCATCGGATATTGTCGGCAACCATCACGCATCCATCGCAGACCTCGCCTTCACTCGTGTTGTCGGCGGCAACCTCGTAAAAGTCTTGGCATGGTACGACAACGAAATGGGCTACACCCACACGCTGATCCGACATGTGGAGGAGGCGGGGAAGCTCATCTAGTAGGTTAGTAGCCGAGTAGATAGTAAAAAGAAAACAGCGCTCTAGGCGCTGTTTTAGTTTGAATCGCTGAGCCCTTAGAACATGTAGGGCTCAATTTTTTCCCAGATTGATTTCCCGTCTGGGAAACCGATGGTGTACTGGAATAGCGAAGGCTCTTCCATCGGCCAGAGCAAAAGCATGAGGCCAGGGACAGTCAGAGCAATCGAGAAGAGCATTCCGATTGCCAGAGTGAGGTATGTCAGCCTGAAGGCGACATGAAGTAAGAGGAACTGGGCAATTTTCATAGAGTTATCCTGTAAATTATTCTATATTAAATTAATTTTTTGTCAAGTAAACAATAAACCTAGGCTACTCGGCTACTTTCTACTACAATACTAAGTATGAAAATCCTCTTCGGCTCCGACCATGCTGGTTTTGAACTCAAAAACGTACTCATCGAGTATGCTAAGTCGCTTGGTCATGAAGTGGTGGACAAGGGGGCATTTGAGCTTAATGTGGACGACGACTATCCGGATTTTATTGCACCCGTTGCACGCGAAGTCATGTCTGACCCTACACACTCTCGAGGTGTGGTACTCGGTGGCTCGGGCCAAGGTGAAGCTATTGCTGCTAACCGCTTTATGGGTGTGCGTGCAGCAGTCTACTACGGTGGCTCGCTCGAGCTGGTGAAGCTTTCTCGTGAGCACAACGATGCTAATGTACTTTCGCTCGGTGCGCGCTTTGTGAGCGAAGTAGATGCTAAAGCAGCCCTCAAACTTTGGCTTGAAACAAGCTTTTCAGGTGAGGAGCGCCATACACGACGCAACAAAAAGCTCGACAGTGGCAGTTGGGGAGTCTGCGCGCTACAATAGTGTTATGGCAGAAATAATCCCCGCGGTTATCCCAACGTCATTCGAGGACTTGGAGTACAAGGTCTCGCTTGTCGGCGAATCAGCAAAAACTATCCAGATCGATGTCTGTGATGGTGTGTTCGTGAATACAAAGAGCTGGCCATACAACGGCGCAGACGATGTATTCGAGCAGATTCTTAAAGAAGACGCGGCACTTCCAAATTGGCAGCACACTTCCTACGAAGTCGACTTGATGGTCGCGAATCCTTCACTGGAAGCTGAGCGATGGGTAAAGGCAGGCGCTCAGCGCATCATCGTGCATTTTGAGTCGACCGACAAAATACAAGACATCGCACTCGCGCTCCGAAGCAAATATGGCTCGGTAAAGTACTCGGTGCACGGGATTGAGTTTGGTGTGGCAATCGGCGCCGAGACTCCGGTCGAGGCGCTCTTTCCGCTTCTACGCGAACAAGACAAAGATGGCTTCGAGCTCGTCGACTTCGTGCAGGTGATGGGTATCCGTCATATCGGTGCACAAGGTCAGCCTTTCCATGAAGCAACCTATGACCGCCTCGACGCGCTCCACGATGCATTCCCCGGCCTTGCACTTTCTGTTGATGGGGGAGTCAGTTTCGATACCGCAGAAGGTTTGATCCACTCAGGTGCGGCACGTCTCGTCTCTGGCTCGGCTGTGTTTTCCACTGATGATGTCCCAAGCGCAATACGCGAACTCGCAAGTATTGTATAATAATCGGATGCAGCTCGATCAAAGCTCAATCGCTTCACTCGCTGAACAAGCGCGTCAGATTCGTATCTCGATTATCCGGATGCTTGCCGAAGCTGGCTCGGGCCACACCGCTGGTCCTTTGGACATGACAGATATTTTTACCTATCTGTATTTCAAGCGACTCAAGCATGATCCAAAAAAACCAGACTGGGAAGGCCGCGACCGCCTCGTACTTTCCAATGGCCATATTTGCCCCGTACTGTACGCCACCATGGCGCATGCAGGGTATTTCCCTGTAGAGGAGCTCCAGACACTCCGAAAGCTCGGTACGCGCCTCCAAGGTCACCCGCACCGTGAATGGCTCCCTATGCTCGAGAATTCGTCGGGTCCACTTGGCTCCGGCCTTTCACAGGCAGTCGGCATGGCACTTGCTGATCGTATCGACCAAGGTGAAGGCTCGACTCGTCGTATCGTGTGCTTGCTTGGCGATGGTGAGCTCGACGAAGGTCAAAACTGGGAAGCAGCAATGCTTGCTGCCAAAGAAAAGCTCGCCAACGTGGTGGCAGTAGTCGACCGCAATGGTATTCAGATTGATGGCAACACCGAGGATATTATGCCGCTCGAACCAATAGTCGAAAAGTGGAAGTCGTGGAACTGGAATACTATCGTCATTGATGGCCACGACTTTACTGACATCGAGAGAGGCTTCAACGAAGCAGAAGCCGAGAAGGGAAGACCGACAGTGCTGATTGCCAAGACAATCGCCTCAAAGGGTGTCCCTGCGTGGGAGCGTCAGTATCAGTGGCACGGCAAGCCCCCAAAGGGTGACGAGGTCGAGGTAGCGCTTAAGGCACTAGGTGCGATCGAGGGTAAGGACAGATAAGATATGAAACCAACCAACAAGCTCGATGAAATTGAAAGAAAATGTAACAGTGCTTTATTGGCATTATTTTTTCCTCTCCCGATCCCATTCGCCCCAATCGGCTTTTCTGCCTTTCAGTTGGTATTATTTATGTTCGCATTTAGCAGAGGCGGTATTACTGAGGATAAAGCACTATTTTTTTCTTTTGTGCTTAACACTATCTGTATTCTTTTTCTTTTTGTAGTAAGAATATTTATGAATAATAAACGAGAAGTTAAAGAATCAATTTGGATGCATATAGTAATTTTGATCTGGGCAATCGGCTTACCTCTGTATAGCCTTTACATTGTAAGAATGATTTAAATTTTTTACTTTATGCTCAACCCTAACCAAAAACTTAATCCAAAGATTTTCGACAAGGATGTCGAACAGGTGCCGATTCGCGCCGGTTTTGGTGAGGGTCTCCTTGCTGCAGCTGAGGCGGACAAGCAGGTGGTGGGCCTTTGCGCTGACCTCACTGAGTCGACGCAGATGCATCACTTTGCCAAGAAGTTCCCTGAGCGCTTTATTCAGATCGGTGTCGCTGAGCAGAACCTTGCTTCAGTAGCTTCTGGTATGGCGGCGATGGGTAAAATCCCTTTTATTACTTCGTACGCAATGTTTAGCCCCGGCCGCAACTGGGAGCAAATTCGCACGACAATTGCCTACAACGACCGTCCTGTAAAGATTGCAGGCTCGCATGCCGGTGTGTCCGTGGGTCCTGATGGTGGCACGCACCAAGCTATCGAGGATATCGCTATTACACGCGTCATACCGAGAATGGTGGTTATTTCCCCGTGTGACTCAATAGAAGCAAAGAAGGCAACGCTCGCTGCTGCCAAAACAAATAGCCCTACTTATATTCGTCTCGCACGCGAAAAGACTCCGGTGATCACGACGACGGACACGCCTTTTGAGATTGGTAAAGCGCAGATTCTTTTTGAATCAAAACTTTGCAATCGACTTTTCAAAACTTCTATAAAAACGGTTGGTATTATTGCTACCGGTGCGCTCGTGCACAAAGCACTCACCACCGCTGCCAAGCTTGAAAAAGAAGGTATCGCTGCTACTGTGGTAAACCTCGCCACGATTAAGCCGCTCGACGTTGAAACTATTCTTGCGGTCGCAAAAAAGACCAAGCGCATCGTCACTGTCGAGGAACACCAGATTGCAGGTGGTATGGGTTCAGCCGTCGCTGAATATCTCGCTGCGAATTTCCCCGTAAAAATTGCCTTTGTTGGAGTCAAAGACGAGTTTGGCCAGTCCGGTAAACCCGAAGAGCTTTTGGAACTCTATGGAATGGGTGAAAAAGATATTCTTGCTGCTGCGCGAGAAATAACAAAGTAGCTTAATTTTGAACTTTGCACTTTTAACTAACATGATTAAGCCCCACTGCGATTTCTGTAAAAAAGAGCTCAAAGACTTCGGCGGTATTTTGCTCGGTCCACCGAAAAAGAGCGGGGAAGTAAAAAAGATGCATATCTGTGTGTCGTGCTACAAACAGCTCGTGAAGCTGATGAAATTCTCAGTCAAAGAGATTGAAGATATCCTCTCGGTTGGTCCGCAGTGGCTCAATTACACTCGAAAGATTAAAAGGAAGTAGCCTAGTAGTCGAGTAAAAAGTAGCCGAGATTCAGACTGAGGAAGCATGTCTCTAGGCTACTCGGCTACTATCTACTAAAATGTACTCATGACTATTATCTCCATCGGCGACACCTACCGCCACACCAAGTCAGGGAAACGCTATCGTATCGTTGCGATTGCAAAAGATTCTGAAACGCTCGAGGGCATGGTGGTCTATGAGGCGCTGTATGACGTTGAGCCAGCTATGAAAACATGGGCGCGACCCTTAAAGATGTTTACTGAAGCGGTTGAGATAGATGGAGTAAGGCATCCTCGCTTCACAAAAGAATAAAACCGGCTTCCGCCGGTTTTATTCTATTGAGGCTTTTCTATAAAATCAGTTTCGTCTTGGGTCAGGAACTCTTTATCGTCTTTGAGTTTTTGTATTTCATAGTCGAGCGCCTGTACTTCTTGTCGAAGTTCAATTTCCTCTGGGGACTGCTGATCATTTTTTGGTAGACCAGATTCGTATAAAGTAACAAGTTTTTTCTGAGTCTCCTCAAGTCGAGGTTCGATATCTGCAATTGCTGCATTTATGCGAGCAATTGCAGGATTTTCAGCTTGCTTTTCTTGAGAAGCGAGAAACTGATTAAAATTTTCCATAGATTACATAGTAAGCTCTGCTTTCTCTTGAGGTAGTGAAAGTCTCATCGCTGCGGTACGGATGCCGTGGGTATCAGTTACAGCTGCAAAAGCACCAGTTTTCTTTATAAACTCAGGAGTCATCCGTACCCCCGTAACGGTCTCACTGAGATTTGAAAAAGCTGTGGCAAGACTCTTGCGAGCATTTTCAATACGGTCAATAAGAATTTCAGATTCGTACACTTCTCCACTTCGAGGACTCGTGACGGTGCCAATTTCACGTATAGCGAGGTATAGCTCGTCAAACGACGGTACTTCCTTGATACGTTCAATCGCACGAGCGCGGTCGTCGGCTTCAATATCAGAGAGCATGGTGTGCTCGTTGATAGTTGCTGCATCAGCAAGTAGTTTCTCGTGCGGGTCCTGTGCTACTACAACCTTATCTTCTGGTGGCCATTCGTTCATATATATAAATTACAACTTCTTGATAATGTAGTCAACGGGTGCTTTTGTAAGCCAATCTTCAAGCTCCTTAAGCGAAAGCAGGCCCCGTTGTGCTCCAACTTGCTGGACCACTGACATTGAGTTGATAGGGGCAGCACGAAGCGCTTCTTCAGGGGTCTTACCAAGCGCAATCATTGCTGCAAAGGTAGAGGCAAACGCATCACCAGCACCGGTGCGCTCAAATGGTGGCTTTGGGTCAGGATACGGAGGCATAAAATACGCAGCATCATCGTGCAGCATATACGCGCCTTTCGGACCATCAGTGATCAAGACAATTTTTGGGCCAAGACCAGCGACGAGCTCAAGAAGTTTACGAGGCTCTTTTTCTGTTGACCCAAGAATTCGCTGTGCTTCCTCGACGTTACAGATAAAAACATCAGCACGCTTGTAAAGTCGAGCAAGCTTTTCACGACCAAGCTTCATCTGGAAGGTCCCTGGCTGAAAGGCAACTTTCATATCCGGATGTGCGTCGATATAGTCCATCATCTCGTTGTGGTAGCCTTCGGTGTCACCACCAAGTGAGCTGATATACAGCCAGCGAGGTGCTTTCATGTATGAAGGGAACACTCGTGCGTATTCCTGATGTTTTACGAGTATCGTGCGTTCAGCTTCGTACCAGAGTACATAGTGATAGTTGGTAGCTTTGCCGGTGTGTCGCTCGATATGGCGTGTCACGATACCTTCGGCTTTCATAGCAGAAATACAGTCGCGACCATTTTCATCGTCACCGACGTTGCTAATGAGTGCAGTCGTAAGGCCGAGGCGCGCCGCTGAGACAGCGGCGTTTGGACTGTTGCCAACGGCTTTTACAATATCGACTGACTGATACGGAATCTTGTCTGCAAAGCGCATACATAGCTCACAGCGCTCCGTGTCTATGTTGCAGTGCACCGAAGCGTCCTCGAGTTTGATAAAAGCGTCGGTGGTAATATCGCCAACTGCTGCGAAGTCGATTTTCTTGCTAAACATACGGTCATTATAACCCCTGTGGTACAATTCTGGCTATGAAAAAGTTGCGTGAATACATTGCGGAGGCAAAAAAGGACGGTAAGGCAATCGGTCATTTTAATGTGTCGAATATGGAGGCGGTTTGGGCGATATTTCGCGCAGCCAAAAAGGTTGGCGTGCCGGTGATTATTGGCGTGTCAGAAGGGGAACGCGATTTCTTTGGTGTAAAGCAGATCGCGGCAGTGGTCAAAAGTATCCGCGAAGAGTATCAGTACCCAATCTTTCTTAATGCTGACCACACGTACTCATTCGAGCGAGTCAAAGAAGCTGTCGACGCAGGTTTTGATGCAGTGATCTTTGATGCTACCGAAGTACCGTTCGATGAAAATGTTGCTATTACAAAAAAGTGCGTCGAGTATGCAAAGTCAGTCAATCCAGACATCATTGTCGAGTCTGAGCTCGGCTTTATCGGCAAGTCGTCGAAGGTACTCGACACTATTCCTGAGGGAGTGAAGATCACTGAGGAGTTTCTCACCAGGCCCGAGGAAGCGTCGCGCTTTGTACAGGAGACTGGTGTCGACATGCTCGCACCAGCAGTCGGTAATATTCACGGCATGCTCAAGGGTGGCAAAGACCCAGCACTCAATATTAAGCGTGTTGGTGAAATTTCGGCAGCAGCTGGCGTGCCACTGGTGCTCCATGGAGGCTCTGGTAGCTCAATAGAGGACTTCAAGGGCGCTATCGCAGCGGGTGTCGCGGTGGTACATATCAATACCGAGATCCGTGTCGCATACCGCGACGCGCTCAAAGCTGAACTTGCTGCGCATCCTGATGAAGTGGCTCCGTACAAAATCCTCAAGCCCGCACTCGAGGCTGTGGAGCGTGTTGTCGAAGACAAACTCCGCCTCTTCTCCAATCTCTCGTAGTCTTCTCCCCTGTTTTCTGTTTCCATCTAAATCCTATCCCCTTTACCCTAAACCCTTCCCTATGCGTATCTTCATCACCCGTCGCATTCCCGAAAATGGTATCGAGCTTCTCCGAGCGAAAGGCTTTGAAGTGGTCGTAAGCACAAAAGATCGACCACTCAAGAAAAAAGAGCTTATAAAGGAACTTTCAAAAGGGAAGTACGATGCAGTGATTTCGCTTTTGACCGACACGGTCGATAAAGATGTTTTTGATGCGGCGCCTACGGTAAAGATTTTTGCAAACTACGCGATTGGCTACAACAATATCGACCTCGAAGAAGCCAAGAAGCGGGGAGTGCATATTACTAACACCCCTGGAGGCGGTGCAGACCGTGTTGCTGAGCATGCATGGGCGCTCATTCTTGCGCTTTCTTGCCGTATCACCGAGTCGGACACCTATGTACGTAAGGGCAAGTATCACGGCTGGGACCCTATGCTTTTGCACGGTACGTCACTTGCCGGCAAGACACTTGGAATTATTGGTACCGGAAAAATTGGTGCTGATGTGGCACATCGTGCGCTCCACGGATTTTCTATGAAAGTCGCCTACTACGACATAAAGCGCAACAATGAACTTGAAGAAAAATACGGTGCGCAGTTTTACTCGACCGTAGACGAAGTGCTCAAGGTGGCAGATGTGGTATCGCTTCACGTACCACTTTTGCCGTCGACACAGCACCTCATCAACGCTGACCGCCTTACGCTCATGAAGCCGACTGCATTCCTAATTAATACTTCACGCGGGCCGGTTGTCGATGAGAATGCCCTCGTGAGCGCGCTCAAGACTGGCACGATAGCTGGTGCAGGTCTCGATGTCTTTGAGTTTGAGCCAAAGCTTGCCAAAGGACTCGCGAAACTTCCGAATGTTGTCCTCACACCGCATATTGCCTCAGCAACACATGAAGCACGTGAGGATATGGCTCGTATGGCAGCTGAGAATGTCATTGCGGTACTTTCGGGCGCTGTCCCACCCCACAAAGTCGCATAAGAGTTGCAAAAAAGCCGTTCTTTTGTATAATGCCTGCTACTATGATTACGCTCGAAATCAAGAAGCGCAACGCGAAGGAAAACCTTGCGAAGCTCCGTGCAGCCGGCCAGCTCCCTGCGGTTTTTTATGGTCGCAAGGAAAAGTCGACTCCTATTTCTATTCCTGCAGTACAGTTTGAAAAGATCTGGAAGCAGGCCGGTGAATCAACCGTCGTAGCACTCAAGGGTGACGGTATGGAGATTCAGGCACTTATCCACGAGATTGACTTTGATCCAGTAACTGACGTTGTTCGTCATGCTGACTTTTATGCTATTGAAAAGGGTCAGAAGGTAAAGGTGAACGTTCCTGTTGAATTCGTTGGCGTTGCGCCTGCGGTCAAGGATCTTCACGGTACGCTTGTGAAGGTACGTCACGACATCGAAGTCGAGGCAGAGCCGGTCAACCTTCCACAGAAGATTGAGATCGACATTTCTGCGCTTATCGATTTCTCAAGCACGGTCACAGCTGGTTCAGCAAAGCTTCCTGCTGGTGTTGTCTTGGTTACCGGCGCAGACGAAGTCGTCGCATCGGTCTACGAGACCAAGGAAGAGGTTGAGGTTGCTGCTCCAGTAGATCTCTCAACTATCGAAGTTGAAAAGAAGGGCAAGGAAGTCAAAGAAGGCGAAGAGGGTGCTGCTGCAGAGCCAGCAAAGAAATAAGCCTCTTAAAAAATCCCCTCCGACGTAACCCGTCGGAGGGGATTTTTGTTTGCCCAATTCCTGTTAGAATAGAGTATTCATGTTCCGCAAAAGCCTAATTATTATATGTGCGCTTGTGGCCTTGTGGGGTACACCGGCGTTGGCGCAGTCTGTCGCCGAAAAGGAGGCGCAGCTTCGTGCTGAGTACGACAAATACATTGCTGAAATTGAAGCAATGAAGCCGGAACTTGATCGGCTTAAGGGACAGGAAGCATCAGTGCAGCGAGACGTCGCTATTCTTACTGCACAGATCAAGGAAGCCCAGCTTGCAATCAAGGCACGCACACTCGAGATCAATCGCCTGACCAAAGAAATCGGGGTTAAAAATTCTGATATCAAAGGTCTTGAGGCGCGACTTGCTCGTGGGCAGGACTCGCTCGCAAACCTTGTGCGTCGGGTCAACGAAATCGACAGCTACTCACTACCAGAAGCACTACTTTCAGGACAAGAAATTTCTGAGTTCTTTGTGGATCTCGATGCGCTTACTACTATCAATCGCTCACTCACCACGCTTTTTGAAGAAGTGCGTGACATAAAACAGCAGACTGAAGGGGAGCGTGAGGTGCTCGATGCTCGGCGTAAAAAGGAAATCGATGCACGTGTGGTGGTCGAAGAGAAACGTCGTGCAATTGCCCGTGATGAGGCCCAGATGCAAGCCCTTCTTGCGATTAAGACCAATGAAAAAAGTAAGTACGAGGCACTCGTCAACGAGCGCGAGCGTAAAGCTGCTCAAATACGCTCTCTCCTTTTCTCGCTCCGCGACTCAGAGGGTATTCCTTTCGGTGACGCGCTTCAGTATGCGCTCAACGCAGAAAAAGCCACTGGAGTGCGCGCTGCATTTATTTTGGCGATTCTCCAGCAAGAGTCTGACTTCGGTAAGAATGTCGGTTCTTGCTTGATGACAAATAGCTCGACAGGCGACGGTCGTGGCAAAAACTCAGGTACTTTCTTTGCAAAGGTAATGGCCGCACCTCGTGATACGGTGCCGTTCCTTTCAATTACTGAACGTCTTGGTCGCGATTGGAGCTCGACCCCTATTTCGTGCCCGCCGTCTTCTTCGTGGTACAGCGGACGTGGCTACGGTGGTGGTATGGGGCCGTCACAATTTATCCCTTCAACATGGGAGCTCTTCAAAAAGCGCATTGGTCCTGCAGTGGGTGTCAGTGCTGACTATGCTGACCCATGGAACCCCTCACATGCAATTACCGCGACTGCAATTTATATGAAAGACCTTGGAGCGGCGAATGGTGGCTATAGTGCCGAGCGTGACGCTGCGTGTCGCTACTACTCTGGTGCAGCGTGTCGCCCCGGACGTCGCCCTGCAAACGTCTTTTATGGAGACCAAGTGATGACCAAGGTCAAAAATATTCAGGAGAATATGATTGACCCATTGTCACTATAAGAATTTAAAAATTAAAAGTTCAAAATTCAAAGTTGACTGAGGGAGAGTAATGAGTAGTTAGTACTTAGCAATAAGTCGGAAAAGAGTCGTCGGTATATGTTTCAAATTTTAGGTTACTGGTTTTAAAATCATTATTTTTCTGGTTTTCTTTCCGGAAAACTTTGAACTTTGAACTTTGCATTTTAAACTTGGCTGACTCTTGCCAAGATGGTGGGAAAGGGCTATACTGTGCCAACCTATGAAGAAAGACCTGCATCCAACCTATTTCGAGGACTCAAAGACCACTTGCGCATGTGGTGCAGTCTTTGCTTTTGGCTCAACCAAGGAAAAGATTTCAGTTGAAATCTGTAGCGCGTGCCACCCTTTCTATACCGGCAACGACAAGATGCTCGACACCGCAGGTCGTGTTGAGAAGTTCAAGACCCGCCGCGCAGCTGCGACCAAGAAGTCGAAATAACCTTAGAAAGAAAGCCCGCCCTCAAGCGGGCTTTCTTTGCTTTTTATGTACACGATAGCCGAATTCAAAGACCACAAGAAAACCGCCTACCTCGCTTCAGAGTACGAGGCGCTTTCAGCGCAACTCGCTGAGGTTGATGCACTTGCAGGAGATCCTGCAATGGCAACACTTGTTGCTGATGAAAAAAAAGCACTCGAGGAGCAACGCGCCTCTATCTGGAAGCAGATGAGCGATATTTTTGATGCTGAAAAAAAGGAAGACGAGTTCCCGAATGAAATTATTATGGAAATCCGCGCAGGTGTTGGTGGCGATGAGGCAGCACTCTTTGCTCGTGACCTTTCCGAGATGTACAAACGCTACGGCGCTACCAAAGGCTGGTCGTTTACACCACTCGATGAGTCGAAGAGTGATATTGGTGGCTATCGCGAGGCAACCTTTGAGATAAAAGGCCTCGGTGT
>JACCDR012099117.1_pt1 | contig 24808 bp, 38 predicted proteins | sample 7446431 | NCBI WGS metagenome assembly JACCDR01 (sample SAMN15323443, study PRJNA562643) | freshwater metagenome | isolation source: river surface water | place: USA:Blue River Watershed | collected 2017-08-17 | reverse complement strand
GGCGCAGCTGCTCCGCCGGAGGCTGGACGCCATGGCCGCAGCGGGCAGCGAGGCCTCGGCGCAGCGCGGGCAGGACGTCTCGGAGAAGGCACGTCGCGCGGCGGCCCTGGACGAGGTGGAGCGCTACAACGCGGCCTCGCGCGAGGCGGCGGCCCGCTACAACGCGCAGCTGCCGCGCCAGGCCTGGGAGATGATGCTTCAGAAGCTGGCGGGGCGCACAGGCCAGCTGTCGGCGCTGGCGGGCGCGGACAGAAACCAGGCGCAGAGCGAGCGACAGCTCTACTCGGGCCTGGGCGGCGCCGCCTACGAAGGCCTCTCGGGCCTCGGACAGAAGCGCGGCGGACTCTCCTCGGGGCGCGGCGCTGGCTCCACCTCGGGGAGGATGACGCCCGAGGACTACCAGGCGCTCTATGGGACGCCGCCACCGCCGGGCTACTACTGAGGAGGACGCGCCATGCCGCTGCCATCGACATACGAGGAGCGCCTCAGAGAGCTGCAGGCGCGGCTGCGCACCGCGGACGACCCGAGCCTGTCTGACGAGGCCTTTCTCGAGGCGCAGGACAGAGACGCCGCCGCAGCGAAGGGCGGGCGCATCTCCGCGGCGCTACAGGGCGCCTTCTCGCGCGGCCAGGTGACGCCCGTCGAGCGCGAGTCCGAGGCCAAGGCCCTCATGCAGGCGCGGGCGCTGCGCGCGCAGGGCATCGACGAGGCCGCGAAGCGGACGTCAGCGCTGGGCGCGGCCGAGGACACGTTGCGAGGGCTGGACTCGACGTCGCTTGAGAACCAGGCGGCCAGCGGCTTCTTTCGCAAGTACCTGCCGGGAGTCATCCCGCCCGAGCTCAAAGAGCGCATGACGCGCGATGCGGCCCAGCGCCTGCTGCCCTACGCCAAGGAGGGCATCGACATCGAAGCGAAGCGGCTCGAGGCGAGCGAGCGCGCGGCGAAAGAGGCCGCGGCGTCGAGCGCGCTGCGCAGCGCCCTGCGGACGGAGTTTCGAGACCGCCTTGGGAGCCTGCCCATCGACAGCTACGGCAGCAGGCAGCTCGAGCTGCTCTATCGCAGCCTCGACGATGAGCGCCGACAGAAGTCCGGGCAGACGTTCACGGCCAACCAGGGCGAGCTCAACCGCCAGACGACGCTCGCCGCAGCCGGCGTCGCCGCGGGCGCCGCGGCCGAGAAAGAGGGCCGCGACGAGGCGAGGCGCCTCGAAGGCCTCGCGGGGCCCGCCGGCCTCGTGCCGAAGCAGGGTAGGCGCCCGACGGAGGCGGACAGCCGACAGCTCGCCGCGGCCTGGACGACGCAGCAAAAGATGGCGCCCATCCTTCGCCGCCTGCGCGGGCTGGTGGCGCAGCATGGGCCCGAGGGCATCGCGGCGGACGGGGCGCTGCGCGCCGAGGCGGAGAGCCTCGTCGGCCAGGCGCAGCTCGAGGCAAAGGGCATCACCGACTTGCAGCTCGGCGTCCTCGCGGGGCCTGACGTGGCCTTCCTGCAGCGCATCTTCCCGGAGACATCCTCGCCGATGGAGGTCCTCAAGGCGCTCATCGGCCAAGGCGGGACGGACGTGAAGCTGGACGAGGCCATCGCGCGCAACAACCGCATCTGGACGTTGCACAAGGAAGGCCTCGGCTATTCGCAGCCGGGTGACGCGGACTATGACGCCGCCAAGCAGGCCTTCTCCGCGGCGACGGCGCCCGCCAGGCAGGCCAACATCCCATCGGGCGAGGTGCCTGTCTGGAATGTCCAGACAGGGGAGATGCGCCTCTTTCCGGCCTCTCGCGCGCGCCTATTGTCGGCCGACCCGTCGAAGTTCTCGCTGAAGCCCCCGAGGAGGTAGCGCCCATGGCAGAGCTCGAGGACCTCTGGGACACGGGGCGCCCGCTGGGCGATGCCTGGGGCGGCGCGAAGCCCACGGGGCGCATCCTCACGAAGACGGCGCCTCAGATGCCGGCGGTCGAGCTGGAGCCCGACTATCCAGCCGCGCCGACAGAGCCGCATCCGCTCGACCCGACAGAGTGGATATTCCCGGCGAGCGGCCAGCCCACGCGCACCGTCGCGCTTGCCCAGGGGGCGCTCTCCGGCCTCACGCGCCGCTTCGGAGACGAGCTACAGGGCGCGGCCCTCGCGCCCTTCACGCGCGGAGAGGATGAGAGCTTCCTCGACGCCTACCGGCGCGAGCGAGACGAGGCGAGAGCCGCGGAGGCCGCGACGAAAGCGGCACATCCGACGCTCCACGGCGCCGCAGAGCTCGGCGGGACGCTGGCGAACGAGGCCGCGCTCGCCGCGCTGACGGGCGGAGCCTCAGCGACGCCCGCGGGCCAGGCTGCGACGGGCGCAGCGGAAGGCCTCGGCGGCAGCGAGGCTGACTTGACGACCGGCGACATCTGGGCGCTGGGGCGCGCAGGCGCAGATGCAGCGGGCGGAGCCGTCCTCTCCTATGGCGGCGCGAAGGCAGGCGAGGCCGTGGCGCCGTACCTTCAAAAGGGGGCGGCGGCACTGGGCGAGCGCCTCAACCGCTTTGCCGCCGACCGCGCCCTCAAGGCCTCGGGCGCCATTCAGCACAACTACAAGGCCATGACGCTGGAGCAACAGCGCAAGCTAGGTGAGGACATGATTCGAGAGCGCCTCGTCCGCTTCGGGCGCAGCGCGAACTACTCGCAGCGCGCGGCGGGGGAGCTGCGCGAGGCCGCGGGCGAGAAGATGGGTGGCGTCCTGTCGACGCTCGACGAGGCGACGCACAATGGCTTCGACTGGGCGGCGGCCCTCGGGCGCATGGTCGACGAGGTGGCCAAGAAGCCACCACAGCGACAGGACCTCCTCAAGGACTCGCTGGAATACCTCGCGGACGTCATGGCTCGCCATGAGGCCCTCGGGGGCGGCTTCGCGGCGGCGAACCAACTCAAGAGCGATATGTACGACCTGCTCGGAAAGTATGTGCCAGACCCTGGCCTGCGGAAGGGCCTGGCGAACGAGCTCAACGCGATACTCAAGAGCGCCATCGATGACCAAGTGGAGACGGCCTTCGGCCGAGTCGTCGGGGATGTGGCCCAAAAGAGCAGCCCGCGCCTGACGGCCGAGGCGCGGGCCGAGGTGGAGCGCCTCGCAGGGGAGGGCATCGGACAGCAATGGCAGGAGGCCAAGCGCCTCTATGGCCTGGGCAAGCAGACACAGGACCTGGCCAAGAAGGGCGTCGACCGCATCCGCGGCAACCGTCGCATCTCGCCGACTGACTACCTCGCCGGCATGGCGGCCTCGCAGTCCGTCGACGACCTCGCCAAGAAGGGGGCGCTCGGCACAACCGTGGCGCTGGCACATGGCCTCATCCGCGGGCGCGGCAGCTCCATGCTCGCACAGCCCTCGCTCGCGGCCTCAGACGCGTTGCGCTCGCTGACACCCGAGGCGGCGGCAGAGGTGGCCTCCGTGCTGGGCGCGGATGCCTCGCGCGGGTTGGGCGAGGAGGCCATGCGCCGCTTCCTCGAGCGCTACGCCTCGGGGCAGTGACGTCAGCCCCCTGAGGCAAGCTGGCTCCGATGGCGCGCATCTACCACCGCGAGTGGGCCGACGGGCTTCATGCCCGCCTCGAGGCCTTCCTGTGCTGGTGGGAGGTGCACGGCCCCTTTCCCGTGGGCGTCGGCAGCAACGGCGGCCTGCGCACGGACGAGGCGCTCCAGGCGCGGCTCTTCGCGGAGGGGCACTCGAGGGCGCGGACGCTGTTCGAGACGCCGCACGGGCGTGGCTGCGCGGTGGACCTCTACCCGGTGGACGCGGGCCCCGGGCGGCCGGTGCGCTACTGCCTGGACGAGCACGACGCGCGCTGGGGCATCTACGGCAACGTCGTCGAGCTGCACGGCCTCACCTGGGGCGGGCGGTGGCAGCACCTCGTCGACCGGCCCCACGCGGAGATTCCCGGCTGGAGGACGCAGCCCGTCCCGGCGGTGCGGCCATGACAGCGCGCAAGGCGGACCGCATCGCCTGCCCCCTCTGCCGCCGCGAGCTGCAGGCCGAGGTGTCGATGACGGCGCGACTGTGGCGATGGAAGGCGCTCTGCACGGGGGGCGCCGAGTCGCCCAGCAACGGGCCGCTCGCGCACGAGAAGCACGGGCCCGCCATCGTCGAGGTGGCCGTAAGGCCGCAGGGGAGGTGAGTCGTGGCTGACGAGACACCGGCAGCAGAGGCGACGCCCGCGGTGACGCCGGGGCGCGAGACGAGCGAGTTCTGGCTGACGAAAGTCATCGTCGTCGGGGCTGCCATCCTCGACGCCATCGCGCTCGTCCTCGAGACGCTGCACCAGGCGGGCATCCTCCCCGACAAGCCATGGGCGGCCACCGCGCTCGCGGCAGTGGGGACGGTGATGGCGGTCGTGAAGGCCACGGGCTACACGCGCAGCCGGACGCTACAGAAGCTCGCCGAGCTCGCGCCCGCCGCCGCTGCGGGGGTGGCGGCCGCGGCCCCTTTCGCGAAAGCGGTGGCGGAGGCGGTGGCGGAGCAGCTGAAGCAGCACCAGGCGCAGCCGCCGACGGCGCTCTCCCCTCCGCTGCCTCGAGTAGCGACGCCCCAACCCTCGCAGCCACCGGGCCCCTCGGGGCTGCCGCTGCAGCCGAAGTGACGCGGCAGGCACTGGGCGTGGCGAGAGAGGGCCTCGAGGCGGTGCTGCCCGCGCGCCGCCTCTACCTCGACGCCCTGGGCGCGTGGAGCAGCCTCGGCGGCCCGCTGGTGAGGCTCGAGGGCGGGGCGCGGGTGACGGACAACGTCGGGGCGTTCGCCTTCGGGGAGGCGCGTCCGGGGCCTGTGGGGCTGGGCCTCTCGGCGGGCGGCGGGGTAAGGGTGACGTGGTGAGCGAATCAGGCCGCTGGTCCTACGACGGTGGGTGCGAGCATCTTGTCGGGCTGCCGTTCACGCCAAGGAGAGACCGCATGCCTGAGCCGCGCGAAGCCATCATGCAGTTCTTCGCCTTCGACCACCTGCCGGAGCACCTCCAGGCCGTCTCGAAGCCGTTCGCGGAGCTCGCCGAGACGATTCACCTGCTGCCTCGCAACGCAGAGCGCTCGGTCGCGCTGCGGAAGCTGCTCGAGGCGAAGGACGCGGCCGTGCGAGCGCGGCTCGCCACGACGTAGCCCGACCGAGGTCAGTGTGCTCGCGCCTCGAGCGAGCTCCGCGGAGTCGACCAGTCCCAGCAGGCGCCCGTCGAGGTATAGCGTCCGGCCCAGCTTGCGCCCCACGCGGAAGCCCCTGTCCGTCTCGTCGATGTCCGGCATGCCCCCACCTTACCGCGCGCCCCGGTGGACTCCCTCCTCGTCGTCTTCGCCGCCCTGGCGCTCCTGGTACTCTCGGCGGGCGTGACTCGGAGGTAGGCCGTGGAGCTCGAGGTCCTCATCCCGCCGCTCCTCCTCGTCGCCCTCGTCGCGCTGGGCTGGCTCGAGTGGACATGGCTGCGCTGGCGCGCTGCCCGACGTCGGGCACGGGCCCGAGCCGCCAGAGAGAGGCGCGAGCTTGAGCGCCTCGCCCGCGTCGTCACGCGGCTGCCCGACGGCGTGGTGTCGCTCGACGCAGCTCGCGCTCGGCGGCGAGGGCCGCGCGGAGCTCCTCGGGCGTCCTGACGCTGTCCGCGCCGACGAGGCGCCGCACCCACGCAGCGCCCTCCACCTCGGCCAGGAATGGCAGCCGCAGCTGCCTCGAGTCCTCGAGGGCCAGCTGCGCCTGACGGGCTGCCTCTGCTGCGCGCGCGGTCGACATGTCCCGAGGACTACTGCGGGCCGCGCCCGCTGACAACTACATCGACGGCGATGGTGGCCCGGAGTAAGAAAGTCCGAACCATTAACCCATTAACCCATTGGTTCGGAGGGTGACGGATGGCGCGACGAAAGTCAGCAGCAGCGAAGCGAAGGGCGGCGGAGCCAGAAGTCGCGGCGGTCATCGCGTTGCCAGCGCTGCCACCGGGCAGGGCCATCGTGGAGGCGGTCCCGGTCGGCAGGCCGCGCAAGGTGCGCCTGCGCTACAAAACCATCCCCGTGACGCTGCTCGAGGACACCGTCGAGACGATGATGCGCGAGGCCCTGGAGCGCGCCATCAGCGACGGGACGAGAGTGTCTGTCAGCGCCGTGGCCGCGGAGGCGATAGAGGCACGATGGGGAAGAGGCGCCCGATGAAAGAGAGTGAGGTGCAGCTCTCGGTGAGGCTGCCAGAGAGCCTCATCGCCGAGCTGCGCGAGGAGGCGCACGCGCGCTCGCAGAAGGCTGGCGTGACTGTGAGCATGGCCAGCGTCATTCGAGAGGTAGTCAGGGCCGCAATCCAAGCGAAGAGAACGGGGAGGGCGCCATGAGCGACGACATCGACCCTGCGGGAGAGATGCGCTTCGACGTGAAAATGAGTTCCGACAGGAAAATGGTCATGCTCGACTTCAGGGGGCCGCTCACTTGGTTTGAGATGTGTCGCTCGGAGCTCGAAGCGCTCATCGAGGCACTTCAAGAGGCGCTCGGGGAGATGGCGCCATGAGCTCGCCCGTCATCCTCGACGTCACGAAGGCGTTCGAGCAAGCCATTGCTGCTCTCGTCGAGCATCGCGCCGACGTCTGGGGGAAGCCGTGAGCGCCCCTCCCATCCCGCCCGGGGCGCAGCCCAACACGCCGGAGCAGATGGCGCTACTACAGCGGGTTGCAGACGCCATCTCGAGCGCCCTCGAGGGCAGCGACACCGCCGCGTTCGCCGTCCTCGTCGCGGATGTCGACGGCAACATTCGGACGGCCGCGGGGGCCTGCGCGAGCTCCGGCGGCGGCACGGAGCGCGCCGAGGAGATGGCGCTGGCGATGGCCAACCTCCACCTGAATGGCCCGGCCGTCCTCCGTGCGGCGATGGAGCGCTCGCTGAAGATGCCGCGCAGCTGGCAGCCAAAGGGGAAGAAGCCATGAGAGCGAAGCGCTGGGCGGGCGTCCGCGCCGACGAGGACCCGCGGTGCCGTCTCTGTGGCTGCAGCGAGGACCACGCCTGCGATGGCGGCTGCTCGTGGGTGGTCGAGGCCGGCGCGAGAGTCTGCACCCGCTGCTCCTTCCTGAGGCCCGGCCAGCCCGTCTGGTACTACCCAGACACCGGCAGCCGGCGCGCCTTCGCGGCCGTCATCACGTCCGAGCCCCGCAAGCTGGGCGAGGACTGGGTGGTGCGCCTCGAGGGCTTGGGCCCCGAGTACTGGGAGGCTTGCCACGGCGGGGAGGAGCGGACCACCGTCGCCGCCGCATACCGTCTCGCGCTGCGCCCGCGCGACCGGCTGCACGAGACGATGCGCCAGTTGCTCATCTGGGCGACCGAGGTAGAGGCCGAGCTCGAGCTCGAGGGCCGCGCCAGGGGCGCGACGCGCGAGCAGCTCCGCCGCGCCGTCGAGGCGGCAGAGAAGGCGCTCATCCCTTCGCGGGAGGACTGCGCATGACGCCGCTCTATCTCGAGGACCTGCCGCCGATGGAGTGCATGTTGCCCGGGTGCACGACGCCGCACCCGCACCCGGTCGTGGTGGGTGCTCGATGCCACCCGGGGAAGGGCGTCGTCGTGAGGCTCGACCAGGAGGGCGCCATCGCAGTGGAGTGCAGGTCCTGCGGTCGCCACATCATCCGCCTCGCCATCGCGCGACGCCCGGTGGAGATGAGCGGGGAGTCCCTCGGTGAGCAGCTGGCGCAGGCTCTGGAGGGACTTGTCTCGGCGATTGACCCCGCCAGTCTCCTTGGGACTGGAGAGCCCAGCGACGAACTCGAGGCTGGTCTCATCACTGCGCTCCGCCGTGCGCGCGGTGTCCTCGCGCTCGCGAAGGCGGTGATGCGATGAGCCTCATCCCATCTCTCGCGCCAGCGTGGCGCCCGCTGCCAGACGCAGAGCTCGAGCGGCTCCAGGCCGGCGTACAGCTACCCAAGGGGTGGGTCCGGGTCGAGGGCTGCGTCTTCCGTCGGACAGGCCTGGCCGTCCTCTGTGATGCGGGGCACGAGGAGGACGGCCGCCGCTGGCTGCACGTCTCTCTGTCTCGGTCCGATGGCGCCATGCCGCGCTGGGAGGACATCGTGGAGGTGCGGCGCATCTTCGTGCCGAGCCATCTCAGCGCGTACCAAGTCGTCCCGCGACCGTCGGAGCACTACGACGCCAAGGCGCGGGGGCACGTCCCGATTGGCATGGGCGGCCTCGAGGTGCTCCACCTCTGGGCGTGCCTTGACGGCGACGTCCTGCCGGACTTCCTGCGCGCGCGAGGGGGTGTGCTGTGAGCGGCTACCCATGAGCTTCGCCTGCCCCGTCTGCGCCGCCGTCAGCCACAACCCCAACGACGAGCGCGAGGGCTACTGCGGTCGGTGCCACGACTGGACGGCGCGCGAGACGCTGTCCATGTGGACCATCTACCGGAGGCCGCGCGACATGCCGGGCGTGGAGTGGTGCATTCGTCGGTGGCGCGTGCTGCCTGGCGTTCAGGAGCCCCAGCCGGACGTGCTGGTGTTTCCGGCGGAGACGCTCGCCGCCGCACGGGCGCTCATTCCGCTTCACCTCACGCGCCTGCCGCGCCAGCCTGACGACGACCCAGCGGTGGTCGAGACTTGGCTATGAAGCCAGCGTCCGCTAATCGATATTATGTCAACTCGCTTTACATGGAGAGTTGGATGCCGACCCAGCCGCTGCAGTTGACAGTGCACGCCACCGTCGACGAGCTCGTCACCGCGACGAAGCTGCGCGGGCTCCATGGTGCGTCTGAGCGGCAACACCCGGCCCGAGGGGTGGCCGTTCCTCGTCCTGCTCGGCGTCGCCTCCCCGGGCAACGAGGCCGTGCCTGCGCCTCCTCGATGAGGCGGAGCGCGCGGTGGCCGCGCGCGCCACGTGGGGCGCCCGGGTCGACAAGGAGGGCTGACTCGTTGACTCAGGCCTGCGCCTTCGCCTCGGGCGCCAGCAGCAACTGGCGACCCTCGGCGCCGCTAACCATCTGGACGAGACGCTCCCCAGTGAACGTCACTCGCCCCTCGTCGTCTCGCGTATACGGCAGGTGCCTCCACTCGAGACCGGTCGGCGTTTCAATCGTCACCTGAAGGCACTCCTGTCGGTCGGTCTCCTCTGCGAGGCCTTCGCGCCGAAGGCGCTCATTCTCCTGTCGCGAGGTGGTGCTCTTCGGCCGAACGACGCGCCAAATGTCATCCATGCGCAAGACCGCGCGGACTTTCCCGCCCTCGGCCTCCATGCGCCGAATCTCCGAACGCAGCCAGGCATGCAGGACGTCCTTGGGGTCCTCGTAGCCTGCGGCGCGCATCGTCCCTCGAGCGAAGCCCTCGATCGCAGCGAACTTGTCTTTGCCGGGCATCTCCGCGGCCGCCAAGTCACTGATGCAATCCTTGATTGCGCCGAATACGTTGGCCTTGTCCGGGCGCAGCTTCTCCAACCACGTCAGGACAGCAAAGGGGCTGCCCCAGTCCGTCTGGAGCGCCGCAAAGAGAAGGGCCTGCTCGCTTGTCCCGGGCGCCTCTCGAGCCAGCATCACCACCGGTACGAGTCGCTTGGTGTCCAACAGATGCCTCTTGCCCTGCTCCTCCAGGCCGTCAGCGGAGGCCTTCAGCGCGTTCTCGAAGGACGCGGCGAATGTTGGGATGTGCTCGCTCATCGCCAGTCCTCCCTCAGCTTCGCCGCGTCGTTGGCGATATCGGCAGCGTCGGCCTCGTGCATCTCGCGCTCGCACGCGGCGCAGATGTGCAGCTCGCTCGGGACGCGGGCGTCGCAGATGTCGCAGTGACCGAGCTCCAGCGCCCGGCTGACGACGTGCGCGAGCCTCGCCGTCGGGATGCGCTGTAGGGCCGCGAGCATCTCCGCTCTCGTGATGGTGGCGCTCATTCCTCCTCCTCCGTCTCTCCAGGGGTGTACTCCGCAACGCGGCTGTATGTCTGTCGCTTCGCTCCACCGAGCGCCCGAACGCGCTCGAACACCACCTCTGCCAGGCGGCTGACCGCTGGCCGCTTGCCTTCCACGGGCGACTGCGCGCGGGCCCAGCGCCGCAACGCCTCGGTGATGCGCTTCTTCGGGGCCTCGCGGCGCACCTTCAGCGCGGCGGCGGCCACCTCCGGGCCGCACATCTCCGAGAGGACTCGCTCCGCCACATCCGGGGAGAGCGTCTCTCGGGCGCCCTCCGTCAGGCCCAGCACGCGCCCGTCGCCCAGCGGCACCGGGTGCGCCGAGGCGAACAGCTTCACGTGCGCCTCGAGCCTGTCCGAGAGCATCTGCACCTGCTTCAGCCGCGCCCAGGCGCGCGCCGCGGACTCAGCCGTCAGCTGCGGCAGCTCCCCGGGCGCGTCCGCCTCTCGCGCGAGCTCGCGCACGAGGAGCGCCTGCGCGGGGCAGGCCGCGAAGGCCGGGCAGTAGCGGCAGTGCGTCCCGGGCCTCGGCTCGAGGATGGGCGCGGGCTCGGCGTCGAGCGTCTCCAGGAGCTCTCGGAGCGCCTCGGCGGTCATGTCCAAGTCGAACGCAGAGAGCTCATCCCACCACCACCACACCTCGCCTGAGTCGGCGACGCGCCCGAAACCGACGAGGGCGGCGTCTCGCCCGTACGCTCGCGCGGCGGCGAGCGCCAGCCCGCGCAGCTGCGCCGAGGCATACGGCCTCCCCAGCCAGCGCTCCGTCACCTTGTAGTCGGGCACCACCACATGCGTGTCCGTCAGGCCGATGACGTCGGCGGTGCCATAGATGACGCCCTTGGGGCGCTCGACCTGGGCATACGCGCGCTCGGTGCTGTCTCGGGACACCTCCCATGCCCGGTCGTCGCGCGTGTCATAGGCCAGCGTCACCTCGCGGGCCCAGCCCTCGCTCGAGGTGGGCAGGCCGTCCAAGTCGATGGCCTCGCACAGCGCCCGGTGCGACTCGGGGGCGCGGGCGAGCGCCGCCTGTCGACTCTCCTCGCTCCCGGGGGCCCTCTGAAGGAAGGCATGTACCGCGGTGCCTCGCTCGCGCGCGATGCTGTCGCTCCCGGGCAGCTCGCCCAGCTGGGGCAGCTGCGCCGAGGCTGGACAGGCCAGCGCGCGCGCCGAGCCCGACATCGTGACAGTCACGCCGCACCGCCCTTCAGCGCCGCGCTGCGCTCGGCGTAGAGCTTCGAGAGGGCGTCCCGCTCGGGCCCGGGCAGGCCCTGGATACGCTTACCCAGCGCGACGAGCTCCGGCCGCGTGCCGGCCGCCGCGATGGCGGCGGTCAGCCGCTCGACCTCGCGGGCGAGCTCGTCCTCCATCGCGGCGCTCTCATCCACCGCCTCGCCCGGAGCCTCGGACGCGGCCTCGCCTCCCTCCCCTGCCCCTTGGGCGTCCGTCTCCGCGGCGCTCTCGTCCACCACCTCACCCGTCACCGGGTCGTACGCCTCCGCCCCGGGGATGTCCGCGGGCTCGGCGTCGATGGTGGCACTCCCCGCGCGCGGGACGAGCGACAGCGAGGAGGCGTCGAGCTGCTCATCGTCCACCTCCATCGCGCGGCCCAGCTCCGGGGAGAGAGGCAGCCAGCGCGCGGCCTGGCGGACCGCCGTCTTGCGAGCCATGGCCTCCCAGTCCGTCACCCAGGGGCCCGAGGACGAGGCCTTGCTGCGCTCGCGAATGCGCTCGATGTCGGCCCGAGTCATCACCTCGAAGTGGACGCCGCCGTCCTTCAAGCGCGCGATGCAGTAGACGAGCACCACCTCTCCGGGGTTGGAGTCGCGCGAGGGCACGTGCTCCAGTCGCTGCGTCAGCCCAAACGCGACGTCGAATTTGTCTCGCTCGCGCACGACGCGCGCCTCAATCTGCGAGAGCTGCCCGCTCCGCCGCGCCAGCTCGATATACCCCCGGTAGCCGATGATGGGGGTGCAAACCATCAGCCCACCCTTCTTGCGGAAAGGCACGAGGTAGCCCAGTCCCAGCGCGCCGCCGGGCTCTAGGCCCAGCTCGCCGAGCACCATGAGCGACTGGACGAGGGAGATTTGCGAGCACTTCAGCAGGTCAGGCGTCTTCGTGATGCAGCTGACCGCCACCTTCAGCATGCGGTCGAGGGTGACATGCCTGGGGAGGACGCGCGCGAGCTGCGCGGCGATGCGCTCATCCCCAAAGAGCGCGCGGATGTCGCCCGCGCTCGAGGGGGGCCTCGCGAGCGCCCTCTCTGACAAGTCGACCCGCGGCGCGGCCTTCGGGGCAGTAGTGGTAGGCGGCATTTGCAGTTCCTCCGTCGATGTTCGCGGCGTATTATGCGCATCTGACTCTGAGACGCAAGGACAAAAAGCAAAAAAATAGCCCCCCTTGCCGAGGTGCCTCTCTCGCGCATAATTGGCGAGTGAAAGGAGCAGCCCCATGCAGCCCATCCCGCCCCCGCAGAGCATTCTCCAGCAGCCCCCCCTTGAGGAGGTCGAGCGCGTCATGCTGACCGGCCCCGTCGAGCTGTTCGCGGCCATCGACCGCCTCCGCGCGCAGCTGAACGCCCAGCGCCCGACGAAGGGACCCAAGGGGCCTGCCTGGAGTCGGACGCGGACCATCCTTCACCTGCTGCGCTGGGCGCTCGCCGCATATGAGGCACAGCAGGCCGGCGGCGCCTCGAAGGCCCCGCCCGCTCGAGCGGCCCGGAAGTAAGACGGGCGCCCTGCGCGCGGCACACAGACGCACTTCGCGGGCGAATGTCCGCGAAAAGACTTCTCTTGCGCTGACGGAAGGAACGCGCGAATCGTTCGCGCGATGGCGACGAAAAGCGAAAGGGCGGTCCCGCCAAGGACCGCCCTCTCAAGAAAGGTCGCGAGGGCCATCTCGCGCCGGGACGCTGCACCCCTCCAATAGCGGAGGGACGCCCGACGCTCAAGGCCAATCGCGACCCCAACGCGAAGTTCACGAGGGGGTCGTTCGATGGGTGGTCGCAAGGTTTCCCGCGGCGAGCGGCTGCATGGGCGGTACGCGCGTGTCTACGCCCGGATGTGGATGGACCGGGGCTTTCGGGCCCTGACTGGCCTGCAGCCGAGCGGGCAGGCGCTCTGGCTCTACCTGCTGACGACGCCGCATCGCTGCGCCATCCCTGGCGTCATCGTCGCGAGCGAGCGGCAGATGGCGGATGAGCTTGGGTGGTCGGCGGAAGCCTTCCGCCAAGCCTTCCGCGAAGTCTTGGGGGAAGGGGGGCGCAAGCCGCTCGCGGAACATGACCCAGACGCCCGCCTGACGGTGCTCGTCCATGCGCTGCGCTACGACCCCCCGGCGAGCCCGAACGTCGTCCGCCACTGGGCCTCGCTGGCGCCCGACATCCCGGAGTCGGACCTACTACCCAAGCACCTGGAACGACTGCGCAAACAGATGGAGGAGGAGGGCCTCGGGCCCGCGTTTCTGACGACGTTCGACGAGGCGTTCCGCCCCTTCCTGGCGAGCGTCGCGGCGAGCGCGGCGGAAGCCTTCCGCCAAGGCTTACCGCAATCCCTCCCCCTTCCCTTTCCCGCATCCTTTACCTCCTCCTCCAACGGCGCGGCGCCGCCGCCAGCTCCGCCGCCGCCTGCCGCCCCGCGCTCGTCAACAGCGGGAGGAGGAGGGGCGGCTCTCGCGCTTCCCGCCGAGGCGCCCGCGGTCCGCGCCTGGAGCTCGCTCCGGGCGACCGCCCTCGCTGAGGGCCTGCCGTGGCCTGAGACGGCCCCGGAGGCCTTCCCCGCCTGGTGGGCAGCCGAGGGAGAGGCCGCGGGCCTTGAGCGGCTCCAGGCCGCGCTACAGGCCTTCGTCGTCGATGTCCGTCGGGGACTCTTCGACCGTGTCACTCAGCCCAGGCATGCCAGTTGGGCGGTCTTCGCTCGGCGAAGCATCTACGAGGCGCGTCTGCCCCGGGTGCGCCCTGCCCTCTCGCTCGTCGAGGCCCCACCGGCCTGCGGCAGCTGCGGCGCGACGGAGCGCCTCGCGGTCTCAGGCGGAGGCCTCCTCTCGCGCTTCGGGCCGGAGCAGAGCCCGCGCTGCTGGGACTGCTACGAGGCCGCCAGCGGGGCAAGGAGCGGCGAGGTGGCCCATGGGTGAGGCTGGGCACGGGTCGGCGTCGTTCGCTCTCCAGCGGCCCGCACAGGCGCTTAAACGGGCATTCCTGGAGTGTAAACATGAATGACAGCATGGACCTCCCGACGCCAGCGCACAAGCTCCGGGGCATCTATGGCGCCCTCGCCCGGGCGCGAGAGGAGCTCGTCACGGCGCTGAGGGAGTGCCGCGACGTCGGCCTCGAGGTGCAGTCGCTACAGTCGGTCATCTCGCAGGTGGCCATCCTCGAGGGGGGCTTTGGCGAGCTCGTCACGGGCGCGGAGAAGCGCGAGCGGGAGGGGGCATGAACCTCGAACTCTTCCCTTGCAGCGGAGGCATGGCGGAAGGCTTCCGCCGCGCCGGCATCACGTTCGACCTGGCCTTCGACGCCTGGCCCGAGGCCTGCGCCTCGTACGAGGCCAACCTCGGCCACCGGCCCGTCTGCGGGGGCGCGCAGCACCGTCGACTGGCCGTCGTCCTCTCCGAGCGCGCCGCGACCATCCTCCAGGGCTTCCCCGAGACGTGGCGCTTCCTGTCGCCAACCAAGACGGGCCGATGGAGCATGCTGGGCCAGGCCATGCCTCCGCCGCTCGCCGAGGCCGTGGCGCGCGCGGTGCGAGAGCAGATGGAGCGCGCGGCGCGCGGGGAGGCGGCATGACTCCCGAGCACCCCCTCGAGCGTGACGAGCTGTCGGCTCCTCGCCAACATCGGCGTCCGCCTTGAGGCGGTCGATGAGCGGCGAGATGGTTGCCACGTCCATGCTCCTGAGCCAACCCTCGACCGAGCCGGTCCGTTGGCGCATGGTGGCGCCGAGCGCCTTGTATTGGCTGTCCATGTAGCGGGTCCGAGTAGCCCGCCCGTCCGAGCAGCATCAGCGCGTACCGCACTTGTTTCGGTGTCGCAGACATCATGTCTCCTTCGCACACGCGGGGCGCGACAGGCGCCCCGGGCGCGGCCTCGAGAGAGTCGAGGCCGACCCGGGGCGGCCCGTCAGCTCAGGACCGCGCGCAGGTCGACGAGCAGCCGGCGGGCGTACCCGAGCGAGCCGACGTGTCCCCAGGTCGCGGCCTCGGGCGACGTCTGGCGCGTCAGCGTCTCGAGCTCGGCGAGCAGCGCCAGCGTCTCGGCCTGGACGGCGGCATAGGCCTCGGAGACGGGCGAGGGGGTGGGAGTGGCCTCGGGCTTCGAGGCCGGGGTTGGCGCGGACTCAGACGCCGGCATGGGCTTCGGTGCGACCTTCGCGCCCTTTGCCGCCTTCGGCCCGCGGCGCGTCGGGGCGGCCTCGGGCGCGGGCGCATCGTTCGGCCCCCAGAGGTCGAGCTGGGGGCCGCCCTTCTTGGTGAGGAGCGCCTGGAGCTTCTGGGCGACGGCGCCCGGCGCCGTCTTGCCGCGCCCGTTCGCCCAAGCCCACACCTGCGCGGGGTTCTTCGCGACGGCCTTCGCCACCTCGTTCCGTCCCACATTCCGCGACCCAAGCTCCTTGATGAGCTGCCCAACGACGGCTACTGACACGCGCTCTGCTGCTGCCATACTCGCGACCTCTGTTTCGGCTGCGCTCGATTGCGCGACCTAAAACCATCATCCCAAATATGCCTCCGAAACGCAAGGCCGAAAAGCAGAATGCGCAAGGCCCTGAAGTCCGTGGGCTTCCCCCTGGGCTCGAGGTCGTCCGCCTGCCGCTGGCGGAGCTCGTGCCCGATGCGGCGAATGTCCGCCTCCATGACGAGCGGAACCTGGGCGCCATCTCTGCCTCGCTCCAGCAGTTTGGCCAGGTCGAGCCACTGGTGGTGCAGCGCTCCTCTATGCGCATCGTCGGCGGCAACGGCCGTCTCGAGGCGATGCGCGCCCTGGGTTGGACGGAGGCTGACGTGGTGCTCGTCGAGCTCGATGCGACGCAAGCGACGGCGCTGTCGCTGGCGCTCAATCGGACCTCAGAGCTCGCCCGGTGGGACTTTGAGGGACTAGGGCGTCTGCTGCGCTCGCTGCAGGAGGATGGCTTCGACTCGACGGCGCTCGGCTGGAGCGATGGCGAGCTCAAGAACCTCCTCTCCGCGGACTGGAGTCCGCCAGAGCTCGAGGCGCTGAACGCAGAGACAGAGGAGGCGCTGCATGGGCCCAAGGCCATCGCCGTCACCGAGGAGCAGCGCGCCGCGTTCGAAGAGGCGGCGGGCCGCGTCCGAGCTCTCAGTGGAGACGATGCCCTCACCGAGGGTCGATGCCTCGAGCTCCTCTGCCGAGACTACCTGCAGCGCCACGCCGCAACGGAATGAGGCGCCCTCCGTCCGGCTCGCCATTCAGCCGGCTCGCCATTCAGCCATCGCGCTCGAATGCCGGCGAGGGCACCCTCGAGCGCCCGGGCGCCTTGGCGGCTCCATCGGTGAGGCTGGCCTGTGTGGGTGGCGCACAGGGCGAGGTGAATGGCGCGCTCGCCGCGCCCTCCGTCCGGCTGGCGGCTGCCGGTGCCAACCAGAGGAACGCCAACTTCGACCTCAAGCCCGGCCTCCTCGCATCCTTCGTCTACCTGCGTAGCTTCCAGGAGAAGCGGACCCAGGGCCTGTATGACATGCGAGACTGGGTGCTCGACTCGGGCGCCTTCTCGGCGCACTCCAGCGGCAAGCCCATCAAGCTCCAGGAGTACATCGACACCTGTAAGCACCTGCTCGCGACCGACTCGCTCCTCGCGGAGGTGTTCGCGCTCGATGTCATCGGCGACTGGCGCGCCAGCATTCGAAACTGCGAGGCGATGTGGCGGCAGGGCATACCCGCCATTCCTGCATTCCATCGCGGCAGCCCAGAGTCAGAGCTCAAGGCCATCGCGCGCGACTATCCCAAGGTGGCGCTCGGCGGCGTCGCTCGACTCAAGGGCGCCGAAAAGCTCCGCTGGGCCTCTCAGTGCTTCGCGCGCGTCTGGCCGAAGCGTATCCATGGGTTTGGGTTCGCGACCGAGGAGGCCGTCCTGTCGCTTCCGTTCCATTCGGTGGATGCGACCAGCTGGGAGCTGGGGCCCTGTGGTTTCGGCAACTGGAAGGCCTACGGCAAGATGCGAGTCTTGGGGAGCGGTCAGGACTTGCGGCCCGAGGTGGAGAGGTACCTGCGCCTCGAGCAGCGCGCGCGCGTGAAGTGGAAGAAGGCCATGGAGGAACTCAAATGACGGAGCGAGCGGTGGTGGTGCTGTCGGGCGGCATGGACTCGGCCACGCTCCTATGGAGCGTCCTGGCTCGAGGGTTCGAGGCCTCGGCGCTGTCGGTGGACTATGGCCAGCGCCATGCGCGAGAGCTGCGGTGCGCGAAGGCGCTCTGTGAGATGCGAGGCATCCCTTGGCGGTTGCTCGACTTGGGGCGCGTCTTCTCTGGGAGTGCTCTCGTCGGTGATGGCACCATCCCTCACGGCCACTATGCAGAGGAGTCGATGAAGCTGACAGTGGTGCCCAATCGCAACATGGTACTGCTCGCGCTCGCCATCTCTGAGGCCGTCTCGCGACAGGCCTCCGTCGTCTTCTATGGGGCGCACGCCGGGGACCATGCCATCTATCCCGACTGTCGCCCGCCCTTTGTCGAGGCGATGGCTGCGGCGGCGCTCGTCGCCAATTGGCAGCCCGTGCGCTTAGAGGCGCCCTTTCTCCGGATGTCGAAGGGAGACATCGCCTTCGAAGGCCTGAAACTGGGCGTTCCCTATGAGTCCACCTGGACGTGCTACGAGGGAGGCGAGGCGCCATGCGGGGCATGCGGGGCGTGCGTCGAGCGCGCCGAGGCCTTCGAGGATGCATCCCGCCGCATGCAGGGCATGCATGGCTCGGTGGCGTGATGTTCCGCATCTGCAAGGCGTTCCGCTTCTCGGCATCGCATCAGCTCTCGGGCCTACCGCAAGAGCACCCCTGTAGCCGGCTGCATGGGCACAACTATCTCGTCGAGGTGGAGCTACAGAGCGCTCAGGTGGATGGCGTGGGCTTTGTGCTGGACTATCGAGCCATGGATGCCTTCAAGGGATGGCTCAATGGTGTGTTGGACCACCGGCACCTCAATGACTGTATGACGTCCAACCCCACGGCCGAGAGCCTCGCCTTTGAGCTCTTTCAGCAGGCGACGCGCCTCTTGGGAGACCGCGTCTGTGCCGTCCGGGTGCGAGAGACGGACGCGACGCTCGCGGAGTACCGCCCATGAGTTACCTGGTGAGCGAAGTCTATGCGACGCTCCAGGGTGAGGGACGCCTGGCTGGGACGCCCGTCATCCTGCTGCGCCTGCAGGGCTGTGCGGTGGGCTGCCCATGGTGCGACACGAAGCATTCTTGGACCATGGACCGCGGCGCTCTCCGAGAGGCCGAGGAGCTCGCCCGGACCTGCCTGCATCTCTCGAACGGCGAGCGCTGGGTGATGCTGACGGGCGGAGAGCCCTGCGAGCAGGCCCCGCTGCGGCCTCTCGTCGAAGCGCTGCGCGCGGCAGGCTTTCGCGTCATGCTCGAGACGAGCGGGACGGCGGAGCTCGACTGTCCAGAGCTCATCGAGCATCTCTGCGTCAGCCCCAAGGCGGGGATGCCGGGGGGCCGCGCGCTGATGCCCGAGGTGGTGCGAGCTGCGCACGAAGTGAAGTGCGTGGTGGGCAAGGACAGCGACATCACTCGCGCCGTTGAGCTGGCGGAGGCCCTGCAGCTACCGGCAGAGCGCATCAGCCTGCAGCCGCTCGGCGGCGAGAGGCAGCCAGCCACCTCCAAGGCCACGCGTCTGTGCATAGAGGCCGCGCGGCGGCTGGGCTATCGAGTCTCGCTGCAGACGCATAAGATGCTCGACATCCCATGAGAGAGACGGGGCAGCTTGAGGCGCTGGGGCGGCAACTGCTCATCCTCCTCGGGGAGGACCCGGAGCGCGAGGGACTCAGAGAGACGCCGGCGCGATGGGCGAGATGGTGGCTCGAATTCATCCACCACCCCCCGGGCAAGCTCGAGGCCTGCTTTGAGCATGCCTCGGTGGACCAGATGGTGGTTGTCTCTGGGATGCGCGTCTGGAGCCTCTGCGAGCATCACCTATTGCCCTTCTGGTGCGACATCTCCGTGGGGTACATCCCCAAAGGGCGCGTCTTGGGGTTGTCGAAGTTCGCCCGCGTGGCGCACGCCAAGGCGCACCGGTTGCAACTGCAAGAGCGCCTCGTCCAGGACATCGCCACCACCCTCGGAGAGATGGCGCGCACTGAGGACATCGCCGTCCTGGGACGCGGAGAGCATCTCTGCATGACGATGCGCGGCGTGAGGACGGTGGGGATGATGACGTCCTCTGTCATGGAGGGCGTCTTTCGCGCAAAGCCGGAGGTCCGCGCCGAGTTTCTGAGGCTCGTCGCATGAAGCATTTCGCGAACAGCGCCCGCGGCGGTGAGGCAGAGCTCGCCCAGGCCACCGCCCGCGCCCGGCAGCTGGCGGAGGACGCCTTCGCCGTCTACGTCCGAGACGCCCGCCCCGAGGAGCGCTGTCAAATCCGCGTCGGCCCCTGGACGGAGCTGCTCGACGGCCGGCCCGTCCAGCGCTGGGGCCTCGCGGGCAGCGGACGCACCTGGGGCGAGGCGCTCCTCATGTTCCATCGCTGGCACTCAGACGGGCAGCAGCGGGGCGTCCGCCTCGCCACCGCCAGCGAGCGAGAGCTCGTCGCGCACCGACAGGGCATGCTGGCCCTGTCCGAGGCCAAGCGCCGGGGTGATTCATGAAGGGCGAGCGCACCTTCGAGGTGCCCATCTACACGCCCTCGCTGTCCAACGCGCGGATGCACTGGGCGGCCCGCCACGCCCTCGTCGCGCGCCAGCGCCGGGCGGTGGCCTTCCTCTTCCCCCTCGCGCTGCGCGGCGCTGCGCGCGCGTCCCCGGGCGCCCGCTTCCGCGTCGAGTTCTGCCGCGTCTACTCGGGCAGCCGACGGCTGGACGACGACAACCTCCGCGGCGCGCTGAAGGCCGTCCGCGATGAGGTGGCGCGCTGCTTGGGCCTCGACGATGGCAGCGCGCGCGTCGAGTGGGCGTACACTCAGACACGCGGCCCGCGAGGCGTCCTCGTGGCCGTCCGAAGCCTCGAGGAGACGCATGGCCAAGCCAGCCCCAGCCCTACCCCACCGACGCGAGGAAGCGCCCCCGTCACCCCCGAGGGAGGAGGCCCGACGCTCCTCGCCTCCGACGACTCTCACGACGCTGGTGGGCGTCGCCAAGCGCCCCGAGGGCTGGGCCCTCGTCGAGCTCGAGCTTGCCGCGGATGACCCGCGCCTGCGCATCGTCCACGACAGGCTACCCCGCGCCAACGCGCTCGAGGCGGCCGTCCTGCGTCACCAGCGCCTCTTTGCGCTCGAGGCGGCGGGACGTCGGGGGCGGCGGTGACGGCGCTGGCCATCCTCGCCTGGCCCCTCGTCGCGCTCGCCACCATCGGGGCTCTCCTCATCGCCCAAGCCCGCCTTCTCGCCCAGCGCGGAGCCTCCCTGTCTGGCCTACAGCGAGAGCTCGCTCTCGCCCGGCAGGAGCTACAGACGCAGCGCCAGGCCGAGGCAGAGCGCGTCGCGGCGCTCGAGGAGAGGCACGCGCAGCTCCAGGCGCAGCTGCAGGCCCAGCACGAGCACCTCGTCCGCCTGGACAACCGCACCCAGCCCGCGCCGGGCGTCGCTGCGGCGCCGCGCCGGTATGGGTGAGGGGTGAGGGGTGAGAGGAAGTAGGGCTCGGAGCGGAAAGGGATGCCGGAGCGCGTCGCCTGCTTTGCGCGGCGGCGGATTGGGTTGCTTCAATGGGGCCGCTCCGAGCCGCACGCGAAGGTAGAGGATGCCCAGCCGCAAACCAAGCCCAAAGTCGACTTCGAAGGTGCCGCCTCGCCCCGGGCCGGGCCGCCCCTCCAAGCTGACGCCCGAGCGCACCGAGAAGCTGACGCAGGCGCTGCGCGCCGGCGCCTCTCGCGCAGGCAGCGCTGACTTCGCCGGCATCGGCTACCGAACGATGTTCGAGTGGATGGAGCGCGGGCGCGTTCAGCCTGACTCGGAATACGGCAAATTTCGCAAGCTGGTGAACGAAGCCGAGTCCGTCGCGGAGCTCTCCGCCGTCGTCCAAGTCCGCAAGGATGACCCCAAGTGGTTCCTCTCGCACCGCTTTCGGCGCTGGGGCGACCGAGAGGCAAAGGCCACCGTCACGCACCAGGGGCCCGAGGGAAAGCCGCTCTCCGTCGTGACGGACGCCCAGCTGCTTCAGCTGCTCGACGTCCTCCGCGGGGCCGCACCCGCCCATGCCGACTCCGACGCGGACGCTGACGCCTGAGGAGACGGCACAGCTGCAGGCCGGCCTCGCCGCCGAGGCCTGGCGCCGAGGCACCCTCACCTACCTGCTGCACGAGGACCAGCGCCGCGTCCGGGCGCAGCTGGAGGCCTCGTCGGCCACGCGCTTCGTCCTGGAGATAGCGCGGCGCTGGGGCAAGACGTGGCTCCTCGTCTGCCTCGCCCTGGAGTGCTGCCTGCGCAAGCCCGGCGTGCGCGTCGTCTATGGCGCGCCGACGCTGAAGGACTTGGCGGAGTTTGTCTTGCCGACGCTCGAGGCCATCTCCGCGCATGCGCCGGTGGAGCTTCGCGGAGAGTACCGGGGCGCCACCGGGCACTGGGCCATGCCCAACGGCAGCTACATCCACCTCTTCGGATGCGACGACAAGCGCAAAGCCAACCGCGGTCGCGGGCCGGGCGCGGAGCTCGTCATCCTCGACGAGGCGGGATTCATTCCCATCCTCCGTTACGTCCTTCGCGGCGTCCTGCGGCCCCAGACGCTGCACTCGGGGGCGCGGATGCTCATCGCCTCCACCCCGAGCGAGGAGCCGGACCACGACTTCACCGCCATCGCGGAGCGCGCCGAGGCCCGGGGCAACTACGCCCGGCGAACCATCCATGACAACCCCCGCCTCACCGAGGCGCGCATCGAGGCCTTCGTCGCCGAGGACGCGGCCGACGAGGGCCTCCCCGTCGAGGAGTATGTCGAGACGGACACCTTTCGGCGGGAGTACCTCGCGGAGAGAGTCGTCGACGCGCAGCTCGTCGTCGTCCCCGAGTGGGCGGAGCTCCGCGACAGCCTGCGCGTCGTGCGCCCGCGGCCGGCCTTCTTCGACGGCTACACCTCCTTGGACTTCGGCGGGGCAGACCCTCACTTTGGCCTCTTGGGCTACTTCGACTTCCCTCGCGCCTGTCTCTACGTCGAGCGCGAGGTGTACCTGCATAACGGCGAGACGACGGCGGACTTGGCGGGCGCCCTGAAGGAGGCCGAGCGGCAGGCCTGGGGCACCTCTCTGTGGCAGGGGACGCTGCGCGCCTCGCGCGAGGGCAGCGCGAGGCTGCTCGCGGCCCTGCCGCCCGAGGCGCGAGAGTTCTTCGACAGGGCCGCGCCGCAGCAGCCCTTCGCGCGCTTCGCCGACAACGACTTGCAGCTCATCCGCGACTTGGCTCGGCTACACGGCTTCCTTGCCATCCCCACCGAGAAGACAGACAAGCGACTGCACGTCAACGCCGTCCGCATCGCGCTGAGAGAGAGGCGCATCGAAGTGCACCCCGAGTGCGTTCACCTCGACAGGCACCTGCGAAGCACCCTCTGGAAGGACGCCAAGCGGAGGGACTTCGCGCGCCGCAACGGCGAGCACGGAGACGGCGTCGACGCCCTCGTCTACCTTCACCGCAACGTCGACACCCAGCGCAACCCCTTCCCCGACGCCGAGTATGGCCCGGACGTGACGCTGCTCTCCCGACAAAGACACACACAGGACGAGGCGATTGGGCAGGCCTTCTTTGGCGGCGCGCTGCCATTGTTGGGCAAGCTACAGCGGCGGCGGTAGACTTCGCGCCGTGCCGCCGCGCTACTTTGCTGCCGCGCCTGTCCAAGAGCTTGGCTCCGCCCTCGTCGGGCGCCTGCAGGCCTGTCAGCGGCGCACCGGCCCGGGCGGGCATACCGGACGCGACGACGTGCTGGGCCTGGCATACGGCCACTACTACGGCGCGCAGCTGGGCGAGGGCAGCACCTCCGAGGTGCTGAGAGACGGCGCCCAGGGGGAGCTGGCCCGGGTGCGCATCAACAAAGCCCGCCGCGGGGCGCAGGCGCTCCTCTCGCTCCTCCTCGGGCCGCGCTTCTCGTGGCGGCCGCAGGCCTCGAACGCGGACCCAGGCGCCCGCGCCGCCACCATCCGCGCCCGCGCCATCCTCGAGCACGAGATGAAGGCCAAGGCCCTTTGGGATGTCGTGTCTCGGTGGACCGAGGCCGCCATCCTCTGCGGCGAGGCCTTCGTCATGGCGTTGTGGGACGAAACCATCGGTCCGTTGGTGGGCGTCCTCGAGGAGGAGGCGGAGGCAGGGGGCAGCCCGACGCGGCTCTTGCGCGCGGGCGACATGCGCTATGCCCTCGTGCTGCCCACGGACGTCGTCAGAGAGCCCGACGCGAAGGCGTTCGATGACTGTCCTTGGCTGTTTGTCCGGACGCTCGAGTCGCGCTGGGACTTGGCCGCGCAATACCGCTTCGACGTCGAGGGCCGCGAGGTGAAGGACATCCTCGAAGCCTTTTCAGGCGCCGAGGCGGGGTGGAGCCTCTCGGGGTTGGCGCGCGCGCTGCGCGAGTCGAGCGACTTCATCCCCGTCTGGCGCTTCTTCCACCGCCCCTCGGCGGCGCTGCCCTTCGGGCGCGAGTGCCTCTTTCTCTCGGGAGAGCTCGTCCTGCGCGACGCGCCGCTGGAGACACGCTACCCCGGCGGCGTGCCCCTCGTTCGCTTTGCGCTCGAGGAGCAATTGGACACGCCGCACGGGTACTCAAGCTACTGGGACACGCTGGGGCCGCAGCAGCTCATGGACGGCGTCGAGTCGGCCTGCGCCACCAACCTCCTCACGCTGGGGACACAGTCCATCGCCGTCGAGCAGGGCACCAGCATCTCCGTCGACGCCGCGACGGGCATGCGCGTCATGTACGTGCCCCGCGGCGGCACCTCGCCGCAGGCCGTCTCGCTCGCGCAGCTGCCGCCTCAGGCGCTGGAGTACCTCGCCAAAGGCGCGGCGGACCAGCTGCAGCAGCTCGGCCTCAATGACACCTTCCTCGGGCAGCCCGACACGGCGCAGATGAACGCGCAGGCCTTCGCGTTGCTCGCCTCATTGGCAGTGCAGGCGAACGGGCCGCGCCAACAGCGCTTCCTCGAGGCGTTGGGGAAGCTCGGATACAGCATCATCCGCACGCGCGCGCGCAACGTCAGCGAGGCGCGCGAGGTGCCCATCGTCGGCAAGCACAACCGGGCCCTCTACGCCGCCCAGCGCTACACGGGCGCGGAGCTCGAACCCATTCAGTCGGTGGTGGTGGACATCGGCAACGCGCTGGAACAAACGGCTCCGGGCCGCGCGCAGCTCCTGGAATGGTACATCCAGCTGGGCCTCATCCGCACGCCGGAGGAGGTGCAGCAGGTGCTGGAGACGGGGCGCCTGGAGCCGCCGCTACAGCCCGCGCGGGACGCCTCCCTCCTCATTGCGGAGGAGAACGAGGCCATCCTGCGCGGCGAGGTGCCGCCGGTGCACCCCTTCCACGACGCGCTTCATCATGTCCCGCTGCACGCGACGCTTTCGAGTAACCCCGAGACGCTCGCCGACTCCGCGGCGCTGCGCGCGCTGCGCGCGCACGTGGATGAGCACTACCGCAACCACTTCGGGCTGCCGGGCCCCGTCGACCCGATGACGGGCGCGCCTCTCCTGGGCCCCGATGGCAAGCCGCTCAAGGGAGACCCGCTCGCGGACCCTCAGTACCCCGTGCGCATCCGCATGCTGCTGGGACAGCAGGCGCCCATGATGGCACCGGCACCGGCGCCGGCGCCCGACATGGGCGCATCCGGCCCGGGTGC
>JACCDR011674233.1_pt1 | contig 24809 bp, 18 predicted proteins | sample 7446431 | NCBI WGS metagenome assembly JACCDR01 (sample SAMN15323443, study PRJNA562643) | freshwater metagenome | isolation source: river surface water | place: USA:Blue River Watershed | collected 2017-08-17 | reverse complement strand
AGATGGGGACTTTAAAGACCTCGTCGAGTATCTACAAGGGACATTTGGATGTCGAGTAGAGGTTTTAGCTTTTGGAAAATCAGCTTCTCACTTGATTAAGGATAAAGTTGATGCATTTATTGATTTATCAGAGAATCCTAATCGATATCTTATATCTCAAAACAATAGAATGCATAGAAGATCTTCATCTCCACGAATATCGCGAGCACCTGGACGACCACATACAAACACAGGAGTAGGTAAAAAAACTAAGATAGTTAGAACAGATATCAATAGTCATGAATAATGAGGAGATAAAAAATACAACAAATAACACATCAGAGGGAGATACAATTGGACAGATTCCAGTTACGCCTATTCAGACTGCAAATGTAGTACCTAAGGAAGCATCACAGGTTACGACCGCAGCGATACCAGATACAACTCAATCAGAGCAGATACAAGAAACTCCCATAGCAACCATACACACACTTGAGGGAGATCTTTTTGCTGCAATGAGAGATGACAGTTATGGAAATAACATTGTTAAAATAGTTACAAACCCAACGACAAATACCAATGCACGGTTTGGAAAAGGGAGGGAAAGTGCTGAGACAATGGAAGGTGATACAAAAGATATGATGAAAAAATACATCAAGTACATAGTTATCGGAACTGTTGTGCTTATTGGTGTAGGGGTTGCTGCTATTTTATATATGAATGAAACGTCTAATACAGTACCTAACGGAGAGACCGCTACCACTACCGCAACCTCAAGTCCTATTATAAAAGTGACTTCACTTATAAATCCCGAAGTGTATAAGAAACTTGATATTGCAAATGTGGATAAAAATGGATTTATTAAACAAGTTAATGAATTAAAAACACTTTTACGTAATTCAAACATAGCCGCAAATACAAATATCGGCCTAACATTAAATATTGATGTGCGATCTTTATTTTTAAAGTTAAGATACACAGGACAAGATGGTTTACTTAGATCACTTGATGATGATTATGCTTTTGGATTATTCTCAGACAAAGAAAAAACATTTGAACCATATATTTTGTTGCGAATTAATTCATACGATTTAGCATTTGCTGGCATACTCGAATGGGAACCATATATGCCCGGAGATTTGAAGGGTATTTTCGCACGAGAGCGATTACTTGCAACCTCAACGGTAGCAACTGCTACAACAACAGCATCAAGTACTGCAACAACAAGTGTACAGAATCAGCAAAAGATTGCTCCGACAGTGGCAACTGTGAGAAGCACTGTTGAGAATAAGTTTTTTGATCAGGTTATTAAAAATATTGATACTCGTATGTATGTTGATGAGAATGCAAATATGACTTTAGTGTATGGGTTTATCAACAAAGAGTACTTGCTTATTACAGGTGGTCCGGATTCATTTATAGATATACGAAATAAAATCCTCACAAAGAATATTTTGAGATAAGGTTGTCTTTAGATTTAACTGAGAAATATTTTAATACATATTTTAATTTATTTTATCTCTGTTTAGATATAGTAGGGGAGTGAAGAAAAGTAATACAATATATACAATACCAATCAAAGTAGGTGACTCACGTACCATACACATAGAGACAGTCATTACCAAAGGACTGTATAGATTTTCCATACTTGGTATCAATCAAAAAGAATCATCTGATGCTCGAGATCGTATATATTCAGCCTTACGTTCTGCTGATGTTTTAAATTTAAAATCAGATAACAGAAAGATTACAGTCAACATAACCCCCTCCGATAAGTTAGAGTATTCTCATATATACGATTTAGGAATAGCTTTATCATGCTTACAAGCATTAGGGAGATTTGATATCGAGGAGAAGATATTGGTAGTAGGAGAACTCTCCATAGGCGGGGATATAGTTTGTTCACACAGATTATTACAAACTATTTTTATTGCAATACGAGACAATATTAAAAATATTGTATGTTCAGAAGAAGATATTATGTCTTTAAGAACGAACATCATCACCTTGATTCGTAAAAACAATATTAAAATGATCGCAGGGAAAGACTTGAATGACATAGTCCAGAAACTCTCACGGAAAGATTGGTTTATATTTGCATTGCCTGTAGTTTATACTGAACAAACCATAATCCCTGCAGACGTGACGAGGTCAACGTTTTCAATATCAAATATATTGTCAAATAATACTCTATCCGCAACATATATCGCACTTTGTGGTGGGCATGATATTGCATTTGAGATTCCTGACTCGGTATTTATTCGTGATTTTATTTTACAAATATACAAGCAAAATCAATCACTTAATGCAGAGCAAATATTATACATGTCACACGTAACCAAAGATTCGGACACGAAAGTTTATTCTGATTATCAATATCCATACATTGGGCACATACACACTCAAACCACTCGACAAGAACTCTGTCTACATACAGATGTAGGTATGTTGCAAAAAAGTATTCTAGGCACACTCATAGTTCAAGACCTTGCTCAATTACCACACACTACGTGGAATACAGTACTAAGATCAAAAAGAGGGCACATACTTGCCATATGTAAATCCTGTCCATGTGGAATCGAATCAAAATTATTCACCACAAAACAACAAAGATGTACTTGCATACAGAGATCTGTTATGAGGCATCAACAATACTTACAATCTACATACAAAGATTTCTTTACACTCTGGGTAAAAACTAGTGATCAAGTACCCAAACTAACAACTACTGATGTGATACTATTTCATACTCATATAAAAAAAGTGAGGGAACTTCAGCGTAACAGATATATCTCAGAGAAAAATACAGCGGATGGTAATATAGAAGAAATAGTTACATCAACATCATTAGACTATCTTAACTGTTATCGAGATCCAGTATACATAATCAAAAACCTAGATAGTGAGGCTCTTTCACTATATGAATCCATACAGGATATATACAATCAAGAGAACATAGATAAAATACTTAGATTATCGCAAACGCTACAAGACATTGAATGTGTAGCAATGCATGAAAAAAGCACAGCTGTTACAAAACAAACTATGCTTTTAGCTTTATCTTATATACCTAAAAAGGATTTCTAGCTCCTCGAACCTCGAAGTGTAGATGAACTCCTGTAGAGTCACCTGTACTTCCCATAGCACCAACCTTCTGACCCTTAGAAACTGTTTGTCCTTGTTCAACACTAATAGAACTCATGTGTGCGTACAATGTTTGTACTCCTTTTTGGTGAGTGATTACAACATAATTTCCATATCCTCCATTCCAACCATTTCCACCTCGAACCAAAGTCACCGTACCAGCTCCGGCTGCAATAATAGGTGTTCCATATGGTGCTGCAATATCAATACCGTTATGACCGTGAACTCCTTGTGTTTTAATACCTGTAACAACAGGTCTAGTGAACATATTTGAGGCAGATCCGTTGTTGTTTGATTTTACCGGAGCCGCAGCTTTAGTAGGGGTGTTATGTGTACCTGTACTTACATTTACTTTTACCGGAGCAATCTTTCCTCCAGGAATGATTATCACTTCACCAATAGATAATTTTCCATCTTCAAGATGATTAAACTCTGTTAATTCTCGCTGTGTAACATCGAATTTATCTGCGATTTCACTTACCGTATCACCATTTTTAATGGTATAAGAAACTCCACTTACAGGTAAAATAACCAACTTTTGCCCCACATGAATAGGTGTTTGTTTCTTTAAATCGTTGGCCCATAGAATTGTCTCTGGAGAAATAGAGAATTTCTTAGCAATAAGTTCTACACTGTCCCCTGACACCACTTCGTATTCTGTGATTTCACCATCCTCATCCAGAGTTGACACTCCCTCTTGTGACTCAACTACAACTTCTATCTGGGTAGGAGTGATTGGAGCATTAATAGATGGAAGTTCACTTAGATTTATATTTACATTCTCTTTTTCAATAGGTTGAGTTGTATCTTCTGAAAAACCTTTGATTACCAATAGTCTTTGACCTACTTGAATAGCTGAAATAGTCTTAGTTGTAATTTTTTGACCTTTTACAACAGTTTTGACCGTATCTTCTTGTTTTACACTCAACAAAACAGGGTCTGTAGAGGCAACCGCTGTTTTTATATTGAATACTGAAGATTGAGGTGTAACCTCACTTATCTCTGTCTCTGAACCACTTACTGCATTAAATTGAATAAAGCTTGTTAATAATGCAATTAAAATAAGTACATGTACTAACGAGTTTGATGTTTTTGAATGAATAACGTTGATCTAAGTAAATAAATGAGCTTAAGACCAGGAAAGTAAGGAAAGTGTCTTAAACCCAATGCACCCCCAAATTGTATCGTTTTCGAAACTTCCAATCAAGAGATAATATGTGGTATAATTCTTTCATGAAAAAATCAGAGAATGGAGAAAAATCACTTACACCTGAGACTTCAGAAGGTGGAGAACCTTTCCTAGATAGCATATTTACTGATATGTCTCAGAAGCTAAGAGACCTCATAGAACAAGAGGAGAAAGATCCTGCTAAGATTGAGGCTGTTATTGATGAGATTAAAGAAAAGATTACCGCAACCGTGGAAGGTATCCAAAAGGGTGAGATTGTTGGGACTGTCGACAGTGTAATGTTGCGTTGTGAACGCTTAAGGAATCTTATATACAGACTCGATTTACCAAATCCGAGCCTTGTAAGATCTTTGATGCATTTTACTGAAATTTTAGATGAAGCTATTACCACATACAAACAGAGTAAAAATACATCTACAGAAACAGCGAGCGAGTCAGCACCAGACAGCACTTCAGCAGAATCACTTGCAGAAGAGACTACTTCGGCAGATGGTGAAAGTTCAGAACCTTTAGTATTTGAACACTATGGAGATATTTTCTGGCATATTGAAGGTCTCATAGGTCGAGACGAGAGTGATGATAAAGTACTTGAGGATACACTCACTGCGGTTAGTACGCGTGTAAAGTTCTCCATAGAGAAGATGAGAGTAAAAGAGCTTTCTGTGAATGACGGGATTTTCGAGATTAAAAATCTTATGGAATATATAGGGGACGAAGCTAAAAAGCTTAAAGGTAATAATGCTCTTAAAGATATGTTAAATCGGTTACTACATAGTCTTAATGTCTGTGTAGATGAAATTGTAGATCGAATTTTACCATTTAAAAACTATTTGCAGATTCGTGAACATATTTCAGCTCTCATAGATCGAAATCATAGCAGGCCTCAAATACTTCAAGAGTCATTCGATGCGATTACAAGATGTGTGGATGCTTGGGTAACAATACAAATATCGGACAAAGCCCCTGCATTAGAGATAAGACAAATTAAACCATTAATAACGTATATAGAGAACGCATCTAAAAAGGTTGAGGATAATAATAATGCTCTTAAGGACATGTTAACCAGGTTAGTATCTGACCTTAATTTAAATTTGAATGAATTAAACGAATCACTATTAGAACAATCAAAAACATCTACAGAAACAGAGAGCGAGTCAACACCAGACAGCACTTCAGCAGAATCACTTGCAGAAGATACTGCTTCGATAGGTAGTGAAAGTGCAGAATCACGTTTAATTTTTTTGAACTATAATGAGATTATTAACCATATTTCAGCTCTCATAGAGAAAAACGAGAGTGATGATAAAGTACTTACTACCACATTCGATGCAATTAGAAGATATACGAATTTCATTATGCAGGGGATGAAAATAGGGTATCGGAATTTGAACTCTGAGATCAGTTTGCTTACACCGTTTATAATGAATATAAAAGAAAAAGCTAAAAAGATTAAAAATAATAATGCTCTTAAAGATATGTTAGCTAGATTAGTATCTATTCTTGATTTCAATTTGAATGGATTAAAAGAATTACAATCAAAACAACTAGAAACAACAGGTGAGGGTGAAGAAACAGACGACACAACAACACCAGACAACAACACCCCAGAAGAAAGCGGAGTTACACCTGTACGTAGAATTGAGGACTTATTTGCACCACGAGATATTGGAAACCCAGTTCCAACAAGGATTAGTAGTCATGCGGGATTTAACAGATATATGGAGGATATATTGAATGCGTACCCAGTAATAGTAATTGGAGAAGATAGACCTACAGAAGAGGATTTATTTGTTGTGTATGAACACCAAGAATCTACAATACAGGAGATTAGACAAGCTCTTAATGCTGGATTATTAGACATATTGTTTAGTGATATGCCTAATGAAGATCTTGGTGAAGCCCGACAAAAATTATTGAATAAACTTCAATATGAGGCTATGTCTCAAGGAGACGATTTTCGTGAATATGGTCTTATGGCAGATACACTTGAGTTAATACAAAATCAAAAAAATATACAGGCACAGAGTGCAGAGCTTGCACGGTTAGTAGGACAAGTGCCTAGAGAGGGTGGGAACATAGCTCCCGAGGATGTGTATACATTGCTGAACAACGAGAATCCTGAACGTGCACGTATACTTGAGTTTGATGCATTTATCGAAGACATGATACATAATTATGATTTTTACCGAGCGACATCTCGAAAAGAAAACATGGCCGAGATGTATAGACGTTATAAACATAGTCGCTCTGAGGAAGCACATTTTCAAAGAAAGATGGGATTTTTTAGTAAAATAAAAGCTCGTTGGAAAGCACGTTTCAATGCAGATGAAGACAACGCAGACGATGTTGCGAGATTTGCTAAAAGTGTGTACTTGTTACAAGATACACGAATCGTTAAACTAAACAGAACAGATAGTCTTGCAATGATATCTAACAAAAGAGAGCAGCTTGCGGAATATCTGATTATCGCAAGAGATATGGTTGAACATAATCAAAACCCCGAAGAGTGCCCTGACGATGCTTTAAAAACACCATCTGCAAAAGAAGGATTTGCATTGTTTAAAACATTATACAGACCATATACAGATATACGAGCACTCGATGCGGACATGCAGGAAGAGGCGATTCATCATCAGGACAGAACTGATACTACTTTTACCACTGAGAAAGAAGATCTTACACAAGCGCAAAAAACTTTCGGTATGAAAGCACAGCAGTTTAGAGAAGTTTTCGATGGAGATAGATATACATTTCATGATGAGGTTAGAGCATCTGTTGCAACAAAGAAACTGGGAGAGCTTTCAGCAAAACTTAAGCAAATTAAACCTGCATCAAAACCCTCAGCAGCAGGTGAGAAAGTTATATCCCTATCGACTGCAAACAGAAAAAATATCACTGAGGCACAAGCTTTGTTTACGTACATAAAGGAAATATTTGATAACATAGATTCCAAAGAACTTATAACAGATGAATCACGACTTGTGTATAAGCGATTATGTGTGACATATGTTGAAACTATGCTCAAAGCGGGAAGTAAACTTGAAGGAGAGATGCGAGAAGCTTTATCAGCAAATATACAAACTTATAAAGATATTGTCTCTAGTACTGAGATAACTTACCGAGAAAAAATAGAAATCTTTAATGCGCTTATCTCAGAGCTTGAAAATCAGTTGAAGTTACCGTCGTTACAAGTACTAGAGAGAGTTGAATTGAACAAAGTGATTGCATTCTTTACAGAATTAAAAACTAAAATACCGAACCCTCTTCCACAGCCATCTCTTGCATCAAAACCTCCACGAAATAGTAAGAAAAAATAATCAGAAGAGTAAATAATCATTATGCAGCAAAACACAACCACACAAACATTTCCTGATCCTCAAATACTTGCAAAACAAACTGCAACTGAGATCATGAAAACAATCAAAAAAAGAAGTAAGACCGAAGACATGTTGACCGCACTAGAACTTCATTACGAAACTTTGCATAAAAGTCAGGAAATATATCTTACTTATATGACTGAGTTTGTTAAAAGATTGAAAGAAACACAACAGAAGGACGTAAATTCTCTCTTGGATTTAAAAAAGGAAGTATTACGCCACATTATGGATATTGAGAAAGATAAACAGAGTACATAATCGTGTATAATTGGACGAATGAATACTTCTTATTTGGACAGTTTAAATAGTGCACAAAAGAAAGCGGTTCTCAAAACTGAGGGGCCGCTTCTTATTATTGCTGGTGCAGGGGCAGGAAAAACCAAGACTATTACCTCACGTATATTGCACCTATGTTTAAATGGAGTACAACCCGAGTCTATTTTAGCTATCACATTTACAAACAAAGCAGCTAAAGAGATGCGAGAGCGTGTAGTGAAAGCTATGGAAGATCATGCTGAAGGGGGTCAGGTATTTTCGCACCACAAACCATTTGTATCAACATTTCACAGTCTCGGAGTGTATCTTCTAAAGAACTTTGGTAGCAAACTCGGATTGACTAAGACATTTTCAATCCTTGATCGTGACGATAGTAAGAAAAAAGTAAAAGATATCTTAGTTGCAAAAGGACACGATCCAAAAAAGATCGAACCTTCAAAAGTGCTTAATATTATCTCAAAACAAAAAGGGAATAACATGTCACTGGCAGAGTACACAACAAAAACATTATCCGGTGAGGAGGGATATGTTGGAGAAACCGTAGCTGTTGTCTGGGAAGAATATGATAAACAACTAAGAAAAGAGAAAGCAGTAGACTTCGATGATTTACTCTCACTTCCTGTAAAACTTTTAAAAGAACACGAGGATGTTCGAGACTATTGCAATATACTTTGGAAATATATTCACGTTGACGAATATCAAGACACAAACCCTATCCAATATGAATTATGTCGATTACTTGCGGGAGAGAGACATAATATTGCAGTGGTAGGTGATGCTGATCAGACTATTTATTCTTGGAGAGGTGCAAACATTTCTCATATCTTAGAGTTCGAACATGATTTTCCAGGAACAGAGGTTGTATTACTTGAACAAAATTATCGTTCAACAGGAAATATTATTGAAGCGGCTAACACTATTATTGATAAAAATATTTTTCGAAAAAAGAAAATACTTTTTACCGATAAAGAGGCAGGGGATAAGATAACTGTGTATACAGGTCTCGACGAATCAGACGAGGGTCAGTTTGTAGCCAGTGAGATAAAAAAGCTTTTACAGCTTGGCGTAGAACCGAAAGAGATATCAGTTTTGTATAGAGCAAATTTTCAATCCCGTGTTCTTGAAAGTACATGTTTGGCTTTACATATTCCATATCAAGTTCTTGGAACAAGATTCTTTGAACGAAAAGAAGTGAAGGATATGATTTGCTATCTTCGAGCAGCAATCAATCGAGAATCACTGACTGATATTACAAGAACTATAAACACACCAGCTCGAGGTATTGGAAAAGTAACACTCATAAAAGTGGCTGAAGATAAGATTGGGGAGCTACCAGCAGCGGCCCAAGCGAAGGTGTTGGAATATTTTAGATTACTCGATAATATTAAACAAAAAACAGAAACAGAAAAACTCTCTGATGTATTTCGATATATATTTCAAGCAAGCGGTTTAGAAAAACTATACATGACTGGTAATGAAGATGATCTTGAGCGTGGAGAGAACATTAGAGAACTTGTATCACTTACCACTAAATATGACCTGATGCCACCTCATGAGGCACTTGAACTTTTTTTAGAGGAAGCATCACTCATGTCAGATCAAGATGAACTTGATGAGAAAGGGAAAGAAAATAAAGTTCGATTGATGACTGTACACGCATCAAAAGGGCTCGAATATGATTATGTGTTTATCACAGGTATGGAAGAAAATCTTTTTCCATATGAAAGAGCAGGTGAGACAGAAGTGAAATCAGATCAAGACAGTGAGGAGGAACGAAGACTCTTTTATGTAGCAGTTACTCGAGCACGAAAAAAAGTATATCTCTGTTATGCGATTATGCGGACAATTTTTGGTAATCGACAGTTTCGTACTAAGTCGGATTTTCTAAATGACATTCCAACAGAGCTTACAGACTCAATAGATAATACTTCATCTTTCTTTCCGCAAAAGAAAACCGACGAGCATGGGCGACGACTTGGTGGACTACTCGACCTGTCTGATATAGACTTCTAGATATGCAATTCGAACTAGAGGCAAAAAAGTCTCTTGGACAAAACTTTCTCAAAAACACTACAATCATTCAAAAAATGGTTACTGAGTGTGTGCACATCATAGAGCGAACTGAGAAAGAGGTGCCAAAATCAGCTAAAAACACTAAAAAAAGTATACATATCATAGAAATAGGCCCAGGAACCGGGGCTTTGACCCAATATCTCTTAAAAACAGGTCGACCAGTACATGCAATAGAGGCCGATGATCGAGCAATCCCTCTTTTGAGTGAAAAGTTTGCACAATACGTCAAAAAAGGTGATTTTACCTTACAACATATGGATATTCGAGAGGTTGAGCTTAAAAATCTGCCAACACCCTACGTGTTAGTGGCAAATATACCGTATTATCTAACAGGGTATATATTTAAACAGTTTTTAGAGTCTGCACATCAACCTTTGGCTATGATTGTTATGGTTCAAAAAGAAGTTGCGAAACGAATATGTGATACAAAACAGAGTTTGTTGAGTCTTTCAGCTAATACGTATGGTAAACCAAGGATTTTAATGACTGTTTCTAAAGGGAACTTTGTACCAGCACCCAGCGTTGATTCTGCAGTACTAATCATAGATCATATTAAAACTCCAAAACCTCTTCAAAATGTAAAAGTTGAGAGAACATATTGGGAAATCGCAAAAAAAGCATTTGGAAGTAAAAGAAAACAACTCGGAGGTACTGTGATACATGAATTGATAAAGAAAAACACAAAACTATCCGAGGAGCAGATAAAAAACTTGCAGGCATTTATAAAAAAACGTCCTGAAGAACTCAAACCAGAGGAGTGGATATATCTCGCACAGATCTCATAAAAATATATGTTATGATATAACCAATGAATAAGAAGACACTTAACCTGTTAGCAATATGTGTTGTTGTATTAGGAGTTTCTTTTTTATATGCACAAAAGCATTCTATAGAAACTGAAAAAGTATTTGGCAACAACATTACAGTGGATAAGGATTCAGAAACAACAGTTGCTTTTGCTGATGCAGATACATACCAACTAGACCTTTTACAGACAATCGCAGAACAAAATATTGCCGCTTTTGAAAAAGTATCTGACTCATTTAAAAAATCAAGTACAGATACCTTGAGTGAGAGTATTGCTAAAGACGTATTTGGTGAGTATCTCAAATACAACACTTCTGGTGATCTTGATGTGGCAAAACTGCAAGCAATGACAACATCAGCGATCAAAAACCAAATCCCTGATGTTGTTCTCACACAAATGCAATCTTTACGCATAGTCCCGTCATCAATTACAAATTTGACTATATATACTGAGCAAATTTCTCAGATTCAGAGTATTTTAAATCAAAAAATAAGCAGTATAGCGACATATAAAGATCAAGCACCTTATATACAAAACCTATATGCCGCAGCGGTTAAAATATTTTTAGAGGTACCTGTTCCTGAAAATATTGCACAATATCATCTTAAACTTATACATGGATATGAAAATTATGTTGAAGGTTTTCGACTGATGCAATTACAGTCATCTGATCCTGCAAAAGCTTTATTAGGAGTTCAGGTTGCACAAACAGGGAATACAGAGGCTATTGATGCACTCACAAATATAAAAAGAATAATACTTCTTAATAAGATAGTGTATAATACAACAGATAAAGCATATGCATGGCTTACAGATGTTGCAGAAGGAGAAAAAATAAAGACACAATAGCGTATGATACAAAATACATTTAAAAAATTTCTTCCATACACACTCTTACTTCTCGCAGTTTTTTCTTTTGGATTTACAGAGCAGGTATTTGCAGCAGATGTAAATAAAGCGAAAACAGACGCGTGGAGTGCCGAGTTAGATAAAGCAATCACCGCAACAAAAACCTCAGAAACGAGTCAGGCTAAAGCATATGATTCAGGAAAAGAGAGCGAAGCTGATAAAAAAGGACAGATTGTAAGAAGTACCACAGGGGTTATCGGTTGTGCCGGAGCAAACGTTTTAGCTAGTATTATCAGCTCAACCGTGACTAGCTTTATTTCTCAAAATATTAACGCTGCGAGTAACTTTTTTGCCGGTCTGTGGGTCGCCGAAAAAGGAGAACAGGGAGCAAACATACGTGCGCAAACACAGGCAAAAACAGGTACAACAGCGGGGGTAAGTGTACTTGGTTTTGGAGGTGCAGCCCTTGTATTCCCAAGTTGGGACTCTATTGCATACTGTATCACTAACGAAATCATTCATTATATCGCCGATTCAACTATTGCATGGGTACGGGGAGGGTTCGAAGGAAATCCTTCGTTTATCGATCATCCAGATCAGTTTTTCAAAGATTTAGCTAACCTAGAGGCTAGTGCTTTCTTACAAGGATTAGCATATGGCGCTGTAGGACTTAATATTTGTGAACCTTTTAGAGCACAGCTTGTATTAACCATTGCCCGCAGTCACTTAGCAGATCAATACGCATACGGAGGAACTGGAGGGTATAGTACTGGAGGGTATATGGGTAAAACGTCAGATGGAAGACCGATACACATGAGTGGGTACAGAGGTGCTGGAGGTGGCGCAGGTGGTGGGTATGGATATGGAGGATGTACACTCGATGATATTCAGGGTAATTTTAAAGGATTTTTGAAAGGAGACTTTACCAAAGGTGGGTGGAACAGCTGGTTCAAAGTTACACAGGTAAACGCAAACAACCCATACACTACTTTTTTCAATCTGGAAGCACAGTTAAATGGCGCGATAAACAAAAAAGCAAACATTGTGCATACAGAGCTCAATTGGGGTAAAGGATTTTTAAGTTTCAAAAAATGTGATGAAGCAACAGCAGAAAATGAAAAGGTGAATTGTAAGATTACAACACCTGGAACAGTGATTGAAGGACAGCTTGAAAAAACTTTAGGTCTGGCAAAAGACCGACTTGTACTTGCAGAAAGATTTGATCAAGTTGTTGCAGTTATTGTTGATCAACTAATCAACACAGCACTCGATAAAGTCTTTGAAGTATTGACCGAGTAGTAGTATACTATTTAATAGTATATGAATTTCTTCTCTCGATTTAAAAAAATATTTTTGATCTCATTTTTAGTATGCGTTTTATCTGGTTCAGCAATTTTTGCTGCCGCAGAGTTGATTGCTGAACGAGCATATAAAGTAACCAATGAATTCGAAATAACAGTAGGTCTGAGTAGTGATGATTTAGGTGAAGGTAGTAGACGTACAGTGAATCTCAATGAAGCCCAATCAAGTGGGACTGGTGGTGTATGGGAGTTTTCTGAAGAACATCAAAAAGGAATCAGGGCGGCTTATACACTTGCGGGAATAAACTTTGATGATACAGGACTGAACATGAGTCAGGTTTATCTAAACAAAACATCAGCAGGTGTATCTTATATAGATAGATCTAGTGGAAGAATAGTTGCAGTTTCAACCCCTGCCGGTACTTTTATTCCAAGAGGTATAGCAAAAAAAGATGATGTAACTGGTCGACGTTTTTTTAATGTTGTTGATACTGCCAGTGGATATCAAACAGGTGATGACAACACTCCAGGAACAATAGAAAACTCATATATTCACGCGGATGACTCAGATGAAAACACAGAGCTTCAAGTTCGAAATCAAGAAAATATCAACGCTGAAGTTAAAGGACTTCGTGCAACAGTTGAACAAAGTCAGAAAAATCTTGATGAACTTATTGCACGTAACGCTCCGGCTACAGAGATAGATGCAGCGAGAGCAAAACTGCAAGCAGACACAGAAGCATTAAACAGAGGGTTGGCTAATAAGGCTCGACAAGATGGTGTTGTTGCTGGCATAGCAAATACAGCGGCAGCTTGTGATGATATGGGTTCATTATTTGAATTTAATTGTTATATAAAAGGACTATCATTCATCGCACTTATAGTCTTCAAACTTGCCACTTTTGTTCTTGGACTTGCGGGAAGTTTACTTGATTATTCTATCGAACTTTCAGTTAACTCAGCGGAGTTCCTTGCATCACTCAATATTGTAAATCCGATGTGGACTTTTGTTCGAGATATTTTAAACATGTCTTTTATCTTTATCCTGCTGTGGATAGCAATCAATATGGTACTTGGACGATCAGGTATTGGAAGTGCAAAAACATACACTATTAAGAACGATGTTCGAAACGTTGTACTTGTAGCAATATTAATAAACTTCAGTTTGTTTTTTGCGAAAATATTTGTTGATGGATCAAACCTGGTAACTCTTGAGTTATATCAACAAATGAAACCTGCACCGAGTGCAGCAGCAGATGGACAAACAGGTATTTCAGATCAGATTATGAACACTGTTGGTCTAACTGCCTTAGTAAACATTACAGATGTTTTTAATACAACCTCAAAGGATTTTCCGCCTGCTTGTCAGGCAGTTCCTGAGCTTACTTTATCTGTTGGTGTTTTTGGAACTATTTTTGTTCTCATCTTGGCAGTCGCTTTTGGATTGGCTGCGATTCTCTTTTTTATACGCTTACCAAACATGATTTATCTTTTCATATCGTCACCACTTTGGATTTGGGGACATGTAATGAAAGGTGGGGTATTTGATGAAGCAAAGAAATCTTGGACAAGTAACATGTTTCATCTATGTACATTTCCAATTGTATACATGATGTGGATGTTGATTGGTTTGTTTACATTTAAACAGTTGCTTGGAGCAAAAGATGAGACAGGAACGTTTTTGGATTTATTATGTAACAACACTGATGCAAGTACATTTACAAAATCACTTTCAGTAATACTCATCTTCTGTGTGGTTATCACGGTGATGATGAAGGCTATCAAATACGCTATGGATAAGGGGGCTGGTACAAGTTTTGTTGCACCTCTCGCAAACAAAGTGATCAATAGGGCAGGACAACTACAAACAAAGATGACTTCAGGTTTGTATAATAAAACTCAAAGTGTTGTAACAGGGGCTGCGACGCGTGTAAGTAATGTTGCTCTTGGGGTTGCAAAAGCACCTTTGGTGGGAGCAAAGAATCTAGCGGCGACAGGAGCACGAACCGTGTTAAACAATACAGCTAATGGTGTTGCCAATATGTTTGGAGCAGGCGCTGCACGATTTGAAAACCCGGTGATGCAGAAAATCATGAGTGGTGTCTCAAACAAATTCCGAGACCCTAAAGTGTTTGGTAAAACTCAAAAAGAAGCTTTGGATGAGAGACAGAAGAGAGCTGAAGAAAATCGTGCTAAATATGAGAAAGCATTAAAAGATTCAGGTGTGTATAAGATAGAGTCTAAAGAAGATTTTAATGCGAGAACAGGAAGTACAAATCCTGCCGATTTTGATAAATACGTGGAAAATAAGGCAAAACTTATCATGCGTTCTCAGCTTGGAAGAGATATGATGGATTATAAAAAAACAGGTGGTTCAAAGAGTAACGAACAGGAAATCCTTGATGCTATGTATAAAGTAGAAAACGGAGTAAGAACATTCAATCAAGGAAATCTCTGGAAGAGTATTGTCGAGAAACAGACATATCACACAACAGGAGCGGGTAAAAAAGATCTTTCATTTATAAGTACACGGTCAAAACGATTTGATCAGGATAAACGAAGAGCGAAAGGTCGAGTTGATGCGACAGTCAAGTTTGCACGAGCGCAGGATAAAGAAATGGATATAAAAGAGCGAAAAAAAGCAGAACTTAAACTTAAAAAAGATTCACTTATACAGGCAGAGATCGAATTTGCAAACATTCCAACTTCTGTTGTTAATCTAACTTCGATCATCAATGATCCTGCGTTTGATAGACGTAAATATAGCACTGATGTTTACAAATATAAGACGGCAGCAGCAAAACTTGCAGCAATTAATCAAGGAAATAATCCGAATCAAAATACTGTTTCAGACCTAACCTATCAAATGGATGCATTAGCAAAAAAAATAATGTCAGGTAGAGTGAAAAGTGCGGAGAGAATAGAGAAAATTAAAAAAACAATTGATACGCTAGAAGCGGCAGTGTAAAGTAAAAAAATAAACATATGAATCAAAAACAGTATTTTATTGAAAAAATAGACACACTGCCAGACGATCTCCAATACGCGATCATGTTTTCCGATTGGGAAAAATCACTTGCTGAAATTCAAAAAGAATACAAATTACACTTAGATCAAGGACAAGTCTTGGAAACAACTGCAACACAACTTATGTTTGGAGATATAGAGGCCTCAGAGTTTATCAATATAATGTTTACAGAAGGGCATATAAGTTCTCAGGTTGCAGCAGATATATTACTCGATATAGATAACAAGATTTTAAAAAAGATCCGAGAATCAATAGAGGATTTTGCACAAGCACGAGAGAGAGAAAAGAAACTACAAGACCTACTTAGAACTGATGAGGAGAAAATTGCAGATGAGGAAGCAGAATCTTATGCTGAATATTACCGAGATCAAGCTCTTGCAATAGAAAAAACTCGAGATAACCTTATAAACATGGGTCTACAACCTGATGGTTCAGACGCTACTGATGAACAAATGGCGCAAGCTCTTGACATGACTCTTGAGGAATACAGACAAGAACAACAACAAATATCAAGTTCTGATACTCCTGTCATACCAGAAGATATTTCAAAAGAAAAAGAGGATTTATTGAAAGAACTTGAGACACCTCAAAAATCATTTGTAAAACCTTTATTTACACAACCTGTAGAGATCACAACACCAGCACCAACATATAAACTAGATCACGAGCCACTCGCACCAGATCATCAAATAGAGAATGTTTCTATCGAAAAACCATATCACGAACCAGAACCTGTTATACTTAAGACAGAGGATGTTGTGGCGCCTGTAGAGACTCCGTCAATTACTGCACCGGAAGCACCAATCACTCCTCTGATTAAAAAACCAATTAAGATTAATATGTCTCATGACATTTATCGAGAACCTATAGAATAATATGCGGTATCAAGTTCCACAATTTATCGAATTCGAAAACAAACTTATCGGACCCCTTTCATTTCGACAATTTGCCTATATTCTTGGAGGATTAGGTGGATCGTATTTGATATATACTTTTCTAGGTATAATTCCTGGATTACTCCTCATTATTCCCCTAATCGCAACCAGTGCTGCGTTAGCATTTATAAAAGTAAATGGAAGAACTTTCGTAGATGTTTTAGCTTCCGCTTTTGCATATGTGTTTGGTACTAAGCTTTATATTTGGAAAAAAATAGATAAACCGGTTACCGCAGAGGAGAAAAATAAAACAGCAACCGCTGATGCGTTTTTAGCACCATCATTATCACAGAGTAGACTCAAGGAGTTAGCTTGGAGTCTTGATATCAAAGAAAACGTTTTTTCTTCAAAAGAGGGAGGGTTCAAAAGAGGGGCGACACAATAAGCTTGAAAATACAAGGTCTTTCTGATATACATATATCTATGGCGACTATAGTTTAGTGGTAAAACCCAGGTTTGTGGATCCTGAGTCGAGAGTTCGATTCTCTCTAGCCGCCCCAATACACACCTAACAATGTCACCGTTCTCGAAGGGTGGCTAAGCAAGTGCCTTGAGGCAAAAGGAAAAAACTTTCTTTACATTACACAACAAGCTATACTTCACTATATGGCAAATAATCCCTCACAAGACTTTGTTCCTATTCAAGAGATTCGGGATGGTATTCTCATACTCAAAGATGGTTCTATGCGAGCTGTTGTACTTGCAACATCTATTAACTTTGCCCTTAAATCAGTAACAGAGCAGGAATCTATCATCTATCAGTTTCAAAATTTTCTAAATTCTCTTGATTTTACAATGCAAATATATATCCAGTCTCGAAAACTAGATATCCGTCCATACATGGGATTACTTGAGGGGAGATTACGAGCACAAACTTCAGATTTAATGCGAATGCAAATCACAGAATACATTCATTTTATTAAAGATTTGACTGATTTTTCAAGTATTATGACCAAAAGCTTTTTCGTAGTTATTCCATACGAATCAAGTATAAAAGCAAAAGGATTAAGCGGTATGTTTAATACTAAAGAGAAAAATACCACTGCTGAAAAAGAGAAAGATGATCAATTTGAAGAAGTTAAAAGCCAGGTCGAACAACGTATTTCAGTTGTAGAACAAGGTCTTGCACGATGTGGTGTAAAGATTGCCCGACTTGAAAGTGAGGAATTAGTTGAACTATTTTATCGAATATTTAATCCAGGAGATGCAGAGAAGCCAATAAAGATGTAATATGTAGAGATATGGGACTTCTCGATTTTTTAAAACCAAAAAAAGATACATTCACACAAGTCACTTCTATCTTGCCAAAAGATATTTACAGATCAGCTGTTCTTGAACTCAAAGATGTTATTGCACCCTCTGCACTTAAAATAAGTCCAAAAACATTAAACTTAGGGGAGAAGTTGGTGCGAAGTTTCTTTGTAATGTCATACCCTCGGTATCTTTCAGACAGTTGGTTCTCACCAATCATCAATCTTGACAAGGCATTTGACATTTCTATCTTTGTACATCCGATAGATACATCAACTATTCTAAACGAATTTAAAAATAAAGTAGCTGAAGTACAAAGTCAAATACAAGAACGAGAAGAGAAGGGGCTTGTTCGAGATCCACAACTTGATGCAGCATATCAAAACCTCGAATCTCTTCGAGATAGTTTACAACAAGCTCAAGAGAAGTTGTTTGATGTTGGAATCTACATGTCTGTATACGGTGATTCAGAGGAAGATTTGAACCGTATAGAATCAGAGATAAAATCAACCTTGGAGGCGGCGCTCGTGTTTGTAAAACCAGCATTATTTCAACAAGAGCAAGGGTTTAGAAGCGCTATTCCGGTAGCAACAGATGAGATAGGAGTGCATTCAAAACTCAATTCATCACCTTTATCGAGTGTATTCCCATTTATATCATTTGACCTAACATCAGATAAAGGGATATTGTATGGAATTAACCGACATAACAACAGTTTGGTGCTTTTTGATAGATTTTCTCTTGAAAACTACAACTCTGTAACATTTGCTAAAGCAGGATCAGGAAAATCATATGCTACTAAGTTAGAAATACTCCGATCACTCATGTTTGATATTGATGTTATTGTACTTGACCCTGAACGAGAGTACGAACACCTTGCAGAAACCACAGGTGGAAGATATTTTAACATTTCACTCACATCAGAAAACCACATTAATCCTTTTGATCTTCCTATTGCTCGAGAAGATGAAGCCCCTGGGGACGTACTTCGATCACATATTGTTAATCTTGTAGGATTGTTTAGACTTATGCTTGGTGGAATCACACCAGAAGAAGATTCAATCATTGATAGAGCTATCACAGAGACATATGCACTTAAAGACATCACAGCTGAGGCAAATTTTGCTGCATCTGAACCACCACTTATGTCTGATTTTGAACTCGTACTCGCTGGTATGGAAGGAGGGGAATCGCTTGTGCAGAGATTGATGAAGTATACAAAGGGAACATGGTCAGGTTTTATTAATAAACCTTCAAACATAGATATCAACAAGAAGTTTGTTGTGTTTTCACTTCGAGATATGGAAGATGAATTGAAACCTGTAGCTATGTATATTGTAATGCACTATATCTGGAGTTCTGTTCGAAAAGAGCTTAAAAAACGACTCTTAGTGATTGATGAGGCTTGGTGGATGATGAAATCAGAAGATACAGCTTCATTTCTATACGGATTAGCTAAACGAGGGAGAAAATACTATCTCGGTATGTCTACCATCACTCAAGACGTAGAAGACTTCTTAAAATCCCCTTACGGATTACCCATTATCACAAACTCTTCAATACAGTTTATGTTGAAACAATCTCCTTCATCTATTGATGTTGTACAGAGAACATTTAACCTTACAGATGAGGAGAAATACTTGTTGCTTGAGTGTAATGTGGGGGAAGGTATCTTTTTTGCTGGTATGAAGCACGTAGCTATGAAAGTAGTATCATCTGAGACAGAAGATAAGATTATCACTTCAAACCCTGCAGATATTATCAAAGCTAAAGAAGATTCACAAAAAACATGGCTGAAGAACTAGATTATAGTCGAGTTGAACGTATGCGAGTAGACGAGCCTAGTGATCAACCTTCTACTTATATTGAAGAAAAATCACACAATCGTCCAGCGTTTTTAAATTTTATAGCAATGCTATGCACAGCCATAGCATTAGATATTGGAAGTATTATACCCGTCATAGGTGATGCAATAGACTTATTAGCGTTGATTATCTTTATTCCATGGTTTTATTTTTCAGGTATGACGTTTACCAACAAACGGATAGGGTTTATGAGTGTAACGTCTATACTTGAGGCTTTACCTGTTGTGCAAATGGCGCCATTTCTCACCATAAATATTATTACTGCATATTGGATCAATGGGAATTGAGAAAAAAATAGGGTATACTTGTTCTAATGAAAAAGGTTTTTATTTTAACTATTTCTATTTTAAGTGTTAGTGTTTTTGCACAAATAATTGATACAGGTTCAGTAAATACAGCAACATCACAACCACAATTTAGCGGGGTACTTATAGGGGACGGAACAGGATTCTCAACAACATCAGTAGGATCAAATACATATCTTGTACCACCAACATACACACCGATAGGTCCACGAGGTATTAAGGAAATAAAAGAAAAGGTATATTACACTATAATTCCCGAAAAACCTCGATTAGGTCAGACTGTTGAAATCAAAGCAGAGATGCCTGGTACTCCTGTAAAAAACGCTGAATTTGCATGGATTATTAACAATAAAACGTATGCACGAGAGATTGGATTGAATAAGATATCTTTCTTATTGGATAAGAAAACAACAGTAACCCTTTTAATTCTAACTCAAGACGGAAACATTATAACCAAGGAATGGACATTTGATCCGCAAAACACTCTTATTATTTGGGAGGCTAGAACTTATACACCGCCATTTTACAAGGGAAAATCTCTGTACACCCCTGAATCATCATTAGTACTTCATGCGATTAATCTAGATGTAGAGAATCCACTCACAAACGTATATGCAAACTATGTGTGGAAAGTGGATGATAGAGTGAAAGGTGAGCAATCAGGTGTTGGTAAAAGTACATATATGTATAAAGGAGATTTGCTTGGACTAGAGCCTTTATTTCGAGTTGATTTCTCAGGGGTAAGTAGTTTCTCTGATGGATTGGCAGACATTGCACGAAAAGAAGTAAATGGTTCAGGAATTATGCGGGTACAAACAAACCCATCAGCCATATTTAGTTATGAGAAAAAACCATTACTTGGAGTACTATTTAACAAATCCATCCAAGAGACATACACACTTACAACGCCTGAAACAACAATTGTTGCATACCCTGTATATTATTCCCTTAACTCATCTCTAAGTGGAGACTATACCTGGACTATCAATAACACTATTGTAGGTCAACAAAATCATCTTACGATTAAAAAAATAAGATCAAACGAGCTTTCAAGACTAGGTGTTGAAATAAAAAACACAAACTCACTTCTACAAAATAGCGATATTTCATATATAATAGATACATCAACTAAAGATAAAGAATCTGAAACTTCAACATCAGGTTTTGGTAAATAATATATGATTACACCTAAGACTACACATAAAACAGTATTTAAAATCGTAGCACTATTGTTTTTATTGATTTCAATAATACCTCGTGTTTCAGAGGGTGCAGGTATCCTTGATACACTAGACTCAGACTTAAAAAAGTGTAAGTACATTGCAAAAAGTGAATATCAACTTTTTTCAAATATTAGTACGAATTTTGCCGCATTTAAAGCCTTAGGAACTACTTCAGACGGAAACTGCATCAAAGTACAAGGAAGTATAAACACTTTCTTAAGTGCTTTTTTCAAAATCTTTATTGGTATTGCTTCTGTTGCAGCTATTATAAATATTGCATTTGCTGGAATTAAAACGATGCTCTCAGAAAGTGGGGTAGTTGGAAAAAATGAGTGGAAAACAACTGTTCGAGCAAGTCTAGAAGGTCTTCTTATTGCATTAACTTCATGGTTATTACTAAACACAATCAATGATAGAACGCTTAAGAATGGATTTAATATGGGTACTTTGTCGGGTGTTAATGCAGGAGTATCCGCAGGATCAAACGCGGCTATTATAGCCGCTCAGCAACAAGAATTGATCGCATATCGTGCAGAGAACACCAACGCTGATAAAGATGGTGTTCAGCAGGGTGATGGTTCAACAGACGGTACTACAAAATCAGGTATCGCAACCATCTTCGGATACAAAGATGGCGACGGCACAGTTGGAAGAACAGGTGATAACGGTATCGGAAACAGCAATCTTTCTCATGTATCTGGATATACAAACTATACAGGAGATCCCCGATCGCAAGGTATTGCAGTACCAGAAGATCTTTTGAAAGCAGATTTTGGAAGTATTGAGAATGCTCGATATGGTGCATACCAGGTAAATGCAGGGGGTAAAAGTGTAATTGTCCCTGTTGTTGATACTTCAGAAAAAAACATAGACTTCTCATATGGTTTGGTGCGAGCACAATTTGATCCAACAGTTCAAGATAGTAACTCATGGTCTATGAGTGGTGTAAGTATTAAACCACTTCCAGACTATTATAAAGAGTACTCGCGACCTACGAACCCTATGATTAACAATGCCCAAGCTGCAGGAAAAACTCCTGCACAAATCGCTGCAGGGGTACGAAATGGTAGTATTGATGTACGATTTACTCGATAAATATATGCAACCAAAACAAAATCCTGTTAAAAAAATAATCATCACACTCACAATACTTGTTGTGATTCTTGGTATTTTTTTTGGTGTTAAATTCTACAACGCATCAAAAGAGACACCTGGAACAGGGGATACTCGAAATAATGGAGGAAGTGTACCTTTTCAAACAAGAACAAGTAATAACACAGGGGATGTGATGGTTTCAAATTCAACACCAGACCCGGTAGAACAACCTGCAACATCAACAACTATTACATTACCTGAAGAGACACCTCGATTGGTACAACTATGGAAAGCACCTGCATCAGGATTTGATTTTATATATAAAGATATTGAGTTATTTGCAACAACCTCAACTTCAACTATAGCAAGTACAACAGTTGCCACAACTTCAAAGACAAAAGTAGTCAAAAATACAACACCTAAAAATATTATTTTAAAGAATCAGGAATTTATTTACGTGTGGGACAGAGCAACAGGAAACATATTCCAAAATCTTGCCTCAACCTCACTTGTTACCCGACTATCAAACAACACTTTACCGCGTATTGAGGAGGCTTATTTTATTGATAGTTTAAATGTTTTGGTACGAGGACTTGATAAAGATAATGAGAGCATCGTTACAAAATACATAACCCTTTCAAAAGAGACAGCAACGTCAACAATAATGTCTGCATATGAAAGTTTTGTCTATCTATATGCAAAACAAATAGCTCTTTTAGCAGATAGTAGAAAGATGTTTTACTTTACAGAGAAAACAGGACAGGGGATTATCAGCAACGTAGACGGAGGTGGTATTACAAAAGCAATACGAACAACTTTAACAGAGTGGTTATCACAATATGTAAACAAAAATACAGTCGCTGTTACAACAAAACCAAGTGCTTATTTTCCTGGATATTTATTCTTTGTAAATACAAATGGTTCTGGAAACAATACATATATTCTAGGGGAGAAGTATGGATTTACAACCCTTACATCTCCTGATGGAAAAAAGGTTTTATATAGTGAAATCAGAAACAACCAATTGGAGACGGTTATTTATGACGTACGAACAAAAAAAGAAATCACTCTTACACAAGCTACAATCTCTGAGAAATGTACTTGGACCGCTGATTCTACAGCTATATATTGTGCTATTCCACAAAAACTAGCATTAGCACCGTATCCTGATGCATGGTATCAAAATGAAACTTCTTTTGAAGATAATATTTGGTCAATAAACCCAGTAACAGGTGAGTTCGCACTAACTGCAAAACTCCGAGGAAACACACCTACTTCTATTGATGCATACAATTTAAAAGTATCTAAAAACAAAAAATACCTGCTCTTTCAAGACAAGTATTCTTTAACCGTGTGGAAATATAATCTTTAGTTTTTATAGTTGGTCTTTAAATTTTCTTCGAAAATAGAGTTCTTGAACAATCATAAAAATAGAACTTACGATCCAGTATACAGCAACCGCAGCTGAGACTGTAAGTGATGCGATAAAAATAAGTATTGGGATAAAATATTTCATCAAGAAACTCATTTGTCGCTGCATCATTTCTTCTGGTTTCATTTCTGCTAATGGTTTTGTAGAGGTGGCAGGCATGTTAGTGAGAGATAATCGGATCTGAATATATTGAAATACTGCAGCAATAATACCGATTACAGAACTTGCTTGAGTAAAATCAATTCCAAATAAAATATGTTGTACATTTACAGTGTGTGGAACAAAACTATACAAGTCTTCGATCTTTATATCTGGTAAACCTCCTCCTGAAAATACAAAGTATAGTGCAAACACTATAGGTATTTGAATAAGCATCAACAAGAGAGCAGAGAAAGGGTTTAGTTTATGCTCTTTATACAGCTCCATCATTTTCAGACCGAGCATTTGTTTGTTGTCTTTATATTCTTCTTGAATCTTTTTAAGCAGTGGTTGAATCTTCTTTTGTGCAATCTGTGTCAGGAACATCTTTTTTGAAAGAGGGAGAAGCGCAATCTTAACTATAATAGTAAGAATCACCACCGCAATCACCACATCTCCATTTGGAAGTGCTGATAATATATACACCAATGCATTGTACATCGGTTTATAAAATAAAGTATGGAACATAAGATAAGGGTTT
>JACCDR010778093.1_pt1 | contig 24848 bp, 25 predicted proteins | sample 7446431 | NCBI WGS metagenome assembly JACCDR01 (sample SAMN15323443, study PRJNA562643) | freshwater metagenome | isolation source: river surface water | place: USA:Blue River Watershed | collected 2017-08-17 | reverse complement strand
CGGAGGAGACGCCTGCTTGTCTCTTGAATTGCGAGTCTCCGCTGATCTGTATCTTTGAAGGCGGCTACCCGGTGTGCGCCCCACGCCCGCCCGAGCCCCCTGGCGCTTGCTGGCCGCCTTGCGAGGAGGGAACCGTGTGTCAGGGTCCAGAGAACGCGCCTTGGAGCTGCGTGCCTTTGAACCCCATCCCGCCCACTGAAACTCCGGCATGTCTGTTGTCGTGCGAGTCGCCTCTCGTGTGTCTGTTTGTGAACGGAGAGGCCACGTGCGCGCCTTATGTCAGCCCGCCCGGAACGTGTTCACCCGGATGTGAAACGGGTCAGATCTGTTTGAGTAACGGAGACGGCTCTGCGTCCTGTATCACACCTTAGAGATCAGCGGTCTTTTCTTCCCTCTCTCTGTCCTTCGTGTCCATATTTTGCGTGCTTGCCTTCGTCACTATGTTTTGTGCCCTAAATAAAACAAAGCTTACCAGTTTAAATTAGACTCATGCACGGCCGAGATGAGGGGCGGAGTTGCATCTATAAAATGCACCTCTTGCACCTCGCACGTAGCTTTATGTGTGTGACTTTGAGCAGCGTAGGCCGTTTGAATGCAAAAATCTAACTGTGCGTGTACTGTAACCTCTCGTCCTCTCTTAGATCATGTCCGACTCAAAAGAGCCCACCGCCGTTCCGGCAGAAGCTGTCCCCGCGACGGAAGCCGACGCAACCGATCTGACCTCAAGCCCGCCCGCAGTCATTTCCGCCACCGCAGCGGCCAAAAACGGCGGGATGGGCCTTGAATGGAACTGTGGAGTGGCGATGCTCTTCATTACGGTTTTATTTGGAGTTTTGGGTGTGTTTTCGATGCACTTCTTCAACCGTGTTGAATTCAACAATTGCCAATCGGCAGTGCAGATGTACGCTGACATTCAGCTTCACGTACCGATTGAGGCCAAAGTCGTTGAGGCCGCTCACGATCGTGTAGCGTGTCTGGTCATGCGATACGACTCTCTGTATCGTTCGTGGGGCACCAACATCACGACGTGCGGGCAACCGTTCGACTCCATGAACCGCGAAAAACTGGTGGCCTCAATTTCCGACGAGTACATGCAAACGCATGTTCAGACCAGTCAGTTTATTGACAAAGTCAATAGTCGATATAATGAATTCCACACAGTGCACCACACATGCCTCTCACACTTAAAACGATTGCCTAAACAACCTTAGATTTTGTTTCTCTCGTTGTGTTTGGCTCCCAAATCCTCATGTTCTTTATGAAACCTGTTTTTATTCTAGATCTGTGATGTCTTCTTCCCTCGACACATCGATTGTTGCACTGGAAAGAGAGGTGACGCGTCTACGAGACCTGCTTTACCAAGCTGAAAAAAAGCTTGAACACGCCAAGACACACAAGCTACTCGTAGAAGTACAAAAGACTTTGCTTGAGAGCAAAACAGGCTCTTCCGCTTACCTGGTTGAGGGTCCGCTTTTGGATTGTGCCAAACAACACGCAAAGGAGTTGATCAAAGCAGGTCTGCTCCTGGTCGACGAACGACTGCGCTACCGGTGGGAAATAATTGTGAAAGAAAACGAATACACGTGGCACAAACGCCGCGCAGAACAGTGTCATCACAAAGAAACGGGCGTCTTTTATCTGGATCAAAACAACCGGTGGGTTACAATAGATGACTTTGTAACCGGTATGTGGGCAAATGGATTTACCCTCCGTACCAAACTCTGACATTCTTTTGTATAGAATTTCATGTCACCCAAACCCTCCACCACTACCCAAACGAGGGACTGGTGAGCAAGATCAAACTGCCCGAGCAAAAGGGATCCGTCCTCTTGTTTGAGCGGACCAAGAACTTGGGCGTAATTGTACACAAACAGACCTGGTACAAATCGCTGGCAGTGTGGTCTGAGTTGACCCAACAAACAAGACAAGAGTTGCTTCTGCGCAAACGGAATTCAACGACTCCCGCAAATTGACAGGAGCAAATCAGACCAACACTCCCAACTTTGACGCTTTCTACATTTAAAGCGTCAAAATGATGACTTTGCTTATCTGTAAGATACTGGCGGTGCTGCTCACTGCATCAACGGATATATGTTTCCCCGTCAAAGACCAAATGCATCAAAGATTGGTCAACGCTTCGCATGCAATGATTGGTCAGACCATCGATGCGTTATCCTGCCAGCAGTTTTATATTCAAAAAGTCATCAAAAGTGGATTGACATTTCGCCAAAAGTGTACCAAGTACACTGATTTCGATGTGTGCACTGGCCAGCATTTCCACGATGCACAACAAGAAAAATACAAAGCGACTCTTGCATACTGTTTGTCGCTTAAACCACACGAACAAATCGGCGTCACAAAGTCCGGGGATATTATTGGATTGTGTACGGATGTTGTTACGAATTACAAAGCCAGGTGGTCCTGGTTGTTAAAAGAGCTGCCGGATCAGCTCACTGATAACTTTGAAGAGGTGTACTACAAACTGTTCCCCGAGAAACGACCTCTTGGTATTGATCAACAAGCTATTAAGACGGTCAAATACATTCTTTTACTTCCAATCAAGGGTGTCGAGTACGTGTACAACAACCTCGAAGCATTTGAGTTTGGATTTCTTATTTGCAAATTCTTACTGTTGCCGGCGATAGCGTTTGTAATACGCATAAAATCCGGTGGTTAAATGCGCATTGCGGTTATGCGGTGTCATCTGACGCGGGTGTATTTCTATAAGCTTTCTCCAATAGAGTTGACAATCCTCTCACGTAAACATACCAGAAGTTGCTTTTACTTAAACATATCACACATACATGCAAAGGGGGATGCTTGCTCCACGAATGCAGTTAAACGTGTTTGGCTCTGCCACTAATCCCCCCTTCGTATACGCGGTAGATGAGCAACGCCAATTCCGTTTCTTGGCGCATTGTAGCTCAGAAAAAAGGGTACAAAGTGCTAAGACCCGTGTCAGGAGTAGCCACGATGGTGTTGTGTGGTTCAGACTACAAACCGGTGGCCGCAGTTCAGGTGATGCTCAAGGAGATGCCCAAAATCACAGACGGCACCGGTGCGGTTGCTTTGGAGTCACCAATCACAGTTCTCTCTGCATCAAATCATGCGCGCTTTGCTGTCATGTTCAATGTCAGCAATGTGCCTATCACGTTTGCGCTGACAAACTTTACCAACAAATTGATCCGAGTCAATCTGTTTGACACGGACGCCAAAGGAGACACGTACGACAAACGGCTAAACCAAATCAATGTGTTGGACCCGTACGAATCGGTTCTGATAAACGGAAATTACTCAGCAGAGAGCAAGCAGTTTGTGATTCAGAAGCAAACCTTGCCAGACGGCAAGCAATTTGTGCCCGCCGCTCAGGATGTCAAGGCGGCCGAACACTCGCGCTGTATGTACTTTGCGGCAACAGTATCTGTTGCGGCAGAGCACCGCGATTGGGCCACCAAGTGCCTTGGTGGATCCACGTGGAAATCAGACATGGAGTACATCGTGTTTCGTGAAGAACCCGAAGACGAACAATACTGCAGCTGGTTGCTTAACCAAGAAATGGTTCGATCTCCGTTTCCGCCTTTGATTGCCTCTGCTCAAGCGGCCTCCGGGCCACCCGTTCCCCCGCCAAAGCCCTCTTTTGGACCACCACTTCCGCCTGCGCCGCTTACTTTTGGAGGTTCAGCGGGCTCAGCTGCCAAAATGGCCGACCCAAAGAATCTGACTGCCACTTGGATACAATCCCACGGTGCAAAGCTGGTGCATGGCGCAGATGTAAACGTTGAATCACGCGCAGTGACCGGCGCGGTGTGGTGCAACGTTGCTGCCAAACCACTGCATGTTGGAGTGAGCATCTCAGACGAGTTTCAGTGTTTGTGTCTGGCGCCCGTGGACAACGTCTTGGTGGACACAATGATTGAAATCGCCAAGCGTGACATGGACGCCAAATTGGCGCACACTCCGTTTGTGACGAGTGTCTGCATGGAGTGCAAAGTCTCCAAACCAAATGTTACCTTCTATCCGTGCAACCATCAGTGCGTGGACAAGGCCTGTATGGCAAAACTCGAAGGCGCTCCGCACTGTCCACTGTGCCGAACAGCAGTTCTGGCTGTTCGGCACAACCAACCAGCTGCGCCGGTCAGCGCGGCCGCTAAACAGGCAATGGTACCAATTGAGGTTCTACAGCGAGAGCGCATGCTTCACGACATGCAAATCAGCATAGCCAAGGCCAAGATGAAGCGTGATCTTAGTCGCGTAAAGGCTTTGCTCGTATCCGCTGCCGATTCGGTGTTTGCAAAGTTTGAAGAACAAGAAGAAAGCGAGGACTAAACTTGCTAATTCGGTTGCCTCTCTCACAAACAATAAAACATCTTCAATCATACAAACCACCGTTGCGCGTTTAGTTAACTAACCGGGCTATGTATTTCTTTCCTTCTTTTACCTTAGATGTCCAACCCCAGCGACCAAAAGACCGTCGACACTACCGACCAGTTAGCCAAACAGCTCAGCAAAATACATCTCAATACCGACAAGTACAAATGGATAATGCTGGCCAAACGTATCCGCGAGTCCGTAAAGCAGTACAATGCAGTAGAGCTGGCGCAACAACACGCAGCGCTCGGCTCCGGCAGCACGTCGGCCTGCCACAATTGCGGGAAACGACAAGTGTGTGAAGGGCTCTTTATTGAAAACAAGGACAAAATTTTGGGCCTAATTATTATACAGCCCGGTGTGCAGTACAACTGGCGACCAAACAAGCTCAATCGATGTGTGCTGGTGACCGACTGTTGCAGCATATGTCTTTGCGCTGCGTCGTGTTACGGAGAGGACTTTCAGGAGTCCATGTTTGTTGGGACTGAACAATATTGGTCGGTGGATTTCCTGAAGAACAATATGAATGTGACTTGCTAGACAGGTCAAAAAACGCGCTCTTCTTAGTTTTTACAAAAGGACGCTGTTTCTTATTTGATAGCAGAGGCGCTGGTGCTTGAAGAGGACGAGGCGGGCGCTGCCGCGGCGCTAGCAGACTTTTTGACTAGAGTATGAAGCGGAATGTGACGCATAAGGCCGCGCGTGCGTTTGACTTTCTTGGCCTTTTGCCACGTATCCAGAGTACCGCCGTCCTTTGGGTAGTCCGGGCTCGTCCCCCAAGTGAACGCAAGCACAAAGTCGCTGCGGGCCACCAGTGAGTTGCGGTTGTGAAAGCCTTTTGCACTGGACACGAGGGCGGCTCCCATGGCCTCTGCAGCAATCATATCCGCATAAGGAGATGCGGTTGAGCCAAGTTTGGTAGCAAATGCAGCGTGGAGTTGGTTGAGCACACGGCCTGGATTAGTTTGCCAGTCTGTGGAGCCCGTATCGACAGCGCGTGGCGATTTGGGATTGCTGCGATCAAGCGCGCATGGTAAGTACACCGTCAGGCCGGCAAAAGGAGGGGCTGCTTTTTCATCAATGCAGTGATTAAAAACACTGTCCAGGTACAAACGAATTGCTACGTGGTCTGCCCACGCTGAGCCCCCGCTTACAAGGCGTACGGCGTTCGGAGGCAGCTTCCAGTCCACTGTGATAACTCGGCGCGCGGTTTCACACATGCGACAAAACACATCGGCGCTCATTTTGGGGCCGTCCTCGTTGCGCCCGGCCGTCCCAATAATTGACACCGTATACAGCTGGCCGTTGCTGCTTGACTCTGCCGCGGAAGCCGGCCATTTTAGAGTCGATGGATTAACAAAGGCGGGTTTGGCCTTTGCCATCTACTAAGCAACCAACAACACGGCTTCCGCATTCAGCTTACAAACTCTCATCACTCACAAATCGACACAAGTTCATTTACTCGCAAAATTGGCAAGACTAGCTTGCGCATTTATGGTGTTAGCAAGAGGTCAGGGCCACACTCCACACAGCAAAGGAGTGCAGCGTCGATTGCATCCGTTACGCTGATGTTATGCAGCTGCAGGCGCTTTGATTCATGCCGTGAAACCTCTTTTTCTCCCATGCCAAAGTACTTAGGAATCCAAAACCCGGGGCACAGTCCAACGACATCACCGACTTCCTTGGTCAATCGCTTACACAATTCGCTGCACCACAACAATCACAATCACAAACGTAAGCGCAGCCAGAAATCTTTGAACCAAAGCAAAAACAAAAAGCTTACTCGCGCTCTTGCTGCGGCCGAGAGAGCACACGCCGCTTGTACTCGGAGGCAATCATGGACTGGAGCTTGACAGTAATTTGCACGCAAAACGCCGTGTCTCGGATTCCTTTGTTTTCTTTGAGTCTGGCAATAAGAAACCCGCGCGTCAAACTAATTAACTGTGGTTGAACAAGTAGGCAAGACTTACGTTTCTTTGAAAATGCGTTGGTACTCAAGATTCAACTTGGCCTCTTCAAAGGGAAGCGGAGCCGGTTCAGCAGCGCTCATTTGCGTGTAATCTACAGGGGACAAACAAGGTTGTTAGTTTTCAGTACCAAAAAACTGATGAACGCGTGCGTGCGTGCATATTCAAATGTCAAGGACCAATCTGCGAATAAGTTCAGCGTTCACCGCCATTTTGTTCCATGCGTTCTGAGCTTTGTGATGCATCTCGCCGATGCAGTTTGTTGGATACGGCGGCACATAAATAGGCCACGCCTCGCCACCGTGTTTGAGGCGGCAACTCGTCACGTGAAACATGCTATTGGCATATATTTCTTTAAGCCATTCAATCAGCTCTGCGTGTAGCAAAAACCGACTTCGTGGCGTTGACACCAACGCCATTCTGCGGCAACACCAAGTAACGCGGTTAGCTGTTTATACTTCCGAGTACTATTTGAGTCAATCCAGACACACAAAACCAAACCCGCCGTGTGTGATTTGTTTATGTGCGTCAGCGCAGTACTTACGCGTTTGTGTTGTTTGACTACAGAAGAAAAAAACATGTCCGTCTCCCCGTTGCCCGTGTACGAGGCTCAAAGCTCGCGTCCCAAGGTGCGGCTGGGGTACCGAGTTGCGCCTCCCTCTGCTGCCATGACTGCGCGAATCAAGGAGCTGGTGTTGGAGCGATTTCCTACCATCAAGTTCGACAGATTCAAAACGCCGGCCGACGGAGACAAGGAGACGGAGGATTACCACGCCACCATGGCGTACGGTTTGGATGCCAACAACTACGCCAAGTGCAAGGAGTTCATGGAGACCAAGGCCGGACTGACCACGGATGATCTCATATACCCGGTGCTGGACGCCAAAAACCCGGAGACGTTTGATGCCGCTGTGGGCACTCGCATGAACTCAAAGAAAGACACCGTCATTGTGCGCATTGAAATGAAGGCGTCGGCCAAGTATATTCAAGCCAAACAGCACATCCGCAAAGAGTATTTGCCGGCTGACCAAACGGCGTTCGGGGACAACGTGCCTCACATCACCGCCATGTACGCGGAAACCACTCCGGTGCCGTCCGCCGACGCAGCTGCCGCTGCCCCTGCGTCGGCATCTGCGCATGCGCCCGCCTCCGCCGCGGCTTCCGCTGCCGCTACTGCTTCTGCCCAGCCGCTGGCCAGTCCGCGCGGATTCAAGGCCACCCAAAAGTGTGTGGAGGAGGCCGCCGTCATTGGTCAAGAGATTGCTGAAAAAATCATGACGACGGGTGTGAGCGGCCACTTTGACAACTAGTATGAACGATATACTTGTTAGAGCGCCCATCCCTCGCTTCTTCATCTGAATTTGCTTTTGTAATCGATTCAGTACTTTTTTTGGCCTATTGTTTGTTTTGTCTCAAGCTCTGGCTTTCTTAATATATCTTTTAGATGACCTCCGACGCGCCAAACAATGCTAAACCGGGCGGCAAATACGCTTGTCTTGCGCGCGTCGCGAGTCGGGTGTATTTGATGGTGTACATCCTCATATGTCTTACGCTGATTGTAGTCGGAGGCTACATGTTGTGTGTGAGCTCGGTAACGCTCTGCTGTCACGTACCCGACGACAATTCAGTTTATTCCGCCGCTTGCAAAATGACCGGAAACATGGAAACGCCGATTTGGGTGGTGTTTCCATCCCACTTGTACCAAATCCGACAGTCGGTATGTAACAGCACCATTTCGGCGCACCCCAAAACAGAGGACGCTATTGTACGAGATCAGTCTATCGCCGTTGCCATAGACATACTAACGGATCCCACAAAAACAACGAGATTGCTACATGGGATGATGGGAGCTATCAACTTTATTGAATGGCTGGCGGAACGTTCGCGCAAAGGCGACGACGTAAAAATCCGGATTGGGGATGTGTACGAATCATTAAAATTCGAGGTGATTCAAAACAAAAACCCCGTCGCGCAACAGTCGACTTCAAATAACTCTCCCGAACAAACTTAGAGTCTGCAGAGCTGACTAAAATAGCAGTTCAATGACGTGTTTGACCCGTTTTTGTGGACCATGGAATAAACGCGGCCTTTTGTCTCTGCGTCCTCCTGTTTTTCTTAGTTTTTTTTTCTCCCTCTCCCCCTGCAGATGCCGGCGGCCAGACAACGGCCGCCTCGTCGCGCAGCTGCCAACGATGCTGCTTTCGGGATCTTTAGTGCCTCCGTCGGCGCTCGCGGGCGACAGCGCGCATGGGAATCGCGTGTTCGAAAGCACCTGAGCGCGATTACTCGTGTTGAGCGCAATCTCGGGCCTGTTTATGAGCAAAGCGCGCACGGCGTTGGAATGCGTCTAAGAGGGGTCGATTCCGCGCGCTTTCTTACCACGTGGATCACAAATCAGTTATTCCTGTTGGGTGAAATTCTCCGCCGAGAGCCAGTTCCGTCTGTTCAAATGCGCGCACTCCACACTCAGGCCACATCCGCGGTCGATGCGTGGATCGCCCGGGTCGAAGCCGTCGCAAGTACACTTCCTTCCAAAGTCATTACTCATGAGATTACAAACTGACCTTACTCAATTGCGCCTTAATTTTAGATGGCAGACAAGAAAAAGATTTCTTACTTGAGACGATTTTTGTCGGAAATGAAACAACCTTACTCGCGACCCAAACTACTACTACCGTGTCCTCAAAAAGAGCGTGTAGAGTGGGTGTATGCGATTGCGATTCAATTGGAACCGTATTTTGCAAAAGATCTATGGATGATCATAATTGAGTACGGCAGCCCGGAGGCACCACCCGAGTGCGGGGTTTTATGTGAATGCGGAAGCAACGTGCCGATAGACCGCTCAACCATTATCATTGCTTAACTCTGGCCTTGCTGCCTCTTTGTTGTAGACAAACACTATGCGGCATTATTTCTTTGCCTGTTGTATGTTAATCATGGCTACAACGGCAGTGGCAGTGTCTGTAAAAATGCACGCGTACAGAAATCCTCACGATTCGGACTTCCGACCGAATGAACCAGCGCCGACTGTGGACATCACGGTTGAGTGTCCCATGTATTATGACCAAACCCCGCGCCACCAACACCAACACCGATGCATGATCTACGTACACGACGAAGACGACAATCATTCATTCGAGTTTGACTGCCCCGATTCAAAACTTCCGGCGGGACACGAGCGGCGAGTGATTATTGAATCTCTTGTGCAATGCATCAAACCATATACACACAAGATTCGGTTCGTCCACCAGTGTTTGCTCATGGACTTTGCCAACAATAAACTTCACAGCTATCACGTCAAATCACTACCGAGTCTCAACAAAGACGACAAAAATTGGGAGTGGTATATTTTTAGATATGTGTGGAACTCTCCCTACCGACCAACGCCTTGCGAACACTATTCATAACATTTAGCGCGCTCAATTTTCTACCTTAAGGAATTTGTTTCTTTTTGGATTTGCAGTTTGATTGCTGATCACCGTTTTAGTACACCCCTCTCTCTATCAATGTCAGATCAAAAACAGGCAGTGGTCAAACCCGCCGCTGCTAAATCAAACCAAATACCGTTTGAAAGGGATGTTCTGGAAAAGGCAGCAGAAGTGGCCCGTGCAAACTGGCGGTTTGACGTGCATAGCGAACTTCGGCAGCGCATGAACCATCCGGAAGCGGTGCTTGGCCCAGAGGCACTTGCTCTGGCGTTCAACATGGCACAACACAAATCCGTAGCCGGGTGGGAGTTTGAGCACGCGATCAAGCCCACCGCCACCAGCGAGGAGCTGGAACCGGAGGTTCAACTGGCGCTCAAGCTGTCCATGACCTCCGATCAGAAGACAGAACAGCTAAAAGTAAAAGCGCGCGCCAAAATCCGCGACAAGTCCGGTGTATCGCTATTGTACTGCAAAACGCATGAACGATACTTCGAGCCGCCAGACACATGCGGCCCCTGCACCAAAGCCGCGCTACTAAAGTTCGCAACCAAAGTTTCTACGAACAACAAAGTGGGCTAAAAAACTCTGTATCTTAGAGAATGACGTAGTCATTGTTCTTCGCGTCAAAAAAGCACCAGGTGCATCCGTCTTTGTCGTAGTGCGTGTATGATCCGTAGGGGCAGTCGCGATACGCACAGACTACGCATTCTGCTTCGGGGCATTCAATAGTCGCGGGATGATGCTTCGCGGAACGATGGAGCCACCTGCCATAGTCAAGGTATTTGAGCTTGTGAAGCGGGATGTTGTACGGCTTCACGCGGTGCTTGCGGCGAGCGGATTTGGACACCTTGGGCATAATCTACAAGCAAAGATACAGAGAAAAGGAAGAGCGAGTCAAAAGAAAGAAACCAAGAGATTGAAACGCAAACTTCTGCGTAGTCGTGTGAATCTTTCTTAGTCAAACAAGCGCCAAGAGGCAAAAATGTGCAGAGGGTCAGTCTGGCGCAGCAGTTCCTCCCATTCAGCGGAGCGCACAAGCAAGCCAACCTCGCCCATGTTCTTTTCGTTCGCGCATTTGGCAGCATTGTAATAGGGCGGCGGCCAAAAGTATTCATACGGGTGTTTTTCCACCTCTATACAACCACACTACATGACTCACAGAAAGACGCCTTCTCACCCCCCGCCCCCCTTGCATGCGCATAGACATACTGAATCCATAATCGGCCAGGTCCACCCACTGTCCTGCAGTTCGGTAAAGCATGAGACCGGGTTTTTGCTCACAATTGCAGTCTGCGGGGAAATCGACGGTCACCCGCCCATCCTCGTTATAGTGGGTAGTTTTACGACAAAATCGCAGATTGCCATACACCACCGTGACTCCGCGGATAGCCAGACGAGTCGCCCAGTCCACGGCTGCGTCGAGAACCTTGTGTTGAATCAACAGAGCGGTGCCCGGAGGTCGGCTCTGGAGTTCATGACACCCAGTAAGCACTTTCAATCTCGCGTCTTGGCGACGCGATTCGGTCTCGGCGTCGGCTATAAGTATACCAATGTGGATAGTCTCGATCGGCACGCGCGCCCAGGCCTCATCGATCAGTTTACCCAGCTTGGATGGCTGCTGAGTCGAGTCCACATCGGTATGCACCTGCGCAGCCGCCGCCGCCGGTGCCTTGTGGTCTTTAACGTCGGCCATCTAAAAATGCAAAAGGGTTTTAACAATCATGCCACTAAAAACCAGAGCTCTCGCTTGTTTGCCGGTCATTATTTCAATTTATAAGCCTCTCTGCCTCTAAATGCCAGCATTTTTAGCCGCTTTACATACACTAAAAACCGGGCTCTTTGTGGTTTGCTCTCCGCTTAGCAGATGGAATACAAGAGTGCCCGCCATGACGATAAGCTGACAGACCAGCAGATCCACCTGTTGACTCGTGCAGTCTCGGCTGATTCACCGCCGGCGATTGTACAGAACGACTTTTTGAAGGGCGGTCACATTACTCTCGAGGAAGGCCTGATGCGGTTTACCACTCTGCCCACGGTGTTGCACTCACTGATCACGGACTACCTGTTTGATTACTCGCAAAGCAACATATGGGAGCTGTGCCGCACGTGTAACGTCACGCAGCTGCTGGCTCTGTACCACGCCCCGCAATCCAAAATGAAAGGAGCGGTGTTATACTCCACTCATCCCAGCGGCTGGAATCACCGCGCCGTTCCACTTCAAAATTACCCGAAACTCTACGCCGAATCATTCATCCAGTTTTTTGTCATTGGTGATCGTTCCATGAACGTGGCCGCAAATGCGTTTTTGCATCTCATGAAACACAAAGGACCCGCGCGGCTTTTTCCTCCGGTGATCAGCGTTCTCACTCATTATCTGAAGGTCGCCCCGACCACTCTGCGAACCATGCTGTATCCAGTGGAATCACTGTCGATCATCCACACGATGATCAAATGCATCACCACCGGTGATCTGTTTCAGTTGTTTGAATTTGGGCGCATACCACTGTTTGAGATCTCACCGACGGCGGCCAGACGCTTGATTACCAAACTCATTCAAGAAAAGCGCATGCAATATTTGCGCGAATCGGAGATGCTATGGAACATACTCGAGGGTGCTCTCTTCCGCAACCTCCTGCCTTTTGTTGGCTACTTATCTCAAACCATGTGCCAGAATGGCTTAATGAACGTGGGCCGCTTATTTGCACCGATGTACACCATTACTCACCACGGACGGGTCAAACCCGAGGCCTATCTGGCCATGTGTTCCCCTCTGTGGAACATGTTAACCGGTTCGCAATTTTGGGAGTTGTTTCAAAACTGTGCACCAGCAATGAGTGAATCGGACGTCAAGGCCGCGTGGGCACATAGTGCAGATCTGAAAACTCCAGAGTCCCCTGGGGAGTGCCGAGAGCTTTTGTCTTTGGTGTTCAAATTCATCAATCGTGGCGAGTACAACTCAGCTGAGTTTATAAGCCGAAAATGCGGCGCCACTGGAGAAACGTTTGTGGCAAAAGCAATAATGGCTTCAAACCTTCACTCCTCGATGATTCCGGGTCTGTGCCTGTTACTTACGAACCCCGACGGTGCGAAACACTGGCAGCAGGTGAAGAAAATGTACCCCTCGATTTCAAAAGACTTTATGTGGGCGCAAAGCAACAACGACAATTGGCCCTCTCCGACAACGATTTCGACCGGCATGCGAGAGATGCTGAAGAAGGATTATGGCCTGGTGTGCGAGATGCCGCAAGAGTCCGTGTGTGAACTGTACTGTGACGAGAGTCGTGACATCCCTCCGTACAATGAAAAGAACGCCAAGCCCGACCCTGACATCGATCCTGTCATGCTCTTCTAAAGAATAAATCGCCTTTCTTCTGTGTTTATGCGTCTGACCAAAGCAAGTGAATGACTGAATTTTTTTTGTCTCCCCTCTCTCAAGGTTATGCAGAGCTTGCACAAACGCTCCGCCACGGAGGCTGAAAGCAGTCAATCCGATGAGAAGAATTTGAAACGAAGACGCATTATTGATTTTAAGGAGCTCGACATACAATTGCGCTATTTCGATCGTGCCAACGTAGACCACGAGTCGCATAAATATGTGGACCAGAGCATGTACCAGGCATGCCCCCCGCCCAAGCTTATCAATTGCCCATATGTGCCGGTGATGCAGTGTATTGATAAGTGTAATCTCTTGTCAGTGTTACCAATCATCGTTGCTTACATGACGGAAGCCCTGACCGATGCATCGGCGCTAATTGATCTGTGCAAAAAGTTTGATTTTGCCACAATGGTGATGGTGTCGTTGGTCGATCAAGGTGAGGCGATTCGATCCCGATTGGGCGGTAAGTGTCGGCTCGAAGACACCAATGCGCCATGTTGGTCCGTGTGCCGCACATCGCCGGCGTTTTTTGCGTACCAATTTTGGTCGGTGTTCGTGTGCAACGTGCTTGATATGACAAGCATGATTCACGCGTTCACTCATTTGCTGATGAACGACGGGCCCTCTTACCTTGTTCGACCACTCCTTGAGCGCATCTTACACTACACCGAATACTTTCCACGCACCACACGTGATCGCTTTCCGATGTGTTATCCAATGCTGGTGCGGATCTTACGGCGTGGATTCTATAAGCAATGCCGGATGGTGATGACATTTGGTGAACACGAGATCGTCAAACTCCACGATTCAGACAGTCTTATCCTGATCAAGGAGAAGGGTCAGCTGTTGCTGACGGATCCCGAAAGCCATGCGCTGGTGCAGAGATCGCTAAATAGCAGTAGTGTGCAATTTCTTTGCGCAATAAGGGACAACATTCACCCAACATCCAAACCCGATCTCCACGCGATGGTGGAAATTGCGCTAAACGATGCAAGGATTTGCTCTCCCAACGCCCTGATCCTACTCAGCACCAGCTGGGGAGATATGCCGTACGATGAGTTTTGCACGATTCTTGGATTGTGTGCCATTCGCATGCCGCTGATGGATTTGATTGCAATCACTCAGCAACGCAACCGAGCAAGGGACGCCGAGCTGTCCAAGGATATGCAATTTGTGTGCATCCTGCAGTTTGTCAGTGCAGTGAACCGCGAATGCGCCTTGTTCATACGAGACTACTTTGGGGCCAAGGGCTGGGCATGGTGGGACCAGATGATAAATCAAATGGGCGACATTCATGCTGTGGCGTATCAGGTGCAATATGTCCTGCACCGCCCGGTTGGACGCACGCTCCTCATGCTGGAGTTGTTTCCTCAAATCGACTCTCTGTTTATGCACTCGATTATGCACGTTCATGGGTGGCGGGTCGGTAACAAACCCGTGCCGGAAGTGCTAAAATTGCTGTGGGATCGATTTGGCATTCGCCGTGAAGACATTTCGCACATCAACCCATAAACAGCCAGCTGCTCCTGACTTTTAGTGATTCTTAACAAGCGAGCACAACTCTATTTTGACTTCTCATTTTTTTGATCCATCACCTTTTCTTACTTTGTGGGGTGGGTGGGGGCTTGACTTGTCTTTGGTCGCAGATATGAGTGGTCCGGTGCCGACGCACAAGAGGCCCGCCGAGAAGGAAGAGGATGCCGACGGTGATGGGTCGAAATCAGGTGGTAAGTCTCAAACCAGTAGCAACAAACGGATTAAGACGGAACCGACTCAAGCGACCGATGAGGAATGCATGACGACCGATTGGTCCTTTTCGTCGACGCCGACAGTTGAAAACCTTGAAACCATGATTGCGATGTGCCCAGTCACCAGTGTGCTGTTGAGCAAGTTCCCAAATGTGAAACCAGTGTCGCCCTCTCAACTTCTTATCGAACACAGTCCACTGTACATGGCCGGAGTCAGGGATATCATTGATCAGTACTTGTCGGATGCGAGCTATGCTTATATCACTGGACTCGCGCATCTTCTTCAGTTGGAACAAATTGCGTGGCTGAACCCGAATCCGCAGAACCTGTTCAACAGCAAGCCTTTGTACCGGCTCTATGATGACCGTATGGAGAACGAGGCCGAATTCATCATGTTGTTTGTGGCCGGTGATATGAAGTTGACGACTGTTCGGGGAGCCCTTCAACACTTGGCCACACTTGGCCAATTTGGGTCTATGGGTCCGAACATGCGCACTTTAATTCAAATCGACCAAGTCCCAAACATACCGCCATCCAACCTATACGACTGTGTGTTTTCACTGCTCGAGCACTACCACGCAAAATTTCCACGCACATGCGCCAATTGCCTGTCGGCTGTATCGGAGAAAGTAATGGAAGGAGTCGCCCGTCATGGATACGCCGAGCGTTTACTACCGTTGCTTCAGCTGGATCGAATCTGTGTGGAGGAGGATTACAGCGGACTCTCCGTAGCCGCGTGTGTTGCGTTAATCGAGGCGGAGCACAAACTCAATCAAAAGCAAGAGTTAAGAAATACCCTTGCATCGAACGGTCCTTCGTGGACACAACCCAGCGAGCCAATCGCTCGCATGTTTTTGCGAGGCTTTGCCGAGGTGGCGCTTGATCACAGTGATCCCGCGCTCATGCAATACATCAGTCCCCGTCTGACCACCAAAGAGGCGACTCAATTGATTCGCAAAATATCTCAGGGTGACCAAGAAGCATCCATTTTGGCTTTTTTAAAGGGGCGTTGGAACTTGGTGCCAACACACCAATTCTGGCCAATGGTGAGACGTTGTTCCTGCGCGATGACCGTGGAGGACGTTAAAGAAGCGATAGGATCCCGCAACAAAGCACGTTGGGAATCGGTGTGGTATCGCTTCTTTGGGGAAGCCGACACACCACACATGGACTACCTGGAAAAATGTGAGTATTCTGCTTCACATCCCCATGTCCGATTCGAATCCGCACGCGAACCGTTTTGCGACGACTCGAAATTGTTTTGTATGGTGCTCGGCATGATCTCTGCCGGTCGACTGGAGCCCGCGACCGTGCTGGCACGAGCAGCGGGCCTTGTCGGTCCGGCGTTTGTGGCGTCCGCTACCGCAGAAGTGCTCACGAGAGAGTTTTACGACATTTTATGCGGACCCCTGCCTGCTCTCAAGCAAGCAATCAGTCTTTATCCTGAAATCACCGCCAATTTCATTACCAGCAAACTGCAGTTCATGCAAAAGACGACACACCCGGCTCTCAAGGGCATTAAGCCTACCACCAAACAATTCCTAGCCGAGTTGACTGGCTTTAAATTCACTGATTAGGCTCTTTCAGTTTTTTGCGTTCTTTGTCTTTCCATGCGTTGTTCAGTCTGCTGATGAAATGACTTGTTATGTACCCCTTTTTAGATGCAGTTTGAGGCGGTGCCACCTCGTACCAAACGGAAGGCGACCGATAGTGGTGATGAAGGAGGAGGAGAGACCGCCGATGCACAAAAGCGCATTCAAATTGACTATGCAGCTTTGGATCAAAAGATCTCAAGACACACGTATTGTGACGGCGAGATGCACGAGGTCCTGCGTTCGGATCCCGAGCTGGTGAAAATCTATCCGAACGACAAACGTCTGAATTTGGTGAAAGCACTCGTGGACGCCGGTATACTGCCTGATAACGTGAAAATCGTCACGGATTACCTGTTGGATTGCCATCCAGATCACATATATCTGCTTGCTTCACAGTGCAACATGGAGCAGTTGGATTTAATACGCTTCTCTTGCGACACATTTTTGGATTACTCTGTGCAAGACTTCACGGGACCGGCCGCATACGAGTTCCGGTTTGATTTGATGCGCTCGTTTCTGGTGATGGTGCGCGACCAGGGTTTGGTGAGCCCAAGCATGGCATACAACGTTCTCAATCACGTCGCAAATTTTGATGGCCCCGTCGAACTGTTTCAGCACGCATTGCATGTCTTGCGTTACTACAAGTACCGGTTGCCGCGCAGCTTTTTGAGGGTACCGATGTGTCTCACGAGTGCGTTTGTACTGGGCTACGCCCATCGTCACAATTTGCTGGAAACCCTTATGAATAACTTGGACATTCAAACTGAAGTGGACCTCACGTGTCTACCCGAAGATGTACTGGTCACCATGATGACCGTACAACGCAAACTCCCTCTGTCAAGGAGAGCGACTGAACTATACCGATGTATCTTCCGAGCCGCCATCAAACACGATCACCGGAAGGTGATTGACATGTTTCAACAAGTACCGTTTGATAACGTGGACTTAATCCCCGAGCATTCAACTTCGTTTTATTTGGAGGCATCATCACCGAGCGCGTGGGCTGCATTCTATCGAAATCGCTGGGAATCGTTGCGCAATCACGTCCTCATGGAACGTCTGTCGCTGGCGATTGCCAGTATGGACATTCACGAGTTGCGTGATGTACTAAAAAACCGTGAGCCTCAAAATATGATGCCAGAGCACGTGTTTGCGTGTTTGGTGCGTTTAATCCAATGTAATAAGTTGGACTGCGCAAACCTGCTCCACCAAACATTCTGCATCTTCACTGACAACGGACCCGGGTTCCTCGACAGCATTGATCCGAACGAATACTTCTATCGCGACGCTGCGCTCAGACTGTTACGTGGTTCAACAAGTGCATTTAACGCATTCTGCGAACTTTTCCCCTCAATCGACGCAAAACATGTACAACGCATGGCCGTGCACAGCAAATGGGTCAAATTTTGCCGCTTGCCGGAACACGCTGAGATGCACAAGCTGCTTGCCCATCGATTCGGAATCAGAATGCCCTTGCAGTGATACTAATTCTGCATCTTTCTTTTTTGACGGCTCTCTTTGCACGCACCGCTTTACCTGAAACATCTCTCTTGACAATGAACTCTTGCCTTGCGCTTCTGTCATAATTTGTCGAGACGACTGTTCTGTCTTACGCACGCAGCATACTAAAACGATCCTTTCTTACGTTTTTTTAATTATAAGCTGTTGCGGACGATGCCCTATCGATGGTGACTCTGTGCTTTATATTTGCGCCTTTGCTAAATTGTAGATGGGGTTTGGTCAATCAAAGCCGACGGATCTACCGGAGGTGTGTGAGCATCTGTCAAATGTGATGGACGTACGCACCGAGCTTCGTCGGGTGTTGCCACACATTTGTTTCCCCCAGGGCGTGATCAACATTCTAATCCAATACTATATCGGCATTTACATACACACCTCTGGATATGGCGCAACTCTGCTCGTATTACACAATGTGTACGATCTATGTACCCGCCGTGTGCACTATCGACGTGTTCGGCCCAACGGTATAACAAGGAATGCGATCAATCGCATGTACGCCATGGATCTCCGCACAATGACGTGCGCTATTGCGTACCGGATGTTGGACGATGAGCTCGACATTGCGTCCGATCGGGACACTCTACTGAAACTCGCGTGGAACACTTACGGACCTCGACCTCGACGTACGGTGCCGACAGTCCTCCCATCGAATCGGACTCGGTGGGGCTACCACGTGCTTCACAACCAATTTCAAATCGTACCAGAGAGTGATACAAAATACGACGAATCCTTCCGCACCGAGGCAAAAAATGGGTTAAATACTTATTTATCCCTGGATACACATGTGTTTGACACGGAGTGGGACTCCTACTGTCACCGAACCAGATATCAAGGAGTGTTTTATGCGGTGCATCGCCCAAGTGGGCGGTCAGTGGTACTAGCGGGCGGTGGATACGGTGGCGTGTGCCGCGTATTGGACAGCAAAAAAAGGATGCGAGTGATTTATGCTCAAACCGACTCACGTAAGTGGGTCCCCAAAAGTATCAATTCGTTCTGGTACAAATTTGATTTTGAGCTCCAGAGCGTGCATTTGGATGATACCTCCACACCAGTGTGCTCGGAGGTCCCGGCTGACTTGAAGCTGACCGAAGATTGGACCTTTCATCCGTCACCGATTGTCGATTCGGTGTTTATGGTCCGCGGCACAGAGGCTCGCCTACTCAACGTCAACACCGGCAAAACACAACTGTTTAATACCCTACCGGAGAATGTGTCGATTCGCGCCCACACGCAGATTTTGTTTTACGAGTCGATGGGCGTGATGGTGTGCTTACGCTTCTGCGCTGATTCGGATACAAAGAATCAATGCGTGGTGGTGATCGACTTCAAAGAGCTGCATATTTGGGTCGATCGATCGGTTCTTATCAGGAAACAAATCAACAGCGTGCAGTGGCAGCCCATGTGACTGAACCACTCATAACGAAAAAACATTTGTTTGTTTTTGAATCACACAAATATCGGTTCTTTTTGGTTTGACCCGCACGTGCATTTCTTATTTTTATCCTTGTTTGATCCGTCAGATGGGCGCTCGCTGGTCAAAGCGACCGACCGTATCAGAGGTGCGCAAACTCGTCCCAAAGTTATCAGACGTGCGAGCCGAGTTAACACGCGTCTTACCGAGCAACGCATTTACTGCCGGAGTGATGAACATATTTATGCAGTACTACATTGGTCTATACCTGCACACAATTACAGACGGAGACTATCCTAAGCTTTTGCACTGCGTATACGAGTTGTGCAGCAAAACCATCTACTACCACAGTTACGACAATCACCCTATAAATCCCATGTACGTGATTGAACTTGGCACCATGACATACACGACCAACTATGAACGCGTTGATCGAACGAGCACCACTTTCTTGGATTTTCAAGAGCGTCTCACAATTCTGTGGAGTGTCTATGGGCCTACGCCTCGCAGGCCTGTTCCATTGCCGGTGTGGCCAAATCGAACATGGTGGCGTTATTACTGTGATGAACGAGGATTTAAGTTTATTGACCAGGATGCCAACCCCCTTGCAAGAAGTCTTTGGATAATCGTGAACAACGAACAATCTGAGCCCGATTACGACTCGCTTGTCCAGCTGGACACGCACGTGTTTAATACTGAGTGGGACTCGTACTGCCAACAAACTAAACGCACAGTCTTGGTTTTGGCTATACATCGCCCAACGGGTTGGGCAGTCGGATTGATGAACGGTGGAGAAGGCGGTATATGCCGCGTGTTAGACAGCCGAAACCGTATGCGGTTAATTTACGCACACCATGACCGACGCAAGCCCGCCGTGCTCAGTGATGAGCGATCAATGCGCGACCTCGAGTGTCGGTTGGAAAGTGTACATCTGAATGAAATGCTTACACCAATATGCGCTCCGGTGCAGAGTGATGTGAAATTCGAAATCGGTGACTGGACCATGCGCGCCTCGCCGATTGTGGATACGGTGTTAATGTTGGGAAAACAAGAGGCCCGGCTACTCAACATCAACACCGGGAAATCACAGGTGTTGAGTGGACCCCCACCCCCGTTGGCATACATCAACTTTAATAAACAAATCGTGTTTCGTGGTCACATGGCAGCGATCCTGTGTGTGCAAATTGATCGTGATAAACTGAGCATTCATGATGCATTGATGGTGATTGACTTTGAACAGCTCAAACTGTGGGTGCAGTTGCTTGACCCCGAATACGCACGCTGTAAAAGTGTTCAGTGGCAACCCATTTGACCGTCATCCTAGTTTATTGTCTATTTCTTACAACAATCTCACATTTCAAGCCAACTCCTGCGCGTTCTTACTTGTGTTTGTTCGTCCTTGACTCTCAGGGCTTGCATGGGCGTTGGCCAATCAAAGCACGCCTTGCCGGATGTATGTGAACGTGTCCCAAAGTTGTCAGATGTGAGCATCGAGTTGCGATCGGTGCTTCCTCGAGATGCGTTCCCGGCTGGTGTGTTTCGTCTGCTGCTGCAGTACTACATTGGCCTATATGTGCACGGCTCTTCATTTGATGAATTTCCAATGTGTTTAAACACGGTGCACGAGGTGTTCACCCGAACTCTGTACTACCAAAGTTTTGACAATCCCAGTCGTCACAGACACGTGGTTCTTCAAGCCATGTACGCGATTGATCTCGGTCAAATGACATACAAAACCAGTTCTGGTTTTGTTGATGGAGATCGGTTTGACATTATGGAGAATTTGAAGGGGTCGCTCGCCGCTTTGTGGGGCATTTACGGTCCGAAGCCTCGACGGCCTATACCGATGCCGGCGAAACAGAATCGAACGTGGTGGTGGTATTCTGATGATCACGAAAAATTTGGGCGCGTGCGCGAGGATACCCCGAATGGACCCACCATACTCAAAGCCATCCTCAGTAAATCGGAAAGTGATAAGCATGCTCTTTTATTTCTAGACACGCATGCGTTTAACACCGAGTGGGACTCGTACTGCCACAAGACCATACCCCAAAATGTGTTTCATGCGGTGCATCGCCCAACCGGACGCGCAATAAGCTTGGTGGGCGGTGGTGGTGGTGGTATATGCCGCGTTTTGGACAGTAAAAACAGAATGCGAGTGATTTATGCTCAAACAGAACCGCGCCATTGGGTGAAAAACGAGACCAAGCGACGCGCATTCAACTACGAGTACCGACTGCAGAGCGTGCATTTGGATGAGAAACTCGCGCCTGTGTGCACTCCAATACCGACGGATATCAAGCTGACCGATGAATGGACCATGTACCCAACGTCCATTGTAGATTCCGTGCTGGTTTTGCGCCATTACGAGGCTCGACTAGTCGATGTGAACACCGGCCAAACACAGGCGTTCAAAAAAATGCGCGAGCCGGTGAAACCCCGATTCACCCAACAGATTGTGTTTCATAACCAAATGGCCGCAATCCTATGCAAAACTATATGCAAGACTACTTTTATAGAAGTGGATGCACTGATGGTGATCGACTTCCAGTCCCTGACCATTGACGTACAAGAGGTCAAAGATGGCCAATCATACCTGATGAGCGTTCAGTGGCAGCCTCTTTAACGGGTGTACCCCGATTAAACAATCGCACTTTGTCTCATTTTTTCATAACGCCATCCATCCAACTATCGATTCATATCGTGTGTTGCTTTTGCTTAATGAAGCTTGTTTTTACCTTATCTCCTTTGTTTTAGATATGCCACCCAAGAAACGAGACGCAGAGGCTGCTAGCTCTTCTTCTTCCTCCGCGGCACCCGCTTTTGCGCGACCCGAAAAGAAGGCACGGACGGAGTGTGTTGCCGTTGCAGCGGCCGCTGCTCCGTCTGCTTCCATCTCCGCCTCCGCCTCCGCTTCCTCCTCCGCCGTTGAGTTGCCTATTGACTTTTCCAAGGTACGCGCCGACCACCCTCATCCACGCTTACATACACATGCATAACATTTACGTGTTGGTGATGAAAAAAGGAGCAGGAGGAGGAAGGCAAGCACGACGTAATTGTGGGATACGAGAGTCTTGGCTGCTCCGGTGCGGGCGGCATGCGCCTCTGTCTGGTGTACAACTTTGAATGTGTGGGCCTCGAATCCGCTTCGCTGAAACTGCTGGTGCTATCCTACTTGGACAACAAAGTTCGCATGTGCACGCGATGTGCATACAATCTGCCGCGATTCGGAGGTCGGTGTAATCAATGTGGAGGCGAATTGATTGAGTCCGAACGCAATTCTGTATGGTATGCGTACGAGCGCTCCACATGGGGCCTGGTGTTTGGCAAACACATCCCCTACTTGGATGAGAGTGAATCGTTGGAGAAGCGCATGACGGTCATGAGCGCGCACTTGCGATCGTGCAACCGATACCTGTCCCCTAACCAGTTCCGGCAGCTGGTCTCTGCAATTATTGCTGGCCTGTGTGTCCCGGCTCCCTCACCGCAGGCCTGGAAAGAGGTCAACCCACTGGCTTTTGAGCTGTGTCAAACGCTCGCACGCTATGCTTGGGGCCCAGATGGGTCCGGCAATCGGTTTGGTGTGCACGGATGGTCCGACGCCAACAAAATCGCCGATCGGGTGATTCGTCACTGCATGAATAAGCAGAGTCTCGAGTTCACTGCCGATCAGCTGGTCCCGTTTCTCAACGCAGGGCCCAACGCCGACCCAGATGTTGAAAAACGCGCCAAAGCTCTGGACAAATACACGCAAAAGTGTACTTAATGGGGGAGCATGCGCCGACGCAGCCACACCCCCCGTCACTTTTCTCTCTGCTCACGCCTTGCCTTTAAAAAAATCGAGTTGATGTTGAGCTCAAAACTTCTTGCTGACTTTCCAGTCTCCCCTCTTTTCTTTTTCTTCTGGTCTTTTAGATGTGCAGTCGGGTGTGGATTGTGCTCGTTCTCTGTGTGGCCACTGCGCTCCTTTTGAGGACAGAGCCAAATGAGACTCTCCATCAACCAGAGGGTGTGTACAGCCGAATTCAGTCTGTCATCCGTGCCATGGAAGATTGGCATAAGGCCCGGCAGCAGTGGGCGGAGTGTATTAAAGTGCTGACCCGCGTGCTACGACGCAAACAACGAAAGGATAAACAATGGTTACAGCGGTCACTTATCGAAGACACTCACTTTACCTCTGTTATCCTGAGTTAGCTGAGCTCCGCCTGACTCGAAAGCGCATTAAACGATTTACCCCAAGCAAAATCGCAATGCTTCTCCTTTCTCTTCCATCAACGAAATCTGATATTTTTTTCTTGTGTATTGTCTTGCAACTTACACACGTGCGTCATTTCATCTTAGAAAGCATATGGAGCAAAAGATACGTTCGTGTGTGGAAGTGTCTTTGCTTGTGGTGGCGTATGTGGGATATATCGCACTATCTGCGTACCTTGGCAGACCGTTGCCACCGCTGACTCCGAGCAGCAGCAGCAGCTCAAATCGAGGTGAGATGACGCAGCCCCAGATCCGAATGCACCAGCGCGACATTCTCATCACACACGTGACCGCCACTCTCCAATTCATATGCCAGTCGGGAAAGGCGGAAGACGAATGTATAGCGCTGACGTTGGGCTATAACCACGTTGTCCAAAAAGACAACGAACACATGGAGCGGTGTACAAAAGAGTACACTGTTTGCTGTTCCGTGAACCCTGCGATCGCTGAATGCAGAGATCAGAATCAGGAATGTGTATTCAATAAGTTCACATTTCTTGAAAACTATGCTAAACGCACTCTATGGCCTACCGCTTCCCTTGTCTACTCCCGTATCTATGATAATCAATAGTAGTAGGAGAATCGACACTTCAATTTTTTTTTTAAATTTTTTTGACTTTGAATTTTTCAGGTCTCGAGAAATTCCTGATCGGGAGAGGCCTTTCATTAACTTTGGACAACATAGACACTAAATATGGTCCCATATTTAACCTATTACACTTGCTAAATGGCGTGCTATTTTGGATCACTCGGCTATTTAGTGACTATACCAGGTACTAAATATGGTCCCATATTTAGCCCTATGTTGACCAAAGTTAACGACAGGCCTCTCCCGATCAGGAATTGGCCTTGACCCCTAAAAATTTCAAGTGTCAAATTTTTTTGACTTCAACTTTTTTGGTGGTGTTGGTGGGGTGCTGGTTTACCCCAACTTCACTTCACTTTTTCATGCGGTAGCCGCAGCTAAACCACTCCTGTGACTTTTGTAGATGCCGCCAAAACGGGCTGCCGGAGAGGATCAGAAACCGGGTGCCGATCCCAAGCGCCTGAAGGTCTCCGGCCATGATCAGGAAGTGGAGCAGGAGATCAAACGAGTCCACAGTCTTCTTTTACCACTGAGGTGGCTGGTGTTTGCGTACGCAATCAGCAACGACACCGCGCAGTTGTTGTTTCATCTGAT
>JACCDR010636987.1_pt1 | contig 24848 bp, 1 predicted proteins | sample 7446431 | NCBI WGS metagenome assembly JACCDR01 (sample SAMN15323443, study PRJNA562643) | freshwater metagenome | isolation source: river surface water | place: USA:Blue River Watershed | collected 2017-08-17 | reverse complement strand
GCGCGACCGTGGTGGTGTCGTAGGTGCGGTCCAGCGCGGTGATGCCGGCCAGGCCGAGGGGCCGCGCGGTGATGTCGGCCGCCAGCGTGGTGGGCACCACGAGCGTGTAGTTGGCGCCGTCGGTGCCGCCCAGCGTGAGGCCGCTGACGGCAACGGGCTTGGCGGTGCCGACGTTCTTGTCGGCAAAGCTGCCCGTGGCGGTGCCCAGCAGCGTCACCACGTCGGTGCCCAGCGGGCTGACGCCGGCGGTGCCCACCAGGGTGGCCACGGTGGTGGCGTCGTAGGTGCGGCTGGCGGCGCTCAGGCCGCCGAGCACCAGCGGCGCCGGCGAGATGTTGGCCGCCAGCGTCGGCGTGCCGAGCGTGTAGTTGACGGCGTCGGTGCCCGCCAGCGTCAGGCCGCTGACGGTGACGGGCTTGGCGGTGCCGGCGTTCTTGTCCGCAAACGCGCCGGCGGCCGTGCCGGCCAGCGACACCACGTCGGAGCCGAGCACGCCGCCCAGCACGGGCGTGCCCGCCAGTGCCGCGGCAGTGGTGGTGTCGTAGGTGCGGTCCAGGGCGGAAAGCCCGGTGATGCTCAGCGACGCGGCGGCGACGTCGGCCGCCAGGCCCGTGGGCAGCACGGGGGTGTAGTTGCCGGCATCGGTGCCGGCCAGCGTCAGGCCGCTCACCGTCACGGGCTTGGCGATGCCGGCGTTCTTGTCGGCGAAGCTGCCGGCGGCCGTGCCGGCCACGGTGACGACGTCGGTGCCCAGCGGCGTGACGGTGGGCGTGCCGCTGAGCGGCGCGACGGTGGTGGTGTCGTAGCTGCGGTTGACGGCGCCCAGCCCCCCGATGGGCAGCGGCGCGGGGGTGATGTCGCCGGTCAAGCCGGTGGGCGCCACGGGCGTGTAGTTGCCGCCATCCGTGCCGCCCAGCGTGATGCCGGTGACGGTGATGGGCTTGGCGATGCCGGCGTTCTTGTCCGCGAAGACGGCCGTGGCGGTGCCGACGACCGTGACGACGTCGGTGCCCAGCGGCGTGACGCTGGGCGAGCCGGTGACGGGGGCGTCGAGGCTGGTGTCGTAGACGCGGCTGCCGCCGACCAGGCCCGTCACGGCCAGCGGGGCCGGGGTGATGGTGCCCACGGCGCCGGAGGCGGTGCCGTCGTAGGCGTAGCCGTAGACCGGGTAGCCCAGGGTGCCGTCGAACACCGCCAGGGTGAGCCCGGTGGTGCTGACCAGCTTGCCGGTGCCGGCGTTCTTGTCGTCGTAGGTGCCGGTGGCCAGCGGCGAGGTCAGCACGGCGAGGTCGTTGCCCACGAGCCCGCCGTAGGAGGCCCCGGCGCCGGCGAAGTTGGCGTCGGTGCTGGTGTCGTAGACCTTGCTGACGGTGCCGGTGATGCCCACGGTGACGGTCGGTGCCAGGGCGTGCAGGAAGCCGTTGCCGGTGCCCAGCACGGTGGTGCTGCCGTAGGTGGCGGCGTACTGGCGGAACTGCGGCACGAGGCCGCCGGCGGCATCGGCCGTGGGGTCGGCCGAGTACACGAGCCAGCGCGGCGAGCCGGTGCCCGTGAGCAGCAGCGGGCTGGCGCCGGCGGTGTTGCTGAAGCTGCTGTCGCTGACGAGGACGATGGCGTCGCCGCTGGCGGCGCTGGCGGTGATGGAGCCGCCGGGCACGAGGCTGATGGCGTTGCCGCTCACGAAGGCGGTGCTGCCGTTGAGGCCGCCGTCGATGGTGACGACGCCGGCCGGGGCCTGCACGTCGATGGGGCCGTTCACCTGCCAGGCGCCGGGTGCGAGATTGCCGCTGGCCTGGGTGAGGCTCAGCGCCGTGAAGGTGGTGCCCACGCTGGCGCCGGCGGTGCGGCTGAAGGCGTTGCTGACGCTGAGGCTGCCGCCGCCGTGCAGCAGGCCGCCGCCGAGCGCGAGGTTGGCGAAGGCCGCCGCGCCATCCAGGCGCAGGTCGCCGTTGCTGACTTCGGCGGTGCCGCCGCTGTTCACCAGGCCCTGCAGCGTCACCGAGCCCGTGCCCGAGACGCGCAGGGTGCCGGCCAGCGCGGTGTCGCCGGTGACGAGCAGGCTGCCGCCGGTCACGTCCAGCGAGTTCAGGGCGTTGATGGTCAGGCCGGTGATGGTGTTGGCGCCCGAGGGGTGCACCACCGCGAAGCCGGCGCTGATCAGCGCCGTGTCCAGGGCGCCCGGCACCGAGCCGGCGTCCCAGTTGCTCGGGGTGTTCCAGTTCAGGTCGCCAGCGGCGTTGACGAAGATCTTGGTCGTGCCGAAGGCCGAGAAGATGGCGCGCGCGCTCTCGCCGGCGGCGAGGCGGTAGCCGACGGCAAAGCCCGGGGGCACCGACAGCGAGGCGAACAGGCCCGTGCTCGTGCCGCCCTGGGTGATGAAGGGGATCGCATCGGCGTCGGTCGGCACGTACGCGCCGAACAGCACCGCGTTGAGCGTGCCGCCGAGCACCACGTTGCCGCTGACGGCGATGAGGTCGGACGTGACGCCGACCGTCGTGCCGCCGAGTTCGACCTCCAGCGTGCCGCCGGTGAGGTCGAGGTTGCCGAGGATCGTCGTCGTGCCCGGGCTCGCGCCGGGACGCAGCGTGCCGGTGTTGCTGAGCGTGCCGGTGCCGCCCGTGCCCAGGCGCAGCGTGCCGGTGCCGCCGATCACGCCGCCCGGCGCGTTGACGAGGCTGCCGCTGGTCTGCAGCGTGGCGCCGCTGGCGATGGTCACGGTGCCGCCCTGGTTGAAGCTGCCGGCCAGCGCCAGCGTGCCGCCGTTCACCGCCAGCGTGCCGCTGTGCGTGAAGTTGCCGACGTCCAGCGTCTGCGTCGTGCCGCCGGTCTTGGTGATGGTGCCCAGGTTGCTCAGCGTGCTGGCGGTGTCCTGCGCGATCGGCGTGGCCGCCGTGCCCGACAGCACGATGCTGCCGCCGGGGTTGTTGACCAGCGTGCCCGCCACGCCGGCCCGGCCCAGCGTGATGCTGTCGTCGCCCGGCAGGTTCAGCGTGCCGCTGTTGAACCAGCTGCGCGTGCCCGCCACTTCCAGCGTGCCGGTCGTGCCGCCGAGGTTGATGGTGCTGGTGCCTGCCGTGTTGAAGGCGCCGGTGCCGCTGATGGCCGAGCCGGTGTTGCCCGAGACATCGAAGGCGCCGCTCACCTGGACGGCGCCGGTGCCGTTCAGCGTCGAGCTGGCCATGCTCAGCGCGCCCAGCGTGGTGGCCGGCGAGCTCAGGTTCAGCGTCGTCGACACCAGCGTGGCCGAGCTGGCCAGCCCGATGCCGGTGCCGCCGGTGACGCTGAGCGTGGTGCCCGACAGGTTCAGCGTCGGCAGCGTCACGGTGGTGCCGGCGTCCAGCGCGAGCGAGCCGCCGGTGAGGCCCAGCGCCGCCAGCGACAGCGTGCTGGCGCTGCGCAGCGCCGCGTTGCCGCCGGTGACCTGCAGGTCGCCCGCCACCAGCGAGCCGGTGCTGGCCGCATTGAGCGTGCCCGAGGTCTGCAGGATGGGCATCAGCGTCAGCGCGCCGCTGCCGCCGTCGTTGAGGCTCAGGCTGCCGCCGGCCACGAGCAGGCTGCCGGCGCCCACCGGCACCGCCGTGCCGCCCAGCGAGCGGCTGCCGCCCACGAAGCTGAGCACCGCGCCCGCGGCGACGCTGGTGGTGCCGGTGTGGCCGCCGCCCAGCAGTTCCAGCGTGCCGGCGCTCACCGTCAGCGTGCCGGTGTGGTTGAAGCTTTCGACGTTGAAGCGCTGCGTGCCGCCGGCCGACTTCACCAGTGCGCCGGCGTTGACGAAGGTCGAGGCCGTGCTCTGCGTGATCGGGTTGGCGGCCGTCGTCGACAGCACCAGCGAGCCGCTGGCCGCGTTGGTGAACAGGCTGCCGCCGCCGACGCCGTTGCCGAGCTGGATGCCGTCGTCGCCGCCGAGGTTGACGACGCCGGTGTTCGTCCAGTTGCGGTTGGCCGAGAGCTGCAGGTTGCTGGTGGCGCCGCCGATGTTGATGTTGGTGGTGCCGTTGGTCACGAAGAGGCCGCTGCCGCCGATCGTCGACGCCGCCGAGCCGGTGACGTCGACCGCGCCGGCGACGCTGATGTCGGCCGTGCCGCTGATCGTGGAGCCGGCGAGCGCCAGCCCCGAGAAGCTCACCGCGGGGCTGTCCAGCACCAGCGTGCTGCTCACCAGCGCGGCCGTCGAAGGCAGCACGACGCCACCGCCCGCCGCCACGTTCAGCGTCGTGCCCGACAGGCTCAGTGCCGGCAGCGTCACCGTGGTGCCGGCATCCAGGCTCAGCGTGCCGCCGGCCAGGCTGACCAGCGGCAGGTCGATCGCGCCGCTGGTGCTCAGGCGCGCGGTGCCGCCGGTGAGCACCAGGCCGGGCGTGGTGAGCAGTCCGCTGCTGCTGATGTTCAGCGTGCCGGCCGACTGCTGGATCGGCAGCAGCGGCAGCGAGCCGGTGCCGCCGTCGTCGAGGTTGAGCGTGCCGCCGTTGACGACCAGCGTGCCCGAGCCCGCGGGCACGGCGTTGCCGGCCAGCGTGCGCGTGCCGCCCACGAAGGCCAGGCGCGCGCCGCCCGAGAGGCTGGTGGTGCCGAGGTGGCCGCCGTCGCCCAGCTCCAGCGTGCCGCCGGCCACGAACAGCGCGCCGCTGTGGTCGAAGCTGCTGACGGCGATGCGCTGCGTGCTGCCGCCGAGCTTGGTGATCGTGCCCTGGTTGACGAAGCGGCTCGCCGTGCTCTGCGTGATGGGATTGGCCGCCGAGCCCTCGAGCACGATGGCGCCGCCGACGAGGTTGGTCAGCGTGGCCGCGGTGCCGCCGGTGCCGAGCTGGATGCCGTCGTCGCCGGCGACGATGATGGTGCCGCTGTTGTTCCAGCTGCGACCGCCCGCCACCTGCAGGTTGGCCGCCGCGCCGGTGATGTCGATGCGGGTGTTGCCGGTGGTGGTGAAGTTGCCGCTGCCGCCGATCGCCGAGGCGGCGCTGCCGGTGACGGTGAAGTCGCCGCTGACGGTGACGTCGGTGGCGCCGCTGATCGAGGAGTTGGTCAGCGTCAGCGTGCTGAAGCTCACCGACGGCGTCGTCAGTTCCAGCGTGCTGCCCACCAGGTTCACCGCCGCGGGCAGCAGCACGCCGGCGCCGGCCGTGACGCTGAGGCCGGTGCCGCTGAGGCTGAGCGCGGGCAGCGTGACGGTGCCCGCGGCCTCGAGGTCCAGCGCGCCGCCGGCCAGCGTCAGGGCCGGCAGCGACACGTCGCTCGTGCTGCGCACGGCCAGCGTGCCGCCGCTGAGCGTGACCGGCGGCATCGCCAGCGGCGTGCCAGTGTTGTCGTCCAGCGTCAGCGTGCCGCCGCTGACCAGCAGCCTGCCGCCGCCGGTGGGCAGCGAGGCGTTGGTCAGCGTGCGCGTGCCGCTGATGAAGGCCAGCGTGGCACCCGGGTCGATGGTGATCCCGCCCGCGCCGCCGCCGCCGCCGATCTGCAGCGTGCCGGCCGAGACCGTGAGCGTGCCGGTGTTGTTGAAGGTCGTCAGTCCGATGGTCTGCGTGCCGCTGCTCGTCTTCTGCAGCAAGCCGGCGTTGTTGAAGGTGCTCAGGCCGGTCTGCGCGATCGGCGTCGGGTGGCTGCCGGTGAGCAGCACGCTGCCGCCCGCCAGGTTGTTCAGCACGCCGGCCAGGCCGTCCGCGCCGAGCGTCAGGCTGTCGTCGCCGGCGATGCTGAGGGTGCCCGAGTTGTTCCAGGCGCGGCCGCCGTTCACGCGCAGCGTGCCGGTGCCGCCCGGGATGTTGATGCTGGTGCTGCCCAGCGTGGTCAGGGTGCCGGTGCCGCCGATCAGGGTGTTGCCGCTGCCGGCCACGTTCAGCGCCGTGGCCACCGTGATGTCGGCGCTGCCGCCGATCGTGGAGTTGCTCAGGCTCAGCGTGCCGAAGCTCACCGGCGCCGCGTTCAGCACCAGCGTGCTGCCGGGCAGGCTCAGCGAGCCCGGCAGGGCCACCGAGGCCGCGGTCAGCGACAGCGTGGCGTTGGTCAGCGCCGGCGTCGTCAGCGTCAGCACGCTGCCGGCGCTGAGGTTGGCGCTGGCCCCGGTGAGCGTCAGCTCGGTCACGTCGAGCGCGCCGCCGGTGCTGACCACCAGGCTGCCGCCCGTGGCGGTGTAGGGCAGCAGGTCGATGGTGAGGGCGGAGTCAATCTGCACCGTGCCGCCGGTCTGCACCAGCCGGCCCAGGCCGGTGGGCACGCCCGCGCCGCTGAACAGGCGCGTGCCGCCCACCATCGTGAGCGCGGCCCCCGAGGCCACGTCGGTGAGGCCGGTGTGCCGCCCGCCGTAGACATTCAGGTTGCCGGCCGACACGTTCAGCGTGCCGAGCTGGTCGAAGGTGGTGACGTTCAGCGTGTGCGTGGCGCTGGCGGTCTTGTCGATGACGCCGGTGTTCACCAGCGTGCTCGCCGCCCCTTGGGTGATCGGGTTCGCGGCGCTGCCGCCGAGCTCGATGCGGCCGTTGTTGGTCAGCCGGCCCGGCGCGCCGTCGGAGCCCAGGTTGATGGTGTCGTCGCCGGCCAGCGTGATCACCGCGCCGACGCCGTCGTTCAGCCAGCTGCGCGCGCCTTCCACGTTCAGCGTGCTGCCGCCGCTGCTCATGTTGATGGTGGTGCGGTCGCGCGTGGTGAGCGTGCCGCTGCCGCCCAGCGTGGAGCTGCCGGTGCCGCCGATCGTGAAGCTGCCGGACACGTCGATGGCGCCGGTGCCGCGCAGCGTGCCGGCGTTGAGCGTGAGCGTCAGCAGCGTCGCGCCACCGCTCAGCGACAGCGTGCCGCCGTTGACGGTGGCGGCGTTGATCACCGCTCCGCCGGACACCGCGAGCGTGCGGCCGCTTTCCACCGTGATGTTGCCGCCGCCCAGCAGGCCGCCGGCCAGCGTGGCCGCGCCGCTGCCGCTGACGGTGAGGATGCCGTCCAGCGTGGTGGCACCCGACACCGCGAGCACGCCGCCGGTGATGTTCAGCGTGTTCTCGGACTGCACCGCCAGCGTCGCGATGGTGTGGTTGCCGCTGGCGTGGCTGACGGGCAGGCCGCTGCTGAGCACCGCGCCGTCCTCGAAGCCGGGCAGCGCGCCGGTGCTCCAGTTCAGCGGGTTGCTCCAGTCCAGGTCACCGGCGCCGTTGGTGAACACGGCCGTCACGCCGCCCACCGTGCCGCCGCCACCGCCACCGAAGATGAGCCGCGCGGCCTCGCCGGCGGCCAGGCCGTAACCCGCCGTGTAGCCGCTGGCGCCCGTGACGGCGCCGAAGCTGCCGGTGGCGCTGCCGCTGACGCGCAGCACCGAGGCCGAGTCGGCCACGGCCGGCACGAAGCCGCCCAGCAGGCTGGCCGTCACCGTGCCGCCCAGCGTGGCGCCGCCGACGACGTTCAGCACGTCGTGGCTGCCGGCGCCGGTGCCGCCGATGTCCACCTTCAGCTGCCCGCTGCCCAGCACCAGGTTGCCGTTGATGGTGAGCGTGCCCGCGGCAGCCGCGCCGCCGGGTTGGATGACGCCCGCGTTGGTGAGCGTGCTGGAGCCCGTGCCCAGCCGCAGCGTGCCCGTGCCGGCGAGCGTGCCGCCCAGCTCGTTGACGAGGTCGCCGGGGCTGGCGAAGGTGGTGCCCGAGGCGATGTTCAGCACGCCGCCCTGCACCATGTTGCCGATGAGGCCCAGCTCGCCGGCCGCGACGTTGATCGTGCCCCGGTTGGTGAGCGTGCCGACGTAGCCGACGCGGTTGAGGTTGATCTGCTGCGTGCCCGCGCTCAGCTTGTTGATCGTGCCGAGGTTCTCGAGCTGCCCGAAGACCGAGTCGACGGTGACCGGCTGCGCGGTCGTCGAGTTCAGGTTGATCACGCCGCCCACGTCGTTCAGCAGGCGCGGCGCGTTGGCGGCCGTGAAGCCGCTGAAGTAGAGGCGGTCGTCGCCCAGCAGGTCGATCGTGCCGCGGTTCACCCAGCTGGCACGGTCGTAGATGACCATCTGGCTCACACCGCCGGCGATGTCGATGGAGGTGGTGCCGGTCGTGGTGAGCGAGAAGCCATCGCGGATGTCGGAGGCCGCGTTGCCGGTGACGGTGAGCGGGCCGCTGACCGTGGCCGAGCCGCTGCCGCCGATGGTGGCGCCGCTGAGCGTGAGGCTCGTGAGCGGCAAGGCCACCGGGCCGTCGAGGTTCAGGCGCGCGCCGGTGATCGCCAGGCTGGCCGGCAGGCCGATGCTGCCGCTGGTGCTGGCGAGCGTGGTGGTGCCGCCCGTGAGGGTGGGTGCCGTCACGGCGAGGTTGCCGCTGGCTGCGGCCGTGAAGCTGCCGCTGCTGACGGCAAGGCTCGGCACGTCGATCGTGCCGCTGCCGTTGACGGTGTAGATGCCGCCGCTCACCGTGGTGGGCAGCAGCGTCACGGCGGCGCCGCCGTTGAGCGTGACCGAGCCGCTGATCACCTGCACGCCCGCCCCCCCGGTGGGGTTGCTGGCGGCCGACAACGTGCGCGTGCCCGTCGCAAAGCCCAGGCTGGCCGCAGGTGCCAGCGTGTAGCTGCCGGTGTCGTTGCCGTTGGCCTGCACGACCAGCGTGCCTGCAGCCACGTTGACGCTGCCGGTGTTGTGGATGCTGCCGACCCAGCCGCCGGCGGTCAGCGCCAGCGTCTGCGTGCCCGCACCGGGCTTGTTCAGCGTGCCGCTGTTGTTGACCTGCGGCGCGACCCCGCCGTCCATCACGAACGGGCCGGCCGAACTGGTGTTGAGGTTCAGCGTCCCGGTGTTGTTCAGCGTCGGCTGCTGGCCCGGCGCGCCGGTGTAGCTGAAGTAGAGCCGGTCGTCGCCGTTGAGGTTGAGCGTGCCGCTGTTGTTCCAGCGCCAGCTGTCGTAGATCACCAGCGAGCCGTTGACGCCGCTGAACTCCACCGTCGAGGTGCCCGCGGTGCTCAGCGAGCCCGTGCCCAGCAGCTGCGCGCCCGTGCCACCCGCGTTGAAGGCGCCGCTCACGGTGATCGCGTTGTTGCCCGACAGCCTGGCCGACTGCAGGCTCAGGCTGCCCAGCGACGTGGCCACCGGCGAGTTCAGGTTCAGCGTGCCGTCGGTCACCGCCAGGTCTGCCGGCAGTGCCAGCGCGCCGAGCGAGGAGTTCAGGGTCACGGTGGCGCCGCTGATGCCGGCGGTGGTGCCGTCGATGTTCATCACCGGCACGCTGATGCTGCCGGCCGCCCGGGCCGTGAAGCTGCCGCCGCTGACCGTCAGGCTCGGGATGCTGACGGTGCCGGTGCTGTTGACCGTGAGGCTGCTGCTGCCGGTGAGCACCGAGGTCGGCAGCAGCGTGGTCGCGGCGCCGCCGTTGAGGGTGACGTTGACCGACAGCGTCGCGCCGTTGATCTCGAGCCCTGCACCGCCGGTGGGGTTGCTGGTGGCGGCCAGCGTGCGCGTGCCGCCGGTGAAGCCCAGCCGGGAGGTGGCGGCCAGCGCGTAGGTGCCGGTGTCGTTGCCGTCGGCGGCGATGTTCAGCAGCGGCGCGTTCACGTTCACCGTGCCGGTGTTGTTGAACACGCCGTTGCTGCCGTAGACCAGCGCGAAGCCCTGCGCCGACGTGCCGTTGGCGTTGATCGTGCCGGCGTTGTTGACCGTCACGCCCGAGCCGTAGGTGTTGGTCAGCGGATTGGCGTAGCTGCTGTTGAGGTTCAGCACGCCACCGGCCGCGTTGGTCAGGCTCACCGCCTCGCCGAACGTGTTGAGGTAGCTGAAGCCGATGTAGTCGTCGCCGTCGAGGTTGATCGTGCCGGTGTTCACCCACTCCCGGCCACCGTACAGGTACAGGATGCCGTTGGGCGTGGTGGGGAAGTTGATCGTCGTGGTGCCCTGGGTCGTCAGCCGGCCCGTGCCGATCAGCCGCGCACCGGCGCCGCGCACGTTGAAGCCGCCGCTGACCACGGCGTCGTTGTTGCCGCCCAGCCAGCTGCCATCGAGCGTCAGGCTCGTGAGCGAGGTCTGCACCGGCGAGTTCAGGTAGAGCTGGCCGTTGGTCACCACCAGGTCGGCCGGCAGCGCCAGTGCGCCCAGCGCCGAGCTCAGCGTGACGACACCCCCGGTCTGGTTGAACACCGGCACCGAGATCGCGGAGGCCGCGCTGGCCGTGAAGCTGCCGCCGCTGACGCTGAGGCTCGGCACGCTGAACGTGCCGGTGCCGCTGACCGCGAAGCTGCCGCTGCTCACCGTGGTGGGCAGCAGCGCCACCCCCGCGCCGCCGTTCAGCGTGACCGCCGCGTTCGACACCGCGATCCCCGCGCCACCGGTCGGGTTGCTGCCCGCACCCAGCGTGCGCGTGCCCCAGGTGAAGCCCAGCGTCGACGTGGGGGCCAGCGTGTAGGCGCCGCTGTCGCTGCCGTTGGCCGCGATGTCCAGCCGCGGCGCGTTCACGTTCACCGTGCCCGTGTTGTTGAACACGCCCACGTTGCCGTTGGCCAGCGCGATGCCCTGCGCCGCCGCGCCGTTGGCGTTGATGGTGCCGGCGTTGTCGATCGTGACGCCCGAGCCGTAGGTGTTGAACAGCGGGTTGGCGTGGCTGCTGTTGAGGTTCAGCACGCCGCCGGCCAGGTTGCGCAGGGTCACCGGCTCGGCGTAGAAGCTGCTGTAGCTGAAGCCGATGTAGTCGTCGCCCTCGACGTTGATGGTGCCGCTGTTCACCCACTCGCGGCCGCCGTACATGGACAGCACGCCGCTGGCGACGGTGGGGAAGTTGATCGTCGTGGTGCCCTGCGTCGTCAGCCGCCCGGTGCCGATCAGCCGCGCGCCGCTGCCGCGCACGGTGAAGTCGCCGCTGACCACGGCGTCGTTGTTGCCGCCCAGCCAGCCGCCATCGAGCACCAGGCTCGTGAGCGAGGTCTGCACCGGCGAGTTCAGGTAGAGCTGGCCGTTGGTCACGGCCAGGTCGGCCGGCAGCGCCAGGCCGCCGAGCGTGGAGTTCAGCGTGGCGACGCCGCCGGTCTGCGTGAACACCGGCGCCGAGATGCCGGCCACGGCGCTCGCATGGAGGGTGCCGCCGCTGACGCTGAGTGCCGGCAGCTCCAGCGTGCCGCTGGCCGTGAGGTTGAGCGCGCCGCTGCTGAGCGTGGCCGAGGGTGCCGAGAGGTCGCCGGTGCTGCTGATGTTCAGGGTGCCGCCCGACACCACCAGCGGCCGCAGGGCCGTGGTGCCCAGGCCGCTCAGCGTGACGGTGCCGCCGCTGACGACCAGCGCTGCGCCGGTCGTCGGGTTGCTGGCCGACGACAGCGTGCGGTTGCCGCCAAAGAACTCCAGCCCGGCCGTGGCGCCCAGCAGGTACTGGCCGATGTCGGAGCCGTCGGCGTTGATGGCCAGCCGGCCCGCCGGCACGTTGACCGTGCCGCTGTTGGTGAACTGCCCCGGCAGGTAGGTGGCCAGCGACAGCGACTGCGTGCCGTCGCCGAGCTTGTTCAGGGTGCCGGCGTTGCGCACGACGGCGGCCTCGTAGTAGTAGCCGATCGAGGCCAGCGGCGCTGCCGCGCTGGTGTTGAGGTTGATCGTCGCGCCGGCGCGGTTGTCCAGCGTGTTGAAGATCGTCGAGCAGCAGCCGCCGCTGCCGAAGCGGATGGCGTCGTCGCCGTTGACGTTGATCGTGCCTTCGTTGACCCAGGTGCGCCCCCCGCCCAGCGTCAGCAGGCCGCCGGCCGTGGTGAACTCCACCGCCGAGGTGCCCCGCGTCGTGAAGCTGCCGCCGCCCTGCACCGAAGCCGAGCTGCCCGAGGCGATGAAGTCGCCCGCCACCACCACGTTGGCGCTGCCGGCCAGCGTGCCGCCGCTCAGCGTGAGGCTGGCGAGGTCGACGCTGACGGGCGTGTTGAGCGTCAGCACGCCGTTGGTCACCACCAGCGCGCTGGGCAGCGTGATCGCGCCGACCGCGGCGTTCAGCGTGAGGCTGCCGCCGTTCAGCGCCAGCGAGGCCGTCGAGATGCCGCCCGGCGCGGTGAAGCTGGCGGAGCCGTTCGTCTGGGCGTGCGTGCCCAGGCCGATGCGGCCGGGCGTGGTGATGCTCAGCGCGCCGCCGGCCTGCGTCAGGCTGGGCAGCGTCAGGTTGCCCGTGCCGGTGATCGAGACGGTGCCGGCGCCGTGCACCAGCGGTGCCAGCGTCGTGGCGCCGGCCGTGTCCAGCGTGACGTTGGCCCCCGTCAGGCGCAGCGTGCCGCCGCCACTGGGGTTGCTGGCCGCGGCCAGCGAGCGCGTGCCGAACGCGAACTCCAGGCTGGCCCCGCCGGCCACGGTGTAGCGGCCGGTGTCGGTGCCGTCGCCGCCGATCACCAGGCGCGACTGCGTCACGTTGACGGTGCCGCTGTTGTCGAAGCGGCCCGCAAGGTAGCTGGTGAGATTGAGGCTCTGGTCGACGTTGGCCGTCTTGCGGATGACGCCGGCGTTCTCGAGCACGGCCGTCTCGTAGTAGTAGCCGATCGCACTGATCGGCGTGCCCGCGGTGGTGGCGAGTTCGATCACGCCGGTGGCGGTGTTGCGCAGCGTGTTGGTGTACGCCGTGCAGCACTGGCCGGTGCCGAAGCGGACGAGATCGTCGCCGCCCACGGTGAGCGTGCCCTCGTTCACCCAGGTGCGGCCCAGGCCGAGCGTCAGCACGCCGCCGGTGACGGCGTCGAAGTCCACGCTGGAAGCGCCGCGCGTGGTGAGCGTGCCGCTGCCCACGAGGCCGGCAGCGGCGCCTCCGGCGCTGAAGGCGCCGGTGACCACCACCTCGCCCGAACCGCCGAGCGAAGCGCCGCGCAGCGTGAGGCTGTTCAGCGTGAGGGTGCCGTCGATCCCCAGCGTGCCGGCGGTCAGCAGCAGGTCGCTGCTGGCCAGCGTGACGGGGCGGCCAGACGAGCCGAGGTTGAGCGTGCCGCCCGTGAGCGTGTAGCTGGGCGCGGCGAGCGAGCCCGTGGTGGCGGCGTTGAGCGTGCCGCCGCTGACGCTGACCGCCGGCAGCACCGCATCGCCCGTGAAGGCGATGGTCGTCGTGCCGCCGCTGTGGCTGAGCGTGCTGCCCTCGCCCAGCACCAGCGCGCTGGCGGGCAGCTGCCGCGTGCCCGAGCGGAAGTCCAGCTGGCCGCCGGCGAGCTCGTAGACGCCCGTGTCCGTGCCGTCGGCCAGCAGCTGCAGCGTGCCGCTGCCCACCCGCACCGTGCCGCGGTTGTGGAAGGTGGCCAGCTGCACCGCCTGCGTGCCGCTGCCCACCTGCACCGTGCCTTCGTTCTCGAACACCGTGCCGCCGGTGCCCGCGTTGTACAGCGGCCGCGTGTTGGTGGTGGTGTCCAGCCGCAGGGTGCCGCCGGCCCGGTTGACGAGCGTCGCGCCGCCGAAGCCCAGCAGGATGTAGTGGTCGTCGGCCAGGCTGACCGTGCCCTCGTTCTCCCAGCGACGGCCCGTGCCGACGCCCAGGCCGAGCCCGGCCACGCTGAAGTCGATGAGGCTGTTGCCCCGCGTCACCAGGGTGCCGCTGCCCCCCAGCGTCGCGCCGTTGCCCTGCGCGGTGAAGCTGCCGTTCACCGCCAGCCGCCCGGTGCCGAGCAGCGTCGAGCCGTCGAGCGTGAGGTTGCCAATGCTGCCGCTGCCGTTGACGGTGAGCGTGCTGCCGCCCGAAGCCGTGAGCGAACCCCCGCCCGACACCGGGCCGCCCAGCAGCAGCGCCCCGGTGCCGGACACCGACAAGGCGCCGTCGACGCGGGTGTCGTAGACGACCGAGAAGCTGCCGCCGGTCACGGCCAGCGAGTTGCCGGCCGACACCGTGAGCGCGCCGATCGACGTGGTGCCGCTGGCGTGCGTCACCGCGAAATCGGTGCTCAGCACCGCGGCGTCGCCGGCGCCCGGCAGCGCGCCGCCCCAGTTGAGCGGGTTGTTCCAGTCCAGGTCGCCCGCAGCATTGCTGAAGGTGCGGCTCGGCAGGCCGCTGCCGGCGTTGTAGATCAGCCTCGCGGCCTCGCCGGTGGCGAGTCGGTAGCCGGCCGCGAAGCCCTCGGCGCCGCTGACGGACGTGAACAGGCCGCTGGACGCCGTGCCGGCCGTGAGCACGGAGACGAAGTCGCCCGCGGTGGGCGTGTAGCCGCCCGCCAGCACCACCTCGACGTTGCCGCCGAGCGTGGCGTTGCGGGTGACCGCCAGGCGGTCGAAGGCGCCCGCCGCCGTGCCGCCGACGTCCACGCGCAGCCGCGAGCCGGGCGTCATGGTGAGGTCGCCCTGCAGCGTCAGCGTGCCCACGGTACCGGCGCCACCGGGGGTGATGGTGCCCTCGTTGTTGAGCAGGGCCGTGCCGGCCTCGCCCATGCGCAGGGTGCCGCTGCCGGTGATGAGGCCCGACGCCACGTTGGTGAAGGCGAAGGCGCTGGTGAAGGTGGCGCCGGCCGGGATGTTGAGCGTGCCCGTCTGCGCGAAGTTGCCGCCGAGGGCGAGCGATCCGGCCAGCACGTTCAGCGTGCCGCTGTTCGACAACGATCCGGTGTAGTTCGAGCTGAGGGCGATGGTCTGGCCGACCGCCGCGGTCTTGTTGATCGTGCCGGCGTTGTCGATCAGCGGCGCGTAGAGGGCCGTGGCGATCGGCGTCGGGTGGGTCGAATCGATGTTGAACACCGCGCCGGGGTCGATGCGCAAGGTGCTCGTGGCGAAGGGCGAGGCGTTGTACGAGAAGACCAGGCGGTCGTCGCCGCCCAGCGTGAGCGTGCCGGTGTTGATCCAGGTGCGGCCGTCGTTGAGGTACAGCACGCCCTCGGCGGTGCTGAAGTCGATGCTCGAGGTGCCCTCGGTGCGCAGGTCGCCGCTGCCGCGCACGGTGGCGCCCGTGCCCTGGGCCGTGAAGGTGCCGGTCACGGTGACGTCGCCGCTGCCGCCCAGGGCCGCGCCGTCCAGCACCAGGCTCTCGAAGACCGTGGTGCTGCCGGCATCGAGCACCAGCGCGCCGCCGCTCAGCGTCAGGGTGGCGGGCAGCGCCACCGCGCCCGGGGTGGCCAGCGTCAGCGTGCCGCCGGTCAGCGCCAGGCTGGGAATCGCCACGCCGCCGGCGGCCGTGATGCTGGCGCTGCCGCCGCTCAGGCTCAGCGCGGGCAGCGTGGCGCTGCCGGTCGACGTCACGGCGAAGCTGCCGCCGCTCATCGTGAGGCTGGGCACCGCGATGTCGCCCGCGCCGGTGACCGTGAAGCTGCCGCTGCCGAGCGTGGTGGCCAGCAGCGCCGTCGTGCCGCTGGCGTTGAGCGTGACGTTGGCGCCGCCGATCACCACGCCGGCACCGCTGGTGGGGTAGCTGCTCGCGGCCAGCGTGCGCGTGCCGTAGCTGAAGGCCAGCGTGGCACCGTCGGCCAGCGTGTACGGGCCGGTGTCGTTGCCGCTGCCGCGGATGTCGAGCCGGCCACCGGCCACGCTCACCGTGCCGGTGTTGTGGAAGGTGCCCGGGTAGTAGCCGCCGTAGAAGTCGAGCGTCTGGTCGATGCCGGCCTGCGTCTTGTTCAGCGTGCCGGCGTTGCGGAAGCTCGGGTAGTTGCAGCAGCCGTTGAAGAAGGGCGTCGCCAGCGTGCTGTTCACGTTGAAGACGCCCCCGGCCTCGTTCACCACCTGCAGGTTGGCGTAGGGGGTGGACGAGTAGCTGAAATACAGGCCGTCGTTGCCGTTGAGGTTGACGGTGCCGCGGTTGACCCAGCTGCGCGAGTCGTTGACGTACAGGTAGCCGGGGCTCGTGCCGCTGAACTCGATCGTCGTCGTGCCCAGCGTGGTGAGCGTGCCGCTGTCGCGCAGCACCGCGTTGGCGCCCTGCGCGGTGAAGGCGTCGGTCACCGTGAGCGCGCCGCTGCCGCCCAGCACCGAGTTGTCCAGCACCAGGCTGGCCACGGTGCTGGGCGTGGCCGAGGCCAGGAACAGGTTGCCGTTGGTGAGCGCCAGCGCCGAAGGCAGCGTCAGGCCGCCGAAGGTGGACGACAGGTTCAGCGTGCCGCCGGTGATCGACAGGCTGGGCGTGGACACGCCCGTGCTGCCACTGAGCGTGGCGGTGCCGGCGCTGATCGTCAGCGACTGGACGGACACCGCACCGCTGGCGGCCGCCGTGAAGCTGCCGCCGCTCAAGGCCAGGCTCGGCACGCTCAAGCTGCTGCTGCCGCTGACGGTGAAGCTGCCGCTGCTCACCGTGGTGGGCAGCAGCGTCGTCGCGCCGCTGGCGTTGAGCGTGACGGCGGCGCTGCCGATCACCAGCCCGGCGCCGCCGCTGGGGTTGCTGGCCGCCGACAGCGTGCGCGTGCCGCCGGTGAAGGCCAGCGTGGCGCCGTCGCCGAGCGTGTATGCCCCGGTGTCGCTGCCGTTGCCGGAAACGTTCAGCCGGCCTCCGGAGACGTTCACCGTGCCGGTGTTGTGGAAGCTGCCGATGTAGCTGCCGGTGAGCGCGAGGGTCTGCTCGACGCCGGTCTGCAGCTTGTTCAGGGTGCCGGCGTTGATGAAGCTGGCGTAGTTGCAGCAGCCGCTGAAGATCGGGGCCGCCAGCGTGCTGTTGATGTTGAAGACGCCGCCGGCCTCGTTCACCACCAGCGGGTTGACGTAGGGCGTGGACGTGTAGCTGAAGTAGAGGCCGTCGTTGCCGTTGAGGTTGACGGTGCCGCGGTTGACCCAGGTGCGCGCGTCGTTGACGTACAGGTAGCCCGGGTTGGTGCCGCTGAACTCGATGGCCGTCGTGCCCAGCGTGGTGAGCGTGCCGTTGTCGCGCAGCACCGCGTTGGCGCCCTGCGCGGTGAAGGCGCCGGTCACCGTGAGCGCGCCGCTGCCGCCCAGCACCGAGTTGTCGAGCACCAGGCTGGTCACCGTGCTCGGCGAGGCCGATGCCAGGAACAGCGTGGCGTTGGTGGCCGCCAGCGCCGAGGGCAGCGTGAGGCCGCCGAACGTGGACGACAGCGTCGTCGAGCCACCGGTCAGCGTCATCGCCGGCACCGACACGTTGCCGCTGGCGTTGAGGTTGACCGTGGTGCTGCCGCCGCTCACGGTGAGGCTGGGCACCACGAGCGAGGCGTCGCCGTTGACGGTGAGGCTGCCGGCGCTGACGGTGGTGGGCCGCAGCGTCGTTGCGCCGTTGCCGTTGAGGGTGACGATGCCGCCGCTCACGGCCAGCGTGCCCAGGCCGGTGGGGCTGCTGGCCGCCGACAGGCTTCTCGTGCCGCTGGTGAAGACCAGGGCGGTGGTGTCGGTGGCCAGCGTGTAGGCACCGCTGTCGCTGCCGTTGGCGCTGATCTGCAGCGTGCCGGCGTTGACGTTGACCGTGCCGGTGTTGTTGAAGCTGCCGACGTAGCCGACCGGGTTGAGCTGCAGGGTCTGCGTGCCGCCGGCGTTCTTGTTGATCGTGCCGGCGTTGTTGATGGCCGGGTAGACGTAGTAGTTGCCGTTGAGCAGCGTGGCGTCGGTGCTGTCGAGGTTGATGACACCACCGGCCAGGTTGCTCAGCGTCGGCACGAAGCTGCCGCTCGTGGAGTAACTGAACTGGATGCGGTCGTCGCCGCCCAGCGTCACCAGGCCCGCGTTGGTCCAGTTGCGGCCATCCACGATGGTGAGCGCACCGCCCGCCGTGGTGAAGTTGATGCTGGTGGTGCTGCCGGGGGCCGTCGTCAGGGTGCCGCCGTCGCGCAGCATGGCGCCGGTGCCCTGTGCCGTGAAGGCGCCGTTCACCGTGAGCGCGCCGGTGCCGCCCAGCGTGCCGCCGTCCAGCGTCAGGTCGTTCACCGTGCTGCCGCTGGCGCTGTTCAGGTACAGGCCCGCGTTCGTGACCGTGAGCGCCGCCGGCAGCAGCACGCCGCCGAACGTGGAGGTCAGCGTGGTGTTGCCGCCGCCGAGCGACAGCGTCGACACCGTCACGTTGCCGCTGGCGTTGAGGTTGACGGAAGTGCTGGCGCCGCTGACCGTGAGGCTGGGCACCGCGAGCGAGGCGTCGCCGTTGACGGTGAGGCTTCCCCCGCTCACGGAGGTGGGCCGCAGCACCGTCGCGCCGTTGCCGTTCAGGGTGACGCTGCCGCCGCCGACGACCAGCGTGCCCAGGCCGGTGGGGTTGCTGCCCGCCGCCATCGTGCGCGTGCCGCTGGTGAACGCCAGCGCCGTGGCGTCGGAGGCCAGGACATACGCGCCGGTGTCGTTGCCGCTGCCGCTGATCTGCAGCGTGCCGGCGTTGACGCTCAAGGTGCCGGTGTTGTTGAAGCTGCCGACGTAGCCGATCGGGTTCAGCTGCAGGGTCTGCGTGCCACCGGCCTTCTTGACGATGGTGCCGGCGTTGTTGACCGACGGGTAGACGTAGTAGTTGCCGTTCAGCGGCGTGGCGTCGGTGGTGTCGAGGTCGATCACGCCCCCGGCCAGGTTGTTCAGCGTCGGCACCCAGGAGGCGGAGGAGGTGTAGCCGAACTGGATGCGGTCGTCGCCGCCCAGCGTCACCCGGCCGGCGTTGGTCCAGGTGCGGTTGTCGAGGATGTTGAGCGCCCCTCCTTCCGCCGTGAAGTCGATGCTGCTGGTGCTGCCGGCCACCGTGGTCAGCGTGCCGCCGTCGCGCAGCGTGGCGCCGGTGCCCCGCGCCACGAACGCACCGGTGACGGTGAGCCCGCCGGTACCGCCCAGCGTGCCGCCGTCCAGCGTCAGCGTGCCGACCGTGCTGCTGCCGGTGCTGTTCAGGTACAGCGACGCGCCGGTCACGGCCAGTGCGCTGGGCAGCGTGATGCCGCCGAAGGCGGAGTTCAGCGTCGTGCTGCCACCGCTGAGCGCCAGCGCCGCCACCGAGACATCGCCGTTGGCGCTCAGGTTGACGACGGTGCCCGCGCCGCCGACCGCGAGGCTGGGCACCGCCAGCGAGGCGCCGCCGTTGACCGTGAAGCTGCCGGCGCTGACGGTGGTGGGCCGCAGCGTCATCGCGCCGCTGCCGTTGAGCGTCACGCCGCCACCGCTGACGACCAGCGCGCCCAGGCCCGTGGGGTTGCTGCCCGCCGCCATCGTGCGCGTGCCGCCCATGAACTCCAGCACGCTGGTGTCGGTGTTCAACGCATAGGCGCCGGTGTCGTTGCCGGGCCCGTTGATCTGCAGCGTGCCGGCGTTGACGTTCACCGTGCCGGTGTTGCTGAAGCTGCCGATGTAGCCGCTCTGGTTGAGCTGGACGAGCTGCGTGCCGGCGGCGTTCTTGTTGAGGGTGCCGGCGTTGTTGATCGACGGGTAGACGTAGACGCCGCCGATCAGCGGCGTGGCATCGGTGGTGTCGAGGTCGATCACGCCACCGGCCAGGTTGTTCAGGGTGGGCACGCTGCCGAAGACGTTGCCGTAGCCGAACTGGATGCGGTCGTCGCCGCCCAGCGTCACGCGGCCGGCGTTGGTCCAGGTGCGGTTGTCGAGCAGGGTCAGCGTGCCGGCGGCGGTGCTGAAGTTGATCGTGCTGGTGCTGCCGGCGGCCGTCGTCAGCGTGCCGGCGTCGCGCAGCATGACGCCACTGCCCTGCGCGGTGAAGGCGCCGGTCACGGTGAGCGCGCCGGTGCCGCCCAGCGTGGCGCTGTCGAGCGTCAGGTTGGTCACCGTGCTGGCGGTGGCGTTGCCGATGTTCAGCGTCGCATTGCTCACCGCCAGGCTGGCGGGCAGCCGAACGGCACCGAAGGTGGAGGCCAGCGACACGGTGCCGCCGGTCAGGCTCAGCGCGTCGGCCTGGATGTCGGCGGGGGTGCTGGCCGCGAAGGAGCCGGCGCTGACCGCCAGGTTGGGCAGGTACACGCCGCCACTGCCCGTGACGGTGGTGGCGGCACCGCTGATGCGCAGCTGCCCCGCCGTGGGCAGCGAGAACGAGTCGATGCTGCGCGTGCCGCCGGCGAACTCCAGCGCCGTGCCGGCGGACAGCAGGTAGCTGCCGTTGTCGGCGCCGTGGGCGTTGATCGCCAGCGTGCCGGCGTTGACGAAGACGCTGCCGTTGTTGTTGAAGCTGCCGGTGTAGCCGGACGGGCTCAGGTCGATCGTCTGCCGGCCGGTGGCGTTCTTGTTGATGATGCCGGCGTTGGTGATGGCCGGGTAGACGTAGAAATGACCCAGCAACGGCGTGGCGTCGGTGGTGTCGAGGTTGAAGACGCCCGTCAGCAGGTTGTTCAGGCGCGCCGGCACGCCGCTGCCGGTGATGTAGGTGAAGTAGATGCGGTCGTCGCCGCCGAGCGTGACGGTGCCGGCGTTGTCCCAGGTGCGGCCCTCCGTCAGGCTCAGCGTGCCGCCGGCGGTGGAGAAGTTGATGGTGCCGGTGCTGCCGAAGGCCGTCGTCAGCGTGCCGCTGCCGCTGATCACGGCGCCGGTGCCGCCGGCGTTGAAGCTGCCGCTCACGTTGACGGCGCCCGTGCCGGTGAGGGTGCCACCGACGAGGCTGAGCGCGCCCACACTGGCGGCCGCGCTGCCGTCGAAGCGCACGGTGGCGCCGTTGGCCGTGACGGCGGAGAAGGTGCCGCCGGCCCCGAAGGCCAGCGTGCCGCCGTTCACCGTGGTGCTGCCGCCATGGCCGGCCGCACCGGCGATGGTGAGCGTCGCGCTGCCGCTCTTGGTGAGCGAGCCGGTGCCGCTGGTGCTGCCGTCGAGCGCGCTGGCGCCGGTGCTGATGGTCCAGTTCGTCGGGGCGGTCAGCGCCACGTTGCCGGTGATGCCGAGCGCGCCGGCGCTCAGGTGGGCGCCGATGTCGTGCGTGCCGCTGCCGCCGTTGTTGCTGATGCTCAGCACGCCGCCGCCGGCATCGAGTGCCGCGTTGATCTTCACGACGCCGGCACCCGTGGCCGCGCCGCCGGGATCGTTGGCACTGAGCGTGATGCCGCCGCCGGCGGTGATGGAGCCGTTGACGATGATGTCGCGGCCGGCCTGCAGCGTCAGCGTGCGCGGGCCACTGATCGGCGTGGTGGTGGCGGCCACCGTGATGTCGAGGTTGGCCTGCAGCGTGACGTTGGCCGTGGCCAGCTGCGCGTTCAGCGCCGTGCTGGTGATGACGCTGGTGGCGCCCGGGAAGGCCCCGAACAGCAGGCTGTTCGTGCCGAGGTCGCCGGTGCCGATGCCGTCGATGCTCGGGCTGCTCTGCTGGATGACGAGGAACTCCGGGTCCAGCAGCAACGTGCCGAAGCGGCTGCGGTCGGGCTGCAGCCCGGCGGCGGCGGCCACGGAGAGATCGGCCGTGCCGCGCCAGTCGAGCACGCCCTTGCTGGAGACCTCGGCGAACCCGCCCTGCCCCAGCGCGCCGCCGCGGGCGCTCAGGCTGCCGTGCGCGCGCGTGGCCTGGTCGGACCACACCACGATGCGGCCGCCCACGCCCTGCGCGTCGCTGGCGTCGGCCCGCACGTGGGTGCCGTCGCCCAGGGTCACGGCGCGGGCGTTGGCGATGTCGGCCTCCTGGCCGCGCAGCCCGCCACCGATGCGGATGCTGCCGCCGGCGGCCGCGCCCGAGGCGTCGACCTGCGCGTCGCCCACGAGGCCCACCTGCGGCGCGACGAGGTCGATGCGGCCGCCGGTCTGGCCTTCGCCCAGGCCGGTGGCGCTGGTGCGGCTGCCTGCCTTCAGCAGCAGGGTGTCGCTGGCCTGCAGCACGATCTGGCCGTTCTCGCCGACGGCCAGGCTCTGCGCCTCGGCCAGGCCCTGCTGGTTGACGATGCCGGCGTAGACGTCGACGCGCCCGCCGGGGGCGGCCAGCCGCCCGAGGTTGGCGACTTCGGCCTTGGGGTCGGGCACGGTCACGCGCACGGCCAGGTGGGGCAGTCCGGTGTCGACGAGCTCCACGCTGCGGGCCGCGACCAGGCCGACCTGGCCGCCGGGCGCTTCGAGGGTGCCCTGGTTCTCGACGCGACCGCTGCCGACGAGCAGGATCTGGCCGCCGTGGGCGCTGGTGAGCACGCCCTGGTTGAGCAGCGTGCCGGCCGGCCCCTGGGTCGGGGCTTCCAGGCGGTAGCGGCCAGCGATGAAGTCGCTGTCGAGCATGCGCATGGTGCCGGCCAGCAGGCCGGCGACGTCGACGCGCGCGCCGTGCCCGAACAGCACGCCGTTCGGGTTGAGCAGCCAGACCTGGCCGTTGCTGCTGAGGCGGCCGAGGATCTGGCTGGGGTCTGCGCCCGTGACGCGGTTGAGCACCTTGCTGGCCTCGCTGGCCTGCTGGAAGTGCACGCCGGCCGAGGCGCCGATGTCGAAGCGCTGCCAGTTCAGGATGGCGCCGGGCGTGTTGGTGATGGTGAGCTGGCTGCCTCGCAGCGCCGTCTGGGCCTGGCCGCGAACGACGTTCAGGCCCGAGGGCAGCGCGGTGGGCGTCGGGGCGGTGGGCACCTTCTGGGCATGTGCCAGCGGGCCCCAGCCGGGCACGCCGGCCGTCAGCAGGCTGGCGGCCAGCAGGGCGTGGGCCAGCGGGCGCAGGCGCGGGATGGCGTGAGCAGCGGCGGCGGCGGGCGACGAGGTCGTGGTGCGGGGCATGGGTGCAGGTGTCCTGTCGCGGCGGCGCGCTAGAAGCCGACGTTGAGCGCGGCGTGGGCACGCACGTCGCCCTTGGCGGTGCGGGCGCCGGTGGCGTAGGCGCGGGCCACGTCCAGCCGCAGGGTGGTGTCGCCCTGGGCGAAGCGCAGGCCCAGGCCGAGCGAGCCGAGCCGGCAGCTGGCGCGGCCTTCCTGGCAGCTGTCGCCGTTGGGGTTGTTGACGTGACCGATGTCGGCGCTGGCCAGCACGCGCAGCAGCGCGGGGCTGCCGAAGGCGCTGTTGAGCAGGCTCGGGCTCGTGAGTTCGAGGCTCAGGTGGCCGCCGTTGTCGCCGTTGACCTCGCGTTCTTCGTAGCCGCGCACGCTCTGCGCGCCGCCGATGCCGAACTGCTCGCCCGGCACGAGGGTGTCGCCGCTGGCCTGGGCGCTGAACTGCGCCGAGACGGTGGCGTTCCACAGCCAGGGCAAGGGGCCGCTGCCGATGTTGGCCGACAGCCGGGTGAGGCTGTAGCGGCGGGCGCTGCCGGCACGCACGGCCTCGAAGTTCTCGAGGGCGCCGTTGCTGCCGCCCAACGCGGCGTTGCCGTGCAGGCTCAGGCTCAGGCCCCAGGGCAGGCTGCCGGCGGACTGGGCGGTGTAGCCCAGGCTCAGGGGCTGCAGCGAGACGCTGGCGCCGGCGGTGCCGCAGGCGGCTTCGGGCAGGCCGTCGACGGTGCACTGGTTCTGGTATTCGCGCATCTCCACGCCCAGGCTGATGCGCTGGTCGACGGTGCCCAGGCGCGGCAGGTAGCGCGTGGCGCGCAGGCCCAGCACGGTGCCGCGGCCCTGGAAGTCGAGGTCGCCGGCGGCGGTGGCGGTGCCGCCGCTTTGCACGTCGCTCCAGGCCAGGAAGGCGTCCAGGGTGGCCAGCCACTGCGGCAGCGGCATGCGCCACGCGCCGCTGAGGATCTTGACGTTCTTGGCGTCACGCGGCGCGGTCTGGGCCTCCAGGGTGAGCACCTGGTCGGTGCCGAAGAGGTCGGCGTGCTGCCAGCCCAGCGCCGTGCGCCAGCGGCCGCTGCTTTCGCTGCCGGTGTTGTCCACGCGCAAGGTCCAGCGCGTGGGCGGGCGTTCGCTGACGCTCAGCTGGGCTTCGATGGTGGCCGGCTCGCTGCCGGGCTGCAGCAGCACCTGCACGTTGCGCGAGGGGTTCTCGTTGGCCAGCTGGAGCTGCGCGTCGATCAGGCGCACTTCGGGGGTGCGGCCTTCCTGCAGCGCCGGCAGCGAGGCGCGCAGCCGCTCGGTGGCGTAGAGCTCGTTGCCCTGCACGCTGACCTTGCTGAGCTTGCCCTCGACGACGCGGATGCGCACCACCCCGCCGGGTGCGCTCTGGCCGGGCAGGAAGGCGACGACGCCGCCGTAGCCGGCGTCGCGGTAGAGATCCTGCACGGCCGCGGCGGCCTCGCGCAGGCGCGCCAGCGTGGCCTTGCCGCGGTACGGCTCCAGTGCGGCATCGATCCGGTCGCGCGGCAGCAGGGTGTTGCCCTCCACCTCGAAACCCCGCACCTCGACTTCGGGGCCGGCATCGGCCGAGGGCCTGGCGCGCCGGGCCTCGATCTGGCCCGGGGCAGAGGCGGCCGCGGAGGCCGGGGCGGCGCTGGATGGAGCCTCAGCCTGCGCCTGCACCGCCAGGGGCCAGGCCATCAGGAGCCCGCCAGCCAACGCCAGGCCCCGCCGAACCACCCTCTGACCCCACATCCCCGATCCCCTCTTGGCCTTCTCGTGGCCGCGCCCGCAGTGGCACCCGGGCGGGTGCCTGCCTCGTGTGCCTCGGGTTGTAGCGAAAGCACGCGGCTGTCGCAAGCGCGCAAGTGCGGGCGATCCTTGCCCCCCATCGGGGGGGCGCGGCATGCCAGGGACGCCGGCCGCCAGGAGACCGGGCGTCGCAGGACGGTGACTCCGGCGTGCGCCACCCGGCCGGCGCGCGCGCGAGACGCGCGCCGTCGTTCGCACGGCGAGGGACCGTCCTCAGGACGGTCCCACGTCCGTGCTCACCCCATGTGCAGCCCGCCGTTGCAGCTGAAGTCGGCGCCGGTGGTGAAGCCCGAGTCCGGGCCGGCCAGCCAGGCCACCACGGAGCCGATTTCCTCGGGCGTGCCCAGGCGCTTCACGGGGATCGTCGCGACGATCTTCTCCAGCACCTCGGGCTTGATCGCGCGAACCATGTCGGTGCCGATGTAGCCCGGGCTCACGGTGTTCACCGTCACGCCCTTGGCGGCCAGTTCCTGCGCCAGCGCCATCGTGAAGCCGTGCATGCCGGCCTTGGCGGCCGAGTAGTTGGTCTGGCCGGCCTGGCCCTTCTCGCCGTTGACCGAGCTGATCTGGATGATGCGGCCCCAGCCCGTCTCCACCATGCCCGGCACCACCTGCTTGGTGACGTTGAACATGCT
>JACCDR010439169.1_pt1 | contig 24852 bp, 32 predicted proteins | sample 7446431 | NCBI WGS metagenome assembly JACCDR01 (sample SAMN15323443, study PRJNA562643) | freshwater metagenome | isolation source: river surface water | place: USA:Blue River Watershed | collected 2017-08-17 | reverse complement strand
GTGGCTGTGTCCATAAAGACACCCTGCCCTTGGACGGTCAACTTTTGATAAGCGGTAGTTGACGCTATGGCTAAGTTGCCCGACGTGTCAATGCGTGCCCGCTCAGTGTTGTTTTGGTATACCAAGACCTCGTGATTCGATACCGTCCCAATCCCGAACGCTCCGCCTTGGCCTGCGGCAAAGAACCCTTCGATTGACCCAACCACAGAACGAATGACGCCGTTGACTTGAAAACCCAAGCTGGCAAAAAACCGGGCGATGAGCGTGCCGCCAATTGAAAACGAAACATCGTCAGCCGCGCTGCTAAACATACCGGTATTCGTGTCGCCCGAGAACGAATACTGGGGAGCGCTTGCTGACCCAGCCGCCCCGAGCAAAGGCAGTGTTGATGTGATCGCCGTAGTGCTTATCGTCTCGCGTAGCGTCCCGCCCGTAGCGATGCCAACCTGATCCGCGCCGACGCTGTACATCCCAGTATTTGTGTCGGATGAGAATGAAAACGACGGTGTGGACGCGGAACCTGCGGCTGCGAGCAGTGGAATGGTCAACGTAACGCCGGTCGTGTCGATCGTCACCCGCAACGTGCCTCCCGCCGACATTCCGATCGAGTCGGTCGTCGTGCGGTACATGCCAGTGTTAGTGTCAGCCGAGAACGAATAGGCGGGAGCAGACGCTGAGCCGTCAGCGCCAGTAAGAACCGACGTGATACTGAGTCCAGCGACCTTCAACGTGCCGCCAAGTTCCAGGCTGTCAAGGACCCGAGTGACGTTGGCGTTCGTGCCGGTTCCGTCGCAGCGGACGATTGCCCAGTATCCGTTCGCGATCGTGACTGTTGACCCAGAACCACCGCCCTGCGCAAAGATGATGCTAAATCCGCCCGTCGTGTTGTTGTAGACGAAGAAATACTTCTCGGCGTCATTCGGCGAAAGCGTGATGGTGTTGTTCGCCGCAAGAGTGCCGGTACAGACAAGAATGCGATTGCGGCCATCCGACGCCGCTCCGTCCGTGATCGCAAGCGCGTGCGTGGTGCCTGTGAGCGAGAGCGTCACTACGCCGTCGAGGGCGGTGTCGATGAGCGACGTTGCGCTGTCGTTCAGGAGGGTGCCCCAGGTATTCGAGTTTTCTCCAGTTGCGGGAAGGACAAGTCCGTTATTAGGTGTGAAAGTCGATGGCATGTGATGTCCTTACGTATTGATAACCGCCTGGAACACGATGAAGCAGGAGTTCGCCGTCGCAGCGGGGAACTGAGCGGTGAACGTGCCGGCCGTAACGGACTGGTCCGCGCCAAAGTCAATGACCGCGATCGCCGGATTGCCAGCAGCCGTGTCGTCGTAGAGCAGCGCCCCGCGCGCGGTGAACGTAGCCCCCGCCCATGAAACGTCGCTGACATCGAGCAGGTAGACGACGCCATTCTGTGTCGTCACGGTGGATGGAGTGAGCGTGCATATCGCTCCACCAGACGTGTACCCGCCAGCCGTCGCAAGCTCGCCCGTCATCGTATACGCGGTCGTCGATTGGTTCAGCGTTGCCGTGTTGTCGTACAACGCCAGCCGGAACGTGTCGCTGCTGACGTTGATGGCGGCGGTGTGCAGCGAGGTCCAATACTGCGTGCAGATGTAAGATCCTGTGAAAGCCATTACTGTTGGACTCCAGTGGTCAGCGGACCATCGCGGTACTCATCGCGGTAAAGCAGGCCCTCACACGACCGGCGCAGCGTTGCGAGCGCCTGGTTGTAGCGGTCCTCGTAGGTCTTCTGCATCCCTGGATCTCCTTTGTCGTAGGCATGGCCTTCGAGCAGGCAGGCGTACAGAAGAACATCTTCGAAATTGTTGCCGAGCCATGTTGTGCCGGCGCTGACAATGCTCGTCGGAAACCCGATGTAGTCCAGGCGATAGCTATACCCGCTCGCCGGAGTCGGGCCGAGCAGCAGTGTCGTGGCAGATGTGGTTGACCGCTGCACCGCATACGCTTCAGGCGTACCTTCCGCGCCTTGGTAGACCTGTCGTATGTAGTTGACCGACTTCGGCAAGAGGGTATAGATAGTGCCGGAAACCGTGACATCAAGAGCCAGTGGCTCGACGAATCCAGCAGGGGTATCGACCGTCGCCGTGCTCCCGACCAGTGATCCGGTTGTTACCGTCCGCTGGTCAGGCGTCCTCACCTCGTTGTAGATACGAGTCTCCGCCGCGCCGACCAACAAGGGTATGTTGGCGACGAACGATGTTTCCTCGTTCTCAAGGAAATCTTGCATCAACGCTGTGAGTTCGGCGTAGGTCACGGCTTACCTAGCACCCCTTCTTCTTCACCATGCCGCCCTTTTTGAGTGGCGTGTTCGCGCTCGGCTTGTTCGTCCTGGGTGTGTTCTGTGTACGTCCGCGCATTGCGTTCTCCTTATGTGATGGTTACGGTTGGTGGATTCAGATTGCAGAGAATCAGATTCCCGATGACAGGGCGGAACCCGGCAAAGCCGCGCCCCCCAATAACGTCGCCTGAGTCCGGTCGCCCGCGATACAGCGCGATCGCTTCCGGCACTGGCATAGTCCCGACCAAAAGCTGCTGATTGTCCTCGTCAAAGCACGTCGGACAAACCCGCAAGCCGTTTGGCTTCTGGTCGTAGATGTAATCGCGGAGTTCGGTGTAGTTGCACTCGAACCCGCAGATGTCGCAGATGGCCTTTGATTTCTTTCCAGAGGCGTATGCCATCAGTACCTCCCCACCCACGGGATCAGCATGATCGACGCACGCTCGCGATCCTCGGACTGCGCCAGTTCCAGCGCTTCGTCGTAGATAGCCTTCAGTTGCGGAACAAGCGGCATCGACTTCACGTTCTTCTGCGCCACACGATATGCCAGCCCTGCGATGATCGCATCGTAGAAACGGAACGGGGCGTCCATTGTGGTGTTGAACGCGCCGGCGTCTTCGATGCGCCGCATCCGCGTGTAGTTGAGGTAGTACGTCGTGGCGCTGTCCGGCACCGGCCACAGTGTCAGCGTCGGTCCTGCCGTCAGGCGCTGCACGCAATACTGTGTCGGCTGTCCTTGCGACAACTTGTTCGGCTGCTGCTGGTAGGTTGAGAGGCTGATGCGATCAATAACGAGATCGGTCTGACTCACTGCGTTTGCATTATTTAAGCGGATAGAGCAGTCGATAACGTCAACCGTGTCAAGTGGCAGTGCGATCGTCGCGACCCCCGCTACCAGCAGAGTGTTCTCGCTGTCGAACGTCCACATGTTGAGGCCGCGGTTAGCGAACTCAGCGGCAAGCAAATTGAACGAGCGCTTGGCCGACACCCAATCGTAGCCGGATTGGAACGGCAAACCGGCACGGTCATACGCCTCCTGAAACATTTCGCTCAGGGAAGGCGACCACGTTGCTGTTCCAGATGTTGCCAAGTAGCCTCCAGGTAGAACATAAGACCCTGGAGTGTGGCAGTGGTCCTATTCGATGATACACGAACTTTAGAGAGTTGTGAACGTGAACCGCTTCACATCGCCGCCACACGTCAATCGGCCGTAGTGCAGCGTTCCGGTAGCCAACCGCCGATCAGTAGAAACACCATTCATATCCGTCTGCGTTGCATTCACCCCAACGGTAAAGGTTCTTGCTCTGGTTCCCACTGCGTCTGTATCCGAGTTCAGGAACTTCGATGGATTGACACTGTTAACCACAGTCCAGCCATCCGCGGCTGTTGCCATCGTGGAGGAGGTTGATACTTCAACTGTACAGGGGATTTGCATAGCCGGACCAGACACTTGATACGTCAACAAGGCCGTGACAGTGCTTGGTGTGACCGTCAGGGATTCAATCCGCGCAAGCAACGTCATGTCTACACCAGGAGGCTGACCGAGATGACCGGCTGCGAAGTAGGGCGATGTGCTTGCCAGCGAATAGTCGCCGTTCGTTTCGTCCACCCACTCTTGATAGTTGGCGTCGTACTGCGCCCCCGAAGGGAAGTTGTTGCCAGAACATACACGCCCACCGCTGCATGTCAAACTGCCCGTCGCTCCGGCGAAGACATTCCCCGTAAAGTTGACCGGCGTTGCGTACCCAGCGTCTACAGAAGCACCGCCTACAGCCGTTGCATCACGCTTGATGAAATACTCTCCCTGAGGAGAAATGTTAGATGACCACGTTATTGCGGTCCAGTTGCCAGACGTGGCATTTACTCTGATCCCCGTACCGCCTGCTTGACCGACCGAGTAGTTCTCGCCAAGTGCGAATGTGTTACCGACCACCCGAACGTACTGCCCGTTCTCTGATTGGTTCCAATAAAACGGTGTTAATCCTGCGCACGCTCCAATATCGTATAAGCAGCCCATGTTCGTGAACAGATTGTTCACGATCTGACTACGCCGCTGATACGTCGGACCCGCATCGCTGCCCTGGATGGTGAACGCTGCCAGCGTCCCGTCTATCCGATTGTGCATGAAGATGAGATCAGCAAGAGTGGACACGGTTTCCGATGGCCGGTAGTTGTTGATCTTGAGATTGATAGCCGCGCCAGTCTGCCCGCCATTGTTGGCGATGCGATAGTTACGCTCGAACAGATTCCACATAACAACAAAGCCGCTCCCGACTTTGTGCTCGTAGCTGTTCTTGATCTGGTAGGTTTCGGAAAACCAGTCCGTAGGCCGCGTGAATATGTTGTAGCGCACGGTCCCGTTGGCTGGAAGGATATTGATGCTTCCTGCGTCCGCGCCGCCCCACAGAATACCGATGGACGAAACCTCGATCCAGTTATTCTCGATCAGGAACGGACCGTCGCTGGCCCAACCGACCATGCCGTGTGATTCGTTGGTTGGCTGACGGATGTTCCCGAAATAGGAGTCCTGGACGGACAGATTGCGACCATTCAGAATGACGCCGTTGCGCGGCTCAGTAGAAGATGTTCCGTGCGCGTAGACGTGCCGCAAGGAGATGTAGTTCGGAGTTTGCGAGGCGTCCGCCCCAGCCCCTTGGCCAATGCGGATCAGATCGTTAGTCGAACTAACCGCTTCCGTGCAATTAGCGCACGGCTCGAACTCGATGTAGCGAACACTAAGATACTGCCCTGGAGTCGCGCCGTCGAGCACTGTGAACGGCGCTGGCGGAGATCCGCCGTTGGTGCCCTTTAGCTTCGCCATGTTGGACGCATGGCCCATCGTCACGCGAGTCCCGACTGCTGGTGCGCGCGCCACTAAGGACGGTTGGATATTGACCATGTTGGTCGCCGAACACGACCCACCCGGAAGTCGGCCAAAGGTGAACGCGCCAGTCCAAGTCCTGCCCGATTCCAGAACGACAGTATCTCCGCACTGGATCGTCGTGTCGTCTAACGTGGTCTGAAGTTCTGTGTTTTCAGTTGAGTTGCAAGTAGCCGAGGCACACGTCAATGTTATCGTGCAGGGATGGCTACCACACGCTGACGGAGACTTGCTGATTGTCGCTGCCAAAGGTAGGGCGAGAAGTAGATTAAAGATTAGCCGCACGGATGATCTCCACTGAAAGACTCGCTGTTACCGTGTTTCCGCCACCGGAGCAGTTCCGATGAGCGGCAAGAATCGCAATCGCCGTGGTCGTGTCGATAGTGACGGACTGCGTGATCGCATACGTATTGGCGCTGTTGTCTCCGCGAACTCCTTTGCCGATTATATTTTTAATAGCCCCACTCGCGCCAATTGCCGACACGTAGCCGAGCACTGTGCCGTCTGCTCCTGCCGGGGTTCCCCCGCCAGTAGTACCCATCGGAATGCTGCCGGTGTAGTCCGTCCCGCCTATCGAAATGAAACCACGGCTCGCGGCAGAACCGCTGTTGTACCATTGGGCGGACACGCGTAGCATGTCGCCCACAGCCAGTGTGTTTGCTGGCAGGTTGTAGGTGATGTTCGTGAACGGGTCACCGCACCCGCCCGTGCCATCGTAGGCTGTTCGGGCAACCTGCACTGATGTCGTTGAGGACCCTGGGGCCTCTTGAATGCCGACGACAACATATGCGAGTCCCGCTGCACCAATGGTTTCCTTTACACGGCCAATGATAGACTTCCCGGCCGGCACGGACGATCCAGCGTCGGCGCATTTTCCCCCGGTTGTCGTCGAAGCGATGACGTAGTTGCCCGCTGTCGTAGCAGCATCGAAATCGCACTGAACATTCCCGCGTACGACAATACGGGCATTGCCCGTCGTACCGGCTCCGGTCGAGACAATGCCGATAATCCCGCTCGTGTTGCTGGTTCCAGCGACAACGGCAGTTGATGGTGCTCCGGTGAGGATTGCGAGCCGATTGGCTGTTGTCCCTGTTACGGAGGCGTTGGCGATCGTGATATCGAGATAGCCAGTAGTGCCTAGCCCAAACTTGTTCCCGCTGCCTGAAAAATCGTTCGACGCAGTAACGTCGGCACCGCCACCGCTCCCCAAGAGTTCCCATGCGTAGGTAGACGCCGCTGTGTTGGAACAAACATAGAACGTCGAGTTTGCCGCCGCCCCGTCTTTACGGGCGTAAACCTTGCCGACGTTGTTGATGTTCGTACACTGTGCCGCGTTCGGAGCGCCCGTTCCGTTAATGACGGATTTGGCGGCACCGAATTGGGCCATCAGGGGGAGCGATAAAAGAAACCCGATCAAGATTTTCATAGTTACCTCACGAGGACCGTTGCGGTCCCATAAACGTTAGTGGCTGTTGTGGCTGACATAAGCCCAAAAGGAAGAAGACAAGCGCCCGTGTATAGGCGCACGCCGGGGTTCATCGGTGGCCACGCGGCGGGCGAGCCGACGTTGGCCAGCGTCATCGGTTGGCCGAGGACTGGCCGATAGGCAATGAGAGAAATAGCCCCTCCGCCGTAAGACGTGCCGAGGGTCAGGGTTTGAATTGAACGAACGCCTGTGTCACCGCCTGCCAGCTGGAATGGAACAACAGTTCCGATCACTGCGGTAGCCGGGAAACTAGCGATTGTCGCAGTGCGTGATCCAGTCCCTGCGTCGTTGGTGTACGTCAGAGTTGTGTTTGTAACCGCGCCCGCGTTCGTTGTGGCGGTTGTGACAAGGATGGCCACTTGAACTCCAACTCCATTTGTGGACCCCTCGATGTCTCGCGCGGGGAAAGTTACAGAGTTGACTGTTTGGCCCGTCGTGGTCGTTACGGCTGTTCCAGTATTGACCCACAGAACATCCCAAAACTGGAAGTTGTGGACTACGCTGCCGACCATGTTCATATTGGCAAAGTAGTTGTTTCCCGTGGCGGGCGTCTTGATGGGTAGACAGCCCGCATCGGTCGTTGTGGTGCCGTCAGTTGTGCGCCCGCTCAAACCAGGAGAGCCAACCGCCCACGCCCCAGGCTGGCCGGAATCCTTTGACCACGAGTACCACTGGCCTGCGGCCTCTGGGGCAGTCCCGATTTTGAGTAGCGGGAAGGTAACGCCGCTCGTTCCAGTGAGTTCCGATGCTTGCGTCTTCCAGCGACCAGCGATATCGAGAACGTACCAGCCAGCGCCATCGTCGTACATCAGCGTCTCGCCAGCAGCCAGCGAGATTGCAGGGCTCAACCGGCGCTCGGTGCCGGAAATGTCCATCTTGACCGTGACCGTCTGCGCGGCGGTTCCGACGTTGGAGATTGCGCAGTTGTAAATCCGCCGCTGTGTGGAGGACGCGGGTGCCGCGACAACCGTGGTGGTCGTTGCCGTCGTGATCTGCCCGTTGGTTTCACCCGGCGTGAACGCCGAGGTTGTCGTATCAGTCCACGAACACGAGTAGTCTGTGTTCACCGCCGCCGACGTGGTGACTTCGAGAATCTTAGTTGTTGCGTCGAGGATGATAACCGCGTGTGCTTGTGCGGCGAGTAGTGCCGCGAGTAGTAGCTTTTTCATCTAGTCTTTTCTTTCAATGTTTCACAAGCCCAAGTTGAAACATCCACAAGCGCAACGTACACGCACACAAAAAAAAGAATGTAGGCGAGCAGGTAGTACCACTCAGCCACAATGAAAGACATTGGGAAACGGCGGCAATGCTCGTCCATCAAAAAGCTCTGGTCCCCCTCTGAGTTAAATCGATACGTGTATTGGCAAAATTCGACTAGCTTTTCCCTCATCGCGTAGACCTCGCCATGACTTGCGGTTGCGTGAGCCCGCTGCCGCCGGCCGGGGTCGCGCAAGTCAGCGTCCCGTCCGCGGCAATGTCGTTCGCAAATTCGCCAGCGCCACCTGCGGCAGGATTGGCCGGGAGGTTCGCAGTGATCGGGATGTTCGCTGTTCCGTCGAACGCCACTCCGTTCACGGCGCGCGGGGTCGCCAGCGCCGTAGCGGTCGAAGCGTTGCCCGTCAGGTTGCCGCTAAACGTGCCGGTAGTTGTTCCAGGCAGCGTCGGGTTTGTCGGGATGCTGAGCGTTGGGTTGCCGCTCACGCCGTCACCGTTGGTCACAGTGATCTGATTCGTCGTTCCGGTCAGCGTCCGCGCAACGCTCGTATTCAGAGCCGTGCGGACCATTACGCCATTCGACCCCGGATCAGCCATCCCGCCGCCGCCGCCACCGACTGGAGTAGCCGCAACCCATGCCGAGCCCGTGTCGGCAAACAGCCATCGCGTTGACCCTCCGCCGACAGAGCACGCTGAGGTTGACTCGCAATCGATGATGTAAACAGTTCTGCCAGGAATGCCAAATGTCGGCTTACCCGCTAGCGTGAACTGCGGAAGTACCGGCCAACGTGGGATTGGCTGCGCAAACAAACAGAGGCCAGCAATGGCGATCAGTTTTTTCATAGGTTCCCCGTCAGTAGATATTTAAGGCGCTGCCAAAACCCATGCGGGGCTGCATTTTCAGGGGTGAGCATCTGAACCACGGCTCGCATGATCGCCTGCTCAATCAAGTGTTTTTCAGATCCGGCAGCAATGCCGATACGAACATAGCGATCGGACTGAACCCCGCCCGGCCTAAGCATCAATACTGGCGTTTTGGCTAGTTCGGAAACCGTGTTCAAGAACCGCCGCTCAAACTCGCAGTCAACGCCGTCGATCGTCGGGACCGCCCAGTCTGATTGGTCTACAATCTCGACCGTGTAGCCGTATCCGACATCGGAAACCACGACGCTTCCCGACAAATGCAGGGACGAGCGCACTGCGATTGCGCTTTCCGAGTCTCCACATATTCTGATACGCATGATGGTTCCCTACTCGATGAACTCGACAGCAACGTTAAATGAGCCGGACACGCTTTTCAGGTAAGCAACAACAGATCCGGCTGCAAACATGGACCGGGAAGAAAGCGGCTTCGACTCTGGCGATTTCTCCCACTCGTAAGCCGAACCAACGGGAATCTTTTTTTGCGTGTTCGCGTCGGTGTCCAGGATACGCCGGTTCACATCCTGAGCGCTTGTCTCGTTGTTGTCGAATATGATTGTCCGACAGTTTATCGGACACGTCACCGCCGTCCAATTCACTGAATCAACAGCGATGAGTAGCTGTGTCATATCCCTGATTGAATAACAACAGCCGAAACAGCATTCGGAGCCGCACCGACAGTCTGGTTGATCCGAACCGCCGTCACGGGCGACGTGAACTCAACAGTGTCCGATGTTGTAGCCCCCGTCATCAATGGGTGGCTTTGCCAGTTGGCAGATCCAGCGGAAAAACCAGCGGCGAAGATGTCGTCTCCCGTAAACTGAAGGGTATACGTCGGCGTCCCAGTAACCGTCGTGATAACGGAGACGTTGAACGGAACAGCGTAGAGGTTGAGCGGGCATACCGATGATGTCGATACCCCGCTCGTCGTAAGCGTCGTTGGACGTGCCATGTTGTACGGCTCCTTAGAAAACCACCGTGCCCAGCGAGTACACAGTATAGGCTTCCGCGCCCGATGTCACGTTCGTCAAAACAACCAAAAAGTCCTTGGAGTTATTCTGCGCGATCGTCATGGTGCCGGAAAGCGTTGCCCCAGATCCGGCCGTGACTGTGATGGTTTCCGCCGCGTCGGCCGTGTTGCGAATCGTGAAGCGAAACGCCGTACCAACCACGCAAGACGGTAATGCCGCAACAAGCAGGGCTGCTGTTGGCGTCACGTCGGATCGTCCAAGGCCGTTCGGGTCACGCAGGATGATTCCACCCTTCAGCATCGCGGCCGTGTAGGTCAGCGCGCCCGCTGTCGAGTCGGTCGTGACCGTTGCAAAGTTAACGACAGGGCCGACTGTCGGAAGAACGACGCCGGTGCCTTGCGTGGCCAGCGTCATTGAAAGGTTGGTGGAAGTGAGGCTCGCGGGGTCAGCCACCGCAAAACCATTTTGGGACCGTACTGGTCCACTGAAAGTGCTCGAAGCCATCTGATTCTCCTATCTGGGAAGAGTAGGAGCGCCGTCTCCAGATCGTCTGCCGGGACAGTCGGCGCTCCTGAGTAGTTGCCCGGAACTAGTGCCTAAGCGCCCTGAGTACCGTACACGCCGAGTGGATTGGTCCAACCCGCAGCGAAGCGGCAACGCGCCTTGAACCGCATGTTGCCCGTGTCGAAGTCGCCCTCTTGCGAGAACTTCAACGGCACGCGGTCGAAGTACTTCAGGCCGTCCGGCGCGTCGGTCGTGATGAACCACGCATCGGTGTCGGTGAGGTAGTGGCAAACGGCGTAGCCGCCCGGAATCGATCCGCGGTGCATAATCGAGTTGATCGTGTTGTCCGACGAATCGACCTTGAGCACCGTGTTCAACAGCTTGTCGGCCGCGAACGAGTTGGCGTTCGGGACGATCAGCTTCTTCGGCTTGACGGCCATGAGTAGGCCGCGTTGGTCGGTCCACGCGCCGATGCCGATGACCGCGTTTTCAAGAGCGGTTTCACTCAAGTCAACGTCGGTCGCCGGCCGGTTGGCGTTGACGCCGCCGCCCGAGTAGGTCGGGTGCGAGGTCGAGCACAGAGCCACGCCGTCGCCGCCCAGGTATGAGCCGGAGAATGCGTTGTTCAGGATGCTCGCGCAAACGACTTCCTTGGTGTTCTTCATGGACCAGCCAAGCGCCTTGGTGTAGCGCTTGCCCATTTCCATGTACAGGTTGTCTTCGATCGCCTCTTCGGTGATGGCGAACGCGAGGGCGTACGTCACCGGGCGATAGGTCGAAACGTAGAACTCGTTCGCTTCGTCGTAGGTGACTTGCGAACCTTCGGTCTTGACCGCCGCGCTTCCGAAGCCGGACAGGGCGACTTCCTGTTCAAACGCCTTTTTGGACGTGTTGACTTCCAGGAACTCTTTCCACTCGTCTTGGTAGCGATCGACTTCCAGGCCCCACAGCGTACGAAGTCCCTCGTACAACTGGCGGCCAATATTTCCTCTTGTGATTGCAGGCATGTCTGTGTCTCCTTATTGGCCGAGAATGTTTCGTTTGGCGTGGACGTTCTGATTCCAGATAACGTACACGTCGGTGTAGGCATCGCCTGCCGCGTTGTTGGTGTCCAACGCGATGTCGATAACCTTCACTGCGAGGGTGTTGGTCGTGGCCGGGGTTCCGTTCACTTGGATCGTCGCAACACCTGTGGTAGTGGAACCGCCGAAGTTGAGCAACGAAGCGTTCAGCCCGAGTTCCGAATAGGTGATCGCGGCAGACGCCTGAACTTTCATGATTACATCCGGGTCGCTGACGACGTGGATATAGATGGGACCGTAGCCGCTGAAGCTGGTGTAGCCATTCGCCGGGAGCCACGATTTGAACTGGGGGCCGAACGAGTCGGTGTACTCAACGCCGACGATGACGCCCCAGGGCGTGTTCGCGCCGAGGGTCGTGGTCGGTGTCGCGGTAACGGGAGTCGCTACGCCGGAAGCGAAGTTCAGAATCCCGCCCTTGAAAAATGCGTTCGCGCTATTGGCGGTCAGTTGAATGCGTTGATTCGCACCACGCACCGATCCGCCAACATCCATTACGGGAATCAACCCGTAGGGAGCCGATGTTGCTGACATGGTTCTCTCCTATGAGCGCATCAGCGCTCAATCTGGAGGGATCAATTATTCTCCGAACGAACGGTCTTGGCCGCGCGTGTGCTCGCCTAAGCTGAACACCCGCTCGACAAACTTGGCTTTGCTCGGATCTGCCTTGAACCCTTGTTGCAAGGTGCCAGCGCCCGCAAGCCGTTCCGCCGTCTGCTTCTCGAAGTATTTGTTCCGAGCGATCGTCATGTACTTCGGACGGCGCATCAGAACTAACTCACCGGATTCAATGTGGCCGGATTCAGGCTTGCCCATGATCTGATTAGGCCGCACGAGAGTGGTACTGCGCTCATCGTACGGCACAGGCTCAAACCCGTCCTGTAATTTCCGGTTCATGTTCTTCGTATCGATGTCCTTGCCGATGCCCTTTCTGGCCCACAGATACGAATACTCGGAGTCTTCTCGAACTTCAGGCAGTAACGCTGACGGACGATACACGTAGTCCTTCGGCTCCTCAAGAGCGGCGCGGGTGGATGCTTCCCTGGTGGTAACTGGTTGTGGCATGGGTGCTAATTCCTTCTCCCTCTCGTCTCAAGGCGAACCTTGTGCATTTCTGCAATAGACCGTTGTGTAATCGGAATCCCCATCTCACCAAGGCTATGCTTGATGTCGGCGAGTTCCGCTGTCGTTAACCGAATGCTGTTAGTGGCAGCGCCATTTGACGTGGTATTCGTCCGCGTCACGGTGGCAACAGGAACCGTTTTCTTTGCAGCCGGTTGAGTCGCGGTGGGAGTCGCTACACCGAATCGGTCTGGAAATCTCTTGCGCAGTTCTGCGTCGATCTGATCGTAGCACGCTTTAGATCCGACGACAAACCCTTTGTTTGCAAAGTGGGCCTCAAGCCCCTTCGCGAAGCCGGACATGGGATCGGACTGGTCCATGACCCATGTATTCTTCTCGACCCACTCGCGCGTGGCGGCTGTCGGGCCACTCTCCCTGCGCTGCGGTGGAGCGACTGGCACGAACGGTTTGACAGGTGCCGCGCCTTTGACCATCGCAAGCTCGTTGTGGAGCGCCGACATATCGGCCTGGACTTGCGCCGCCGCGGCGTGGTCGCCCGTCTCGGTAGCCGCCGCCAGTTTCAGCTTTGCCAACTCAAGTTTCGCCTCGCGCGCCGCCGCCGCTTCCTGCCGGAGCAGGGTTTCGACGTTAGCCATGCGCACGCCCATCTCCTTGACCACGGCCTCGGCCTGCTGGTTATAGGACTGCGACTCGGCATAAGCCGACCTCCACTCTTCGGACTCGCGCTCAGCTTCGCGGAACTTGGCCGTTAGCTTTCCGATACGGCTCTTGATCTTTGGATCTTTGATGCCGATGGAAAGGTCTTCTTCGACCTCGGTTTCCGGCTTCGTCTCTTCTTCGACTTCTGCCGGCTCGGCGGGAGCCTCTTCGATGATCTCAATGCCTTCCGGCACCTCGGTCGGTTCTTCGACCTTTTCGGCTTGAACTGGCTGTTCTTCGACTTCTTCGATCTCGGGGATGTACCCTGCTTCTTCAGGCATTACAGGTTCCTCCGAATCGCCATCGGGTCGTTGACAATCGCGATCACCTGATCGTCGTCGATGAACCGATACTCCTTGGCGTTATCGCCGTCGCCAACATGGAAGCGGACCTTGCCGGCATAGGACGGGATCATGATAGAATCACCCACCTTGCAGTACGGCCCATTCGGGAACTTTGCCTCGTCCTTGTACGCGAGGTCGCCCATCGCGATCACCTCAAAGACTGGCGTTGCCACGTCCTCGTCCTTTTTCCGGCTCTCCGGTATGATGATGGACCCGACGACCGATGGCGTCTCCCACGGCTTCACTAGAATGTGATAGCCGACCGGGATGGGTAGGTTACTCTGAGGTGGCGTTGCAAGGTCGGCCTCCCTCCACTGCCCCGGATGTGTCAATGTGTTACTCTGACTCACTGTTTCTCTCCTCTTCAATCGCTTCGTTGTAATATTCCAGCGCTTGCTTCAGTCCGTACAACTGGCCAGAGTATCGCCGGTACTGCTCGATGTCCTCGCAACGGCCATCGATCAAGTTCGCAGTTAAGGCTGCTACCGCTTCCCTAACTTTCTTCTCGAACCTGTCCCTGATCGTCGCCATTCTCTTTTTCCCCTAATTTTTCCAACACACGGAACAACAAGTCTTTCATCTCGCGCTGCTCTTGCGCGTACTGCAACTTCAACTCGGCGAGAAACTGTGTCTGCTTATCCACGGCAGCATCCGCCGCTATGCGCTCGTTCGACTTGATACGCTCGCGCTCGGTCTTCTCGCGCTCCGCGGCCTTTTGCAGGTCGGTCTGCGCTTCCAGTTGCGCCTCGGCCTGCTTCTGCTGAACGGCCGCACTCTTGATCTTCAGTTCCTCTTGCTGCATCTGGACCACGGGATCTTGCTGCTTCGCCATGATCTCGGCAGCTTGCGCTTCCTGCTGGTGTTTGCCGGTCAACCGCTTCGCAGCCTCCGCCACGGCGATCGACAGGTTCGATTCAATGTCACCCGGCAGCGGAGCGTCGAGTGGCGGCAACGGAGAGCCAAGCTGCATCTCAACTTCAACACGGTATTGATAGGCAAGGTGCTCGGCGATGTGCGCCTGTATCGCGGCTGCAATTGCTTGCGCTTGTGGGTTTTGCCCAAGCACCTGCCTAATTTGAGGATCTTCAAAGAAAGCTTGGTGAACCGCCATGTGCGCTTCGTGGTTCTGCCACTCGAACGCCTTTACCGGCTTTCCCGTCGTCAGCGCCATGTTCTCGGCAACCGGGTCGAGCGGCTTGATGTCGTCCGGCCGCGGGATCAGTTTCTCGACCTCGCGTATCCCGAGCACCTGGAGCATCTTCCGATGCACTTCCCTGAGATCGTAAATCTGCGGCGCTGTCTGCGCCATCTGGATCACGGCTTGGTACTGCGTTACCCGCTGCGAGAGCGTGGCCGCGTTTGGATCGCTGACAGGAATAATGTCAATGCGATCGTCGTAATCAGAAGCCTTGATGGATCGTGGAGCATCCACGTCGTAAGCGTATTCATCCGGTTTCGTCTTGGCGATAATCTTGGCGAGCAGTTTGAACTCTCGGCCAAGAGAGGCGTGCAGCCGTTTTTGCACCGCGCTCATCACCTTCATCGCCCGCTCCATCAGCGCAAGCGTGGTGCCTACCGGCGCGTTCGCGGTGACATCCCCAATCTCAATGTCGGCGATCGATCCAAGGCGCTGCCCTTTCTCGACGACTTTATCGAGTAAGCCAGCCAGCACGACAGACGGTTCCTTGTACGGAAGCGGAAAGAAGCTGTCGGCCAACTTGTTCCCCATGACCTCTGCCTCGCGCCACTCTCCAGGGCGGATCGGCGTGTCGTCGCCCTTCATCCGCAATCCCTTGGCCTTCAGCCCGCCGGGGAGATTCGCAAGCGTACCAGAATCAAGCAGCATCCGCATCAAAGATGTAGCTGTCTTGCCTGTTCCACCGAGCAGGTGGATCAATCCGAACGCATACGCACCGAACCCAGGGATGTAGTCGTACTGGACGTAGTAAATGCACTTCTTTTTGAGCGGGTCTGACTCTTCCCAGTTCCGGCGAATCGCAAGAACAGATCCGCGGTCATCAATCGTGACAATGTACGGGACAGCAACGCCGTCCTCTGACCGCAGCCCTTCCACGTCGATGTTGAGGTGACAGTGGCACTCTTTCAGTTCAACAAAGCCAACGTCCATGACCGGAGGCGAAACACCTTCGGTTTCATCCATCTTCCCCTGCAACTCAGTCGGAATCCCCATCGACTCATCGACTATGACTTTTCGATAGAACCCGCTCGCCTGTAGTTGGAGCAGTTCGTTCTTCGGCATGTGCAACAGTTCGGTATACCGCTCTGCCTTTGCGATCGAGCTTGCCCCGTAGGGCATGATGAAGTCTTGCGCCGGGATGAAACGCGCCGTCGCCTTGCCGGTGATCGGGTCTGGATGAATCTTTCGAAAGGCGCTACCGCACAACGGAAGGCTGAAAAGCAACTTCTCGGTTTCCGGGAAGTAGTCCTCCATCTCCTGCGTCAACTCGTAGTTCATGTCATCTTGGACACGCCGCGCCTGCGCCTCGCGTTCGTCAGTGACACGCCCAATGATGTTCGTCTTGACCGGGCCGGACGGAGGGAATATCTCCATCGTCGCCTGCGACTGGAACCGGACGACAGCCTCGGCGATCGTCGTGTCGTACAACCCACACGCCCCCGGCCACGGCAGCGTGCGTTCTTCCTCCTTCATCCCAAGAAGATCAATGCCCTTCTTGTAGATGTCATTCCACTCCGACCGGCTCATCTCGTCGTTTTCAATGTCCATCAACAACTGATGGCCAATCGCGTGCAATACATTCTCGTCCAAGTGATCGGCGAGATTCGCGTCAAACGCCACACCTTCGAGGCTGGATACCTCTTCCGGCTCTTCGATCACAAACTCACCGTTGACCTCAACAAGGTTCTCTATCGGACCAACCGACAGTTCAACCTCTTCAATTCCAACTGGCAAGTCCTGGACGCGATCAAACATCCCTTACTTCCCGATCTCCAGCCAGTACCGCTTTGCGCCGGCGAACCCTTCGGCGATCAAAACAAACTTCTTCCCGTTCTGCGTGGTCGTCTGCCCCGGCCACTTCGTACACGTCGATGACCGCTGCCATTGACCGGGAATCACTTGCCCGTTTTCGTCCCGCATTGGAGCACCCACATCGCCGCCAAGAGCGCCAACATCAGAAGGGAGAACGCGGAGGAGTGTCTTCGGATCGAGCGTTGAAACCGGCGTACCCGTCTCCTCAAAACGCACCCCCATTGGATTCAAACTGACCACGGCACGAACAGCGATCGGGACGTTCGGCATCGGTATCTTGTCCGGTTCATTTGCCTGTGCCCAGTTCTTCGCAGCCTGGAGGAACGCATCCTCGGCGCGGCGATTGGCGTCGGCGGCAAACCGATGCTGCTGCTCAATCCACGTTCGGATATTCTCGTCTTCAAGCATCCTGCCTCCATAAGCCAACGTTATAGACATCTCCGCTTTCAACGGTTCGTCTAATAGTAGCGTACAGGACGTTTATCAAATGTCAAGCCGTCGTCCTCTTTTTCGTCCGTCTCGTACCGGATGAACCCGCCATTGCGGAACCGCTGAAGCGCTTGGGTCATTGAATCCACGTAATCGTCGTACATGCCGGCCGGGAACTCGGAAACCTCGTCGATCACTTCCTCGGCCCAGTCTGTCTCCGGTGCCCACACCATGCCGCTATCAAACAGCGACGTAACTACATTCAGCCTGGAATATTTATCGTTCTTGCCTGTGTGCCGATTCGCATGTGGGTTTGCTGTTGAAACCGGAATCCCCATGCGCTGCAATTCCTGGATCACCTGCACACCAGCCGACTTCTTTTCGATCAGGAGGATGTCTGGCACGCCGTCTTTGCGGTGGTACTGGTTCAGAACGACAGTCTTCAGGTCGTGGAACTTCCACTGCCCGCGCTTGGCGTGGAGAAGGATGATGTTGTACACCGGCTTATCGTCCGGGTTGGCGACGTTGAACACGCCCCACGTCGTACAAGCGGAGTAGTTGGCTCGCGCGTCATCACTTGTCGCCATATCCCACGACTGGATGACGAAATCACACTTCGGCGGCTTGCCTTTAGTCCATCGCTTCCAACTCCCCCGCTTGACCAGCGACACTTCCTCAGCCCCGACGTTCTGCTGGTACATGCATTCCCAGCGCCATCGGCCGTCTGGAAGGCCAAGAATATCAGCCTTGGTCTTCAGCATCAAATCAGTGGACCAATACTGCGGCCACGTCGATTCCCAGATCGGCTCGCTTTTGTCGTCGTAGACGATCTCGCCCTCATCGTTTCGTTTTTCAACAAGCGCGGGGAGCGTAATCACTTCCCACTGTGTTGCGAACGGGTTCTTTTTGGCGTAGTCTAGCAGTCGTCCCGCAAGATCGTAAGGCGACCACCGCTGCATGACGACAATAATGCTCCCGTTGGGTTGAAGCCGAGCACGTAAAGTGTTGAACCACGACCATGTTCTCTCGAAGTCGTCCCTACTTGGCGGCTCTTTGTCTCCATCGGTTGTCTCGCGCTCTGAGTGGGGGTCATCGACGATAAGTAAATCAGCGCCACGGCCAACGATCGTACCGCCTACACCGACCGAGAAGTACGAGCCGCCGTGGTTGGTGTTGAACTTGTCCTTAGCTTTTGAATCTGGGTTCAGCGTGACGTTTCCGAAAATCGTCTCATAGTCGTCGGTCGCCATAAGATCGCGGATCTTCTGACCAAAGTCCCCCGCCAAACTCTTTATGTTTGATACCTGGATGACTTTACTTTTCGGCCTCCGGCCCAGATACCACGACGGGAACAGGTATGACGCGAACTCAGATTTGCCTCGGCGCGGAGCGATGTTGATGATGTAGCGCTTATTGCCCTCGTCAACGCACTTCTCGAAGCACTTGGCGAGCACGTCGAAGTGGTGGCCCGGTATGAAGTCCTTACCCCACATCCGCTTGACATACTCCATGAAGATCAGCCGGCAGTTGGCGATCGCCGCCGCGTCCGCCATCTTCCACGTCACCGACTCGATCTCTTTCTTCTTTTCGGCCGGAAGACTCTTGACCGCCGCGGCCAGCCGCTCTTTGTTGAGCATCCCGGCCAGGAACTCGTTGGTGAACCGCTCCCGCGGGAAATGCTTGCGCACAGCTTCTGGTGCCCACAGGTAGAACTTGTCGAGTTCGGCTTCTGTCAACTTGCCTGTGAATAGGCGGTAATAAAGCTGCGTCTGCTCCAGTGTCTTGCGCGCCATCGCCTCGTAGTCGATGTCTACGATCGGTTTTGTCTCGCGCTTTTTACGCCCTGGTGGTCGGCCTGCCATTGGTGACTATTATCGCCTACGGCCCCTACTCATCATCTTCCGCTCCTGCTTCCCATGTCCACCGCCCAACTTCAACGCGCTCCTAAACTGTGATGCCAGCGGGTCTCGCGCATCCGGCACTCGGCTGTAGTCCTGCTTCGCGTCAAAGCACCGCCAGCAGTCCACGCCGTCGTGGTCGATGTCCTCACGAGGGAAGTTGAGTTTACAAGTGTGGCAGGTCATGACAACGCCGCCTCCACGCGAGCGCCAAGTTCCGACTCATCGAACTCTCCAAGGAAGAGTTCAGCGAAACACATATCAACTTTAGCCAGCACGTCACCCACTGGCCCTAATCCTCTTTTCCCGAACGAAGCATCTGCGTACCAGTCCTCGAACTCACCAAACAAAATATAGCCCTTGCGGAGCGATGCGGCTTTATCGAGGATGGCTTCACGCATAGAGTTTAGAGGTGTGGCAGGTCATAGCTAATGAGCGTCATCTTTAGGCCGGTTGAAGACATCAACCCCTTGTGCGAGATAAAAAACACTGTAGGTGCTTCTGGTACAAAGAACCAGTTGTCGGCACGCCTGGGGTTGAGCATCACTGGCTTCGCCACCGCACAGCCAGTCAGCGCGGCTAAGAGTTGGCGGCGGGTCATGGAACATTCACCCCCTTAACCACCATCCTGCACCCAAGAGCACCGATGTCGAAACCACCAATTGCATACTGCCTCGTTACCCAAGCATCCAATTCATCGCGTGTCATCGCAGCGAATTTGTCTCGAAACTCTGGATCAACGACCATTCGGACGCACTGAAAACAGATATCGACGGCCTCCGACAGTTTGCTACTTAGCGAATAACTCAGAGACCCCGGATGCTCCATCGCATTCATCGCCACTCCGTCTGGCGCGTCGATCTCCACCGTCTCTATCGAGGCTCCGCTGATGTCGTCGGGTGTCATGTTAGAATATTGACATAAATTATGCCCTCCGTCAACAAGAAGCGCCCCGTAGGCCGACCGCCCAAGATGACACCGTGCCCCTGGTGCAAGGTGCCCCACCCGGTCGGCAAGCTCCGCGCTCACATGACGCAGTGCGGGAGGGGGAGGTAGGTATGCCAGCTAAAAAGAAGCCCAAATTTGCCTGTCATATCTGCGGGATGAAGATCGATCCAGGGATTGTTGACCCGCACCACCCGCTTTTTCTCACTGTCGATCATGTGTATCCGAGGTCGATGGGCGGGACAGATCACCCGTCCAACAGGAAGCCAGCGCATCGCATCTGCAATAATGTTCGCGGAACGAAGAACATCACCGAGGCCCTGCGTGCCTATTGCCGCAACGCTGTTGAGAACAGCCAGCACTCCGTCAACTACCCTAAGCGATCGCTGCCGCCTCGTCCCGACAAATGGCGCGTCTACCGCGACAAGAAGACTCGCGCTTGGATTGCCAAATGGAAGACCAACAAGAACTCCTATCGATCGTGGGAAGAGGCGATGGGGCATGTGATGAGGGTCCTAAATGCAGGCGCTTAAAATTATATCTCAAGTTGGCCTCGTGAGTATCGGTTTCGACGCCGCTTTCATCGGCTGCGATATCGACGCCAAGCCGTCCGGTTCATTGTCAGACTGGATACAGCGCCGCGGTCGCCACAAGCGGGCGTTTCCCACGCCGCAAGGCGATCGCAGTTACCAACTCGATCTCATCAACCGATCACGCGAGTCGATCCGCGCCGGCCGCAAGCCGATTATCGTCATGGGATGTGGGGCCGGGAAGTCGCACCTCGCTTGTCTCATGGCGCAGTCCGCGCACGCCAAGGGAAAAGCGATCGGCTTCCTCACTGTGCGCCGCGCGCTCGTCAAAGACCTGTCCTCGCGCCTAGACCGCTTCGGTGTTCCGCATGGAATCGTTATGGACGGCTACACCGACAACGCCCATCGGACAAAAGTGGCGTCGATCTACACCGTGGCGGCGCGGGATATCACTCTCGATATCGATTTGCTTTTCGTCGATGAAGCACATCTCGCATTGTCTCCCGCGTTCAAGGCCATCGTCGATCGGCACGCACACATCCCACGCATCTCGCTCACCGCAACGCCATCCCGCACCGATGCACAGCCGCTCTCTCTCCTTGCTGACGACATGCTGCTCGGTCCTTCCACGCAAGATCTCATCGACCGAGGCTTCCTCGTTACCACGCGCGTCTTCGTCGCCGGCAACCCGGAAGTCACAGATGCCGATATTGCATCTGAAGAACGCTGCGCCGCGATTATGAACAAGCCTGGGTTGAATGGGAACATCGTCAAGCAGTGGCTACTTCACGGGCAAAACCGACCGACGATCGTACACGCCGTCAACGTCGCACACTCCAAAGCAATTGTCGAGCGCTTCCTGAAAGCTGGCGTTGAGGCGGTTCACATCGACGCCGAGACGCCGGATGCAGAGCGCGAGGCGGTGTTCGCGCGGCTGGCTGTAAACGCACCAGCGAAGCGGGACGCAATACTGATCGACTGCGCGGGCAACAGCCTGCGCTTTGGCCATTGCGACGACGACCCTCAATGGTCGCTTGACTCGGACGGTACGCCGTCAGTCAAACCGCGCGACAACGCTCTGCAAATCCGACACTGCCTCAAGTGCCTCTTTGCCTTCAAGTCCGCCATCGACTCCTGCCCAAACTGCGGGGCGAGGCATGTGGCAACTTTGAAAAAGCTGATTGAAAGGGATGTACAAATGCAAGAGATGAAGCGCGAAGCCATCAAGCGCTACCAGTCACGCATGACCGAGGAGCAGAAGCACGACAAGCTCAAGAAGCTGATATGGGCGTGCGCGGAGAAGGATCACAAGCCAGGGTCGCTGTTCATCAAGTACAAACTCGCCACTGCCGAGGAACTGCCGCCGAAATGGAAGCATCTTGTGTTTAGAGGGGTGCGTGACGCAAACGCCCATCTGCGCACAAAAGCGGCCATCTCTTTTACGCAAGACCAACTCATCGACCTTATATCCAGCCGAGCCGCATTCGATCCAACCCCTGTCGTGTCGTCGATCCTCCGGATGTATAACGAGAAGGTGAGCCAAGAGCGAAGGCTTGCTGAGATGGGGTTGATGTGAGCGAAGCGACCGACCTTCAGAACCGCCTGATCCTAGCCGTACAGAGCAAGTACCCCGGCTCAAGACTCTGGCGCAACAACGTCGGCCTCGCCTATCCTGTCACGTCGTTCAAGCGAGCATGGGCTTTTTTATGCAAGGGCGTCATCCCGGCGTGGTTTAGGCCAGTGAAGTATGGTGTCGTCGGCTCTGGTGACATCGCCGGATGGCTCCACCTTGACGGCCGAGCGATCGTCGCGCACATCGAAGTGAAGGTCGGTAAGGACAAGCAAAGCGACGAACAGCGCATCTTTATGGAAATTGTGCGCAAGTACGGCGGCATCTATGTCGTCGCCCGCTCCGTCGAGCAGGCGTTGGAGGAGTTGGCGAAAAATACCGGGCGTGCCCCCTTCTGAAGAACGCGCCCGGTGTGTAGGCTCGAATTGCTCGCTGCACGCGAGCGTTGCGTTTAGCGTATCACAGGCGGTGGCCAAATATTACCACTTGACCGCCTTCAGTCAGCGGGAGTATGCTGATCTGGTGCCTAAATTAGTGACACCTACAAGGCGACCCGGCAGGCCCGTCGTCAAGTATCCGTGCCCTTTCTGCAAGGGGAAGTATGGTGCCCGTGAAATACGCCTACATCTTGTAGCCTGTAAGCGGGGTCGCAGAAAATGACCCGCACCGACACCGCCGCGCTCAAGCGCGCTATCGACCTCCGTAAACTCGTCGCCGAGACACACAAGTTAAAGAACGGAAAAATTTCCTGCCCCTTTCACCAGGAGAAGACGGCCTCGTGCTCGATCAACAAAGAATACTACCGCTGCTTTGGTTGCGGCACCAAGGGCGATGCGATCTCATGGCTTCAGCACCTCGGCCTCACTTTCCGCGAAGCGGTCACTGAACTCGAACAGCGCGCCGGCATGTCCGTGTCCCACGTCAAAGTGCGCGCCCCGCGCGAAGCGGCAACGCTCGCCGTCGAGGTAGCCGAGTGGTACAACGGTCTTTCCGCCTTCTTCCAGTCCTTCCTCGAAGCCTTCCCCGACAACGACCACATGCAGGCCCTATACGAAGCGCACCGCACTGCTCAACCCGCCGAGATCGTCGCCGCGTACCGTCGCGTCCGCACCCCCTGGCTCGCAGCGCAGCTTCGCGCCGCGGCCAAAGAACGTGACGACCTTGCCGCCTTCTTCAGGAGCGCCATCCAGTGACCCCAGATGATCTCACCCGTGCAACAATTGACTCAACTAATGGCATCCCTCTCCCGACCGACCTGCCAGATGACAATGACGCACCGCCCCTTATAGGCGGCGACTGGAAAGACCTGCTCGTTAAACAGGGCGCATCCTACAAGCCCTGCATTCTGAACGCCGACATCGCTCTCCGCTACTCGCCGGAGTGGGAAGGAGTCTTTGCCTTCGACGAGTTCAAGCACCGCGTTGTCATCAAGAAGACCCCACCGATCATCCAGTCCTCAGAGTCTTCCTGGCAGGACGAAGACGACACACGCGCCTCGCTATGGATGCAGACCAACGGCATATTTGTCACGCAAGCCCCTGTCGGATCAGTGATCCAGTCGATCGCCCGCGAAAAGTCCTTCCACCCGATCCGCGACTATCTGAACTCAATCCAATGGGACGGCGAACCAAGAGTCGATAGCTGGCTTTCCACCTACCTCGGCGCGGAGCAGTCCGCCTACCTCGCCTCGATCGGCCGCATGTGGCTCATATCCGCCGTCGCCCGCATCTTCCAACCCGGCTGCCAAGTCGATCACATGCTTGTCCTTGAAGGCAACCAGGGCATCTCCAAGTCATCCGCCCTCGCCGTGCTGGCCGGTGCCGATTACTTCTGCGACTCCCTCCCCGACATCACCACCAAAGACGCCTCAATGCAAACGATCGGCTCATGGATCATTGAGTGGGCCGAACTCGACGCGATGGGCAAAGCCGAAGTCACCGCCATTAAAAGCTTCATCACGCGCCGCGTCGAGAAGTTCCGCCCCCCCTACGGCCACCACACCATCGAAGTCCCCCGCCAATGCGTCTTCGCCGGCACCACCAACGCCCATGAATACCTCCGTGACGAGACCGGCAACCGAAGGTTCTGGCCGGTGAAATGCACCAGCATCAATATCGAAGCCCTCAAGCGCGACCGCGATCAGATTTGGGCTGAAGCCGTTACCCTCTTCCAAGATGGCGCTCACTGGTGGCCTTCCGCGGTAACAACCGCCGCCATCGAGCAAGAACAGGAAGATCGCATCGCCGAAGACCTTTGGACCGAGAAAATCAAGGCGTTCCTCCAATCCGATGCCGCTGTTCTCCAAGATCGCCGCGTCACCATCCCGCACATCCTGTCCAACTGCTTCAACCTTGCCGTCATCAACCACTCCCAGATAGAGAAAAACCGCGTCGGCCGAGTTCTGAAGTCGCTCAGATGGAAGTACGGGACTTGGCGACAAGGAAGCGACAAACAATCAGGGTACTTCGCCCCTCTGTCCTGAGTCTGTACGGAGTGTCTAGAGTCTAAAAAACTCTGTCCAGAGTATTAACTGCTTTAGAATCAACATTGTCTGCGTGTCTAGAGTAAAAATGGCACTTAGCGCTACGACGTACACGGTGTATGCCCTCGCGCGCGCGTATATGCACGTCCTGTGTCTTCCCTTTTCTATATCTCATATTACTTTACCTATTTTATACTATGGACACTCAGACATTGTTGAAAACACACGTACTTAGTGTCGTTTTTGATACTCTGGACATCGGCTTTAGACTCTGGACACAATAGACACTGGTACTCTGGACGCCAAGGTACTAACTCTGGACAGCGGAAAAAGGCCATCAGGGACTACGGGAATCGTTTTCGCGTGGGTATCGGCGGGGTAGTGCCTCCCAACTCCACCACGCGCCTCCCAGGTGGCAAAAATGGGCATTGTACGTTTTGAGTAAGGGGGCCTTTTCCGTAGTTCGACCGGGTGGGGGTCTAAGATCCGCGGTCAGAAATGGG
>JACCDR011693370.1_pt1 | contig 24865 bp, 30 predicted proteins | sample 7446431 | NCBI WGS metagenome assembly JACCDR01 (sample SAMN15323443, study PRJNA562643) | freshwater metagenome | isolation source: river surface water | place: USA:Blue River Watershed | collected 2017-08-17 | reverse complement strand
TATGCAAATTTATAATATTAAAAAGAAATTCCCTTTTAAATCGTATATTTTTTTAATTGCCAATATTGGTAAAAATATAATTTTGAGTATTTGAAATTACAGTCTAAATTTGCAAATCATTTCAAGTGTATGGTAGATAATAACTTTGACATTATAGTTATTGGGGGAGGTATAGTTGGCTTAGGGGCTGCGTATAAACTCCAAAAAACATTTCCACAATATAAAATTGTAGTATTAGAAAAAGAAAACAGTTTAGCCGCACACCAAACGGGGCATAACTCAGGAGTAATACACTCTGGAATTTATTACAAGCCAGGATCTTACAAGGCAAAAAATTGCAAGACGGGACGTTTAGAATTGGTTGATTTTTGCAAAGAACACAACATTAAACACGATGTATGTGGTAAAGTTATTGTAGCTACTGAATCTTGGGAATTACCATCTCTAGAAAAAATTTACAACAATGGAATTGCTAACGAAACCGAAGGCGTAGAAAAAATTACAACTGCTCAAATAAAAGATATTGAGCCTTATTGTACCGGAATTGCGGGATTGTGGGTACCATGTACTGGTATTGTAGATTTTGTTGGAGTAACCAACAAAATGGCCGAATTGATTTCAGGTATTAATCCAAACAGCAAAGTACTAACTAGTCATGAGGTTATTGCTGTAAATAACGATGGAGATAAAAAAATAGTTAAAACGAATAGAGGTACTTTTACTGGCAAAAAACTAGTTTTTTGCGGTGGACTACAAGCTGATAGACTTGCAAATAAAGACGGAGTTACTGACTTAGATATGCAAATTGTTGGTTTTAGAGGAGATTATTACGAGTTAACCGACGAAGCTAAACATAAAGTCAAAAATTTAATTTATCCGGTACCAAATCCTGATTTTCCTTTCTTAGGAGTACACTTTACTAGAATGTGGAATGGAGATATAGAATGTGGACCAAACGCTGTATTCACATTTAAAAGAGAAGGATATGGTAAGTTAGATTTTAGTTTAAGAGATTCTGCAAAGGCTTTATCATACAAAGGAACTTGGAATTTACTTTTCAACCATTTTGATTTCGCTTTAAATGAATATAAAAGAGCATTCTCTAAAAAATTGTTCCATAAGCAACTTCAACGATTGATTCCTGAACTTCAAATTACAGATTTAAAACCAGGAAGAGCTGGTGTTAGAGCAATGGCTTTGAAACCCGATGGAAAAATGATAGACGACTTCAAGATTGAATACAAAGACAATAGTTTACACGTATTGAATGCTCCATCACCTGCTGCCACTGCAGCTTTAGCAATTGGTGAAGAAATTAAAACTATGGCTCAATCACATTTTAATTTGTAAACAAAACTATTTTATACTAAAAATAGTACTAAAGATATATCCTAATAGTTGCAATCAAACAGATAGGATATAGTTGGCATATCCAGCTTATGAAGCAAAAGACCCGAAAGGGTCTTTTGTGTTTTAGTCTCTAAATACCAAAATAACTCCTAATAGAATACAAGCTATACCCATTAAATGATTCCATTGTAATTTTCCCTCCTTAAAAACGAAAATGAAAAAAAATATAAATGTTAATATTGAAATTGCTTCTTGTATAATCGCAAATTTCAAATGTGCATTTTTTAAATTTCAAACGTGCATTTTTAAGCCTAAAAAAATTCATTTTTTTTCAGAAAAACCCTTGCGAAAGTAGAAATTAATTAGTATCTTTATGTATAAAATAAGGGTGAATAGTGCCATTTTGTACACCACCCACCCAATAGATTAATTAGTTGTATTAGATAAATTAAGCAATAGGGTAATTGGCGGTCAATACCTCAACCTTTGTTAACCCTCGTGTCTTTGATGCCGATATAGGCTGCACTATCTCACGCTTATACCAGCCATTCTCATTAGTAAACGCAGCAAGAGCTTCGCTATTGTAACTGCTCAACAAAAACTTACCTTTTATTTCTGAAAGAGCCTTTAAAAGGCATTTAAAGTCATTTTCTGTATAACCTTCATAATGCCCACAATTACTATTATAATAGGGCGGGTCAACATAATGAAACGCATCTGAGCAATCACGGCTCTGTATTATTTTAACAGCATCATTACACTCAATATCTACGTGGTCAAGGCGATACTGCATTGCTTTAGTAAAAGCGACTTTTTTATTGTAAATTTTCTTTACACAAGCACCTTTTAGTTTGTCATAGCCATAGCCAGCAAACATATTTGAACTAAAACTCATATTAGTTTGCACCCAAAAGGCCCACGCAACCTCAATTTCGTTATGAAATTTCGAGTTTTTTAAAACAAATTCAGCTCTGCGATGCACAGAACGAGACACGGCAGTCTCCTGGATAAGTTTACGAAGTATTGGGTAATTATTTTTTAGCACTCGATAAAAAGTTACTACCCACTCGTTCTGATCATTGATAACCTCTAATTTTGAGGGCGGTTTTGCCCAAAAAACGGCAGCACCACCGCAAAAGGCTTCCGTATACAAACGATGCTCAGGTATTAACCCGATGATTACAGAGGCCAAACGCTGTTTGCCTCCGTAATACGTAATTGGAGTTTTTAACATATATATTTAATTAAATTTTACTTGTTTGTTAGATGTTGCTTACAACATAATTATTGCCTGTTATACACAACAGAGAATTGAACAATATAAGATTCTCCTGCCGCAATAGTAGCCCCAGCTCCTCCATAGTTAATATAAAAAGCCAGCTTACCATATTCTATATTACTAAATGATGGCCTCAAAAGGCCATCAGACACCCGAAAACAAGCGGCAGACCCAACATTACTAATACTGCCATTGTTAACTGGTGTAAATTTTGCTGATGGCGTGAGCTGCACCAAAATAGCATTAGGAGTTGATACAGATCCATCTAAAGTAGTAACTGTAATACCAATTTGACCACTAACAACAACCCTATTGCCAGTTACAACTACTGAAGCTTTTTTACTGTAAATAGTAAGTCCAGATTGAGTCTCTATATTAGTAATAAGCTTAGATGTACCAATATTCAACCCATCCTCAAAGGACTCCTGATACAATTGCACACTGTTAAATTGCCCAATTGTATCTCCAGCAGTAGCTTCAAGAACTATTTTTCTATCAAAATAAGTAGTGTGAGTCCCTGCATCTTCATAAGGCGTAGGGTCGTAATCAGCGTTGGTTACAACTATATTCAAGTAAGGGTTAGCAACAGCCACACTACCACCCGCACACTGATACACTTCTCCGTTGTGGGCAATAGCACCAGGGGTGAACGTGTATGGCCCAGACCCTGAACGAACCAAACCGTGCAATATCATAGTACTGCCACCTGTTATTGCCTTAGTTATAGCCTCAAATGCATCTACATAAGCCGACTGCATAAAATCCTGATCATCAAGCGTCCAGTCTCTTACGCCTGCGTAATTAATTACCTTTTTCATTATATCTTAATAGTTTTAGTACCAAAAAACACATAGTCTTTAATTATTTGCAAAACTTCATTGTCTATACCCACCAAATCAACAGGTATATAAACAGTCACAAATACAATGCTATTGCCAAAATACCCTACACTCGATAAATTTTGTACAGCATCTTTGTAGCCAACTTTTGTCTTAAATCTGTTGGGCGATGTAATAGTGCTAGCATATCGCACTTTATATTTAAAGTCTTCAATTCTAATGCGTTCATTTCCCGAGAAGTCAAATCTGTCGTTTAATAACTTCTCTAAAACCATCGTTTGGCTGTTATATTTTAAATACTCTTTAATATCACTTTGAGTAGTAGTCAAAGTAGCGAATAGAGTTCTTGCACCGCCCAGCCAACTATACACCAACTCTAAAAATTTAGGTTTGGAGTATTCTGGCGGGGTGTTTCTGCCCATAATCAGCTCCGTATCAAGCTCATATTTTAAAAAAAACGGTTTGTTAGCCATATTAAACTGCTGTTATGTTTATTGTTGTGGCTGGGTCAACAACACAATACCCCGCATACGTTTCCGTTTTGCTGGTAAATGTTGTATAAGACCCACCGTCAGGCTTTATCTCTGCCAAACTAATTATGTAATCTTTCACAAATGGCACAGCCTGTATAGCATCACCAAGTCGACTCAACCGCACCACGCCTGAGAAGTCAAGCGTTTGGTGATATGCCTTTATGGCATCATTTACTGCAGTAGTAATAGTTGGAAGATCTGCCTGTCCGTCAACCTCCACGCCAATAGTATATTTAACCACATCTGCTGGGGCTGCTATTATAGTTGCAGTAGTGCCAACGGGCTTTATTTTGTTGTAATAAGAAATAAAAGCAGTGCGTTGGTTGCTGGTTAATGGAATTGCATTATTCGAAGAATCCAAGTTCGCTACTTTAATCACATTACTACTACTTCCCGTGTTAATGGCTACCAGTTTTACACATTTTTCTCCTATGGTACCAGGAGCATAGCCAGTATATTTAAGCCCGTATTCATCTTCAAGTACCAATACAGGGTCACCATACTGAAAGTCTAAGCATTTCTGAATAAACCATTCCGCTTGGCCCACCTGCCCACGTTTACGAGCTAAGAATGTAACTTCTGCCAAGTGGTTGTCCATAAGCAACTCTAAACAATAATAACCTGTTGCAATAATCCAGGTCCATATCCTCCACAAAACCGCTTGGCTAGGATTACTATCTCCCTGAATAATTGTCCGCAAGTTCTGCAGCTCGTCACTACTTGGTTGTAAAACAGAGCTGATAGTAGGCTGCGAGTCCTTCTCATCAGCCAGTAATTTATACCAATATGCTATTGAATGTGCCATTTAGCTGTTTTATTTAAATTGTTCTTATTGGTTCGGTAGCACACTCCACGGGGAATGCCTGCCCTAAATTATCATAAACGCTTATCGCTCCTACTATTTCATCCCCTACGCCAGCACCACCCGTAGTAAACTGTGCTGAGTAATCAGCAATGTGTAAACTCAAACTATTACCTGTAGTAGTTGCGAGTAGTGAAATATTAGCTAAGGGGTCATTTGGATATGAGCCACCCGAAACGTTATTTTTGAGCATGTACCACCGTACAACAGTATTGGCACCATCAATGCTACTTGCCCCTCCCCTTAATTGGTAGTTTGGTGTAATTGTAAAATTCCCAGTACCCGAGTTATAAGCCATTGTTGGTTTTGCAAATGACTTGGTAGGTAATGCTCCAATAGTTGGAAAATTCGCTTTTAAATTAGCTAAAATAGTAGCCCTATCTGCTGGACTGATTACAGAACCAAATTTAAATAGATAGCCAAAAAAATCGTGACTGGCTGGGTGCGAAAAAGTACCTACACCAAAGTTTCTACGATTTGATGTTGTAGGGATTGATGCAGTAGTCAAGTCTCTATAATCTCCTAAAGAGTCTGTTACTCTAATATTACAAGTACCTGCTGTTTTGTTGGATACAAAATGAAATATAATAGTCTCATATTCAGTAGGCTCATAATTAAAAATATGATTTGGATTTTGTGGTGAATCTTGATAATTGTACTGCATTTGCCCAGTGTCGTATCTTTTTAATTCATCACCTTTAAATCCACTCATTATAGCTTCATATCGTTTGCCGCTGTGGATTCTACATATATACCAAAATTCCCCTGTAGCATCAATATCAGGTAAATCGTTTACAAATCTATATTGAATATTTTTACCATTAGCGATATGAAGAAAACCGCCTTCTGCATGAAAATAAGTAGGTACTCCACCGTTTGGTCTCGTAGGTATTTGTTGCGTAATAGCTGTTTCAAATTCGTTTATGTAAACGGCTCTGTCTCCACCTAAACCGCCTGTTTTACCAACAATTGACTTCACATAGCTACCGTTGCTTAGTGTGCCTGTACCATCAGAGTTCGGTTTACCATCAGCAACAAACCAGTATTGATCTAACAACGCCTTTGTTGCTCCCAAATTAACTGGAGTAGTTATTGACCCTCCATTCTTCTTTCTACCAAAAACAGCCCCAATCATATTAGTATGCGTATATATTAATCTTGTCCGACAGGTAATTTCTACTTGTAGTACCTGCACTTTTAATCAATAGAACACCAAACCCCCAACATCTGTAAAGGTCTGTCAGTGGCATATAAGCGGCGTTAGTATTAACAGCCACAGATACACCATCTATAAATATCTCCTGACGTGCAGCGGTTGCTATGACCGTAACTTTCATCCATGTGTCCACTTCAAAAGCAACACCAGTATCTACAAAAGACTTCTCTGTTCCATAATTAGACCCTTTACTAAATACCGCTTTCCAGGTGTTAGACGCAGTTAAAGGATCAGACGCTTCTACTTTTTGCAAATCGTATTTTAAATAAAAACCGTAATCCGTTGCCAGTGCTGTCTGTGTACTCGATGCACCTACTTTCATTTGGTAGGTATTGGTACCATCTGATACAGCAGAAGGTGTTTTAAATTCAAACTCGGCAACATACGTGGTATTTGAATCTAAAAAGAAAGCGTCTTGGTTGGTACCAATATAAAACCTGCCTGTAGCAGTTGACCCTGTGTTTAAAGAAAGAACGCCAATCCTACCTGCCTGTTGGGGATTAACGGTTGATGGGAACACCCCCGTGCCACTATAGTTAGTAATAAGCTTCCCTACAACGTTATTGTAGAGACTTATCATATCCTCCTCTATTTGCAATTTGTATTTGCTGCCACACAACCAATCGGCAACTAGTACACCATCTTGCAAATTAACAAGTTGACACACGTTAACTTTACCTTTTACATAACCACCCCTAATATTATCTATACCGATTAGTGTATTATCGAATTTAACCGCATCATACCCGCTTACTATCAAAAGTCTTGGATTTTCAGTAATATCTGTAATACTCGTTATATTTAGCGAGCCACTGCCCGACAAGGTAATTATGTCAGTTTCTCCCCACGCTAACGCTCCTGAAGGTGCCGTAGTAGCATCTTTTGTAACAGCCAGAGTGTTGGCCAGGTAAGCCTTGATAGCATCTATAGACCACGTAAGTTGTGTAGACGAGGTCTCAGAGTCAGCTATCAAAGCAAGTATAGCCGTCATACCATCAACTACTGGCATAGTAATAATCAAAGGCGTACCAAATGCACTATTTGCAAATCCAGCTAAGTCAAACTCAACTTCACGATATTCTTCATCGGTAGTGTCATATCCAAATAATTTAAAATTTTCGAACCACGAAGCAATCTTTTTATCAAACTTATTAGCCAAAAAGCGTTCTTCCCAGTTTAGAGAGACAGCAGTATCGCCAAACCACCAGCCTAATGGGTATTCAACAGAATAGGCCAAAAGTCTAGTTCTTAAACACATAGATGTCCCGTCTATAACATTTACAGGCGTTGGCTCACTGCTCCCTGAAATACCAAATAGTACCTTAAAACGAGCATTAATTAAATCCGCTGACTCATAAAAATAATTTGTACCACCATAGTTGAAGGTTGATCTAAAGCTTTGATTGCCCAAGTCATACCAAATATCAGGACCAAGGTATACACCAGGCGATGGGGAAGACAGTTTTAAGGTGGCGGCCTCACCTGTTATTGAATTGAAGCCCGCTATAGTCTTACTTATAAAATCAATTATCGCAGTATTTCCACTGTCTCTTAGGGTCGAGATTATAAAGGATTTAATACCTTCTACATCCTGATCTGATGATGTATCTACAAAATTTGAAGAATTAGTAACATCACAAGAAGGGTTAAAAATAAATATATTGGAAGATTCTGCCGTACCAACGTACCTAACATTTCCCGCAGGTTTAGGAGTCACAATACTACCATCCTCACCTAAGTAGTAATCAGCACCAGGGGTTAACCCACCAGACCACGACACTCTGCCATATCGTAGAGGGGCTAAACTTGTGTACATTCGTAACTCGGTACTACAGGTAGATAAATCTGCGTTAGAAGCTAGGCCGTACATGCCATCTGGTTTTAGGTACATTATATTTCCGTTACCAATAGAAACTGCTGGGTCTGGCACACAATTAGTATCCCAAAGCTTAATATTTAATATAAGTGACCCGTTAGCTATTAAGGCATTAAAAGCATTAGCAAGAATTTCATTAGTAACAAAATTACCGTCTATCTCCTCTTTTGTGTACCTATTTTGTAGTTCTGTATATAAATCAAGTCCTTCAGGATAAGCAGTAAAAACTGCCAATACCTCTGCAACCTTGTTAACAACACTATCAACATCTACGTCATTTGAAAGCATCAAGTTAATGCTGTCAAGTTCTGTCTGCATCGTATCAACCAAGCTTTTTAATACCCGACCCTGGTTAGCCGACAGAGGAGCATCTGCAAGTGTAGAAGCGAGGTCGTTGACGATTTGAGAAATCAGCGAATATTGACTATGAGGGTTGCTTGCTTCGTTATGGTCGTTAATAGCGGTGGCAGTGGCAGTCGAGACCCTAGATACGACATAGTTCTGCAGGTCGCCAATATCAAAATAAACTTGACGGCTACCCGCAGGTAAACTAGTGTCCTTTACTGGCACCAATTTGGCTGTGCCTGATGTTGCAAAATTAAACTTCGATCCTGTTCCTACTTCTGCCATTGCTATGTTATTATAATACTGAAATTGTCAATTGTAATATTGGTGTCGTCTATAGTTAAATAGCGTGCCTGATTGAGTATTTTCCTGTAGGGTATGCCCACAAGCAAATTGTTGTTTTTAAGGTCGTTTCTTCTTGCTACTTTGGCTTGGTCAATTAACAGCATTTGTCCTGGCACAAGCTCTACATCTATACTATCTAATTTGTTAACAGTCAGCACATGTATAACTGCATCTGCTTCGCCATATTCCTGCATAGCTATGTCCCAAATGTTTTGCCCGTGCTGTACTTCTACTTTATACATACTCAGCTTCCGTTACTATTTGAGTTCCGTTCCATCTCACACTGATATTTGTAGCTTTGTCACTCTTCAGCTTTTGCTGTATTCTATGCATCATACTGGTAGGCGTGCCCTTAGCCAATACCGCATTTTGCACCGCTATGCCAGCCATAGGAGCATAACGCAGTTGGCCTTCACTTAACAATAGGTTGTCGGCAATTACCTGCCCATCAGCATCACCAATCACTAAATCACCGTTGCGGATCAACAAATCTCCATCCTCGTCTTTAAGTATAGATGTAGCCATTAGTGTTTAATTTTAGTATTTTCAAGTGCTCCTTTACTTACGTTCGTTGACCCTATCGGATCAATAGCGGCTTTTAAAGCCGCATGAAACGTATCAGGCGAGCCAGGTGCCGCAGTAGGGTAGCTACTTACATCAATAACTTGTTTTAATTTTTGCGTCCAAGTATCAATCGTTTGCAAATAGCTTACCAAAGCATCTATCTTAATCAAACCACCCAAAGTGCCGCCATTATATACCACCTTGTCGCAGGTAATATGCATCTCGTCAATCTCGCTGAACATCAACACCACATGTCTTTTAAATTGAGCCATACGCCCAACTACCACGGTGCTGCCTACTTTCGGCGCATACCAGGACCCTTTGTTTTCAGAATCTTCAACAGACCTAAGACGTGCCGTAACCTCCACATCGTCAGATACCAATTTGACCTTACAAGTCTGCTTGGCTTTGTCAACAGACAGCACCTTGGCAACCTTCAGACAATCGCTAGTCGAGGTTATCAGCTTCAGCAATTCTTTGCGTATCAAATCATCTTTATCTGACGACATAGTCTTGTATCTTGTGTCTTGTATCTTGTGTCTTAACTAATTTTCTGACCTACCAACAGCGTCAACTCGTAACCGTTCTCGTTGAATAGATCAGTTACACCGTCGCAGACGTAAGTATCCGCTCGTTCTTTAAATCTTGGATCAATAATGTTCATACCGTCACCATGATTAATCACAGGCAAGCCCCAAGTGACTATATTGCCTTCGTAACCAGTAACCTTATAAGTAGGCAGCTTGGCATTTGCCAAGGCTGTAAGTTCTTTGAGTGTTTTAATGTTATAGAAATACTCTGTTCTGGTCTCGCCATTCTTGTCACCAACACTGGTTTCTAATTTGGTATTGTCGGCCAACATTGATATGGCCTTAACCTGTATCTTTTTATTATCCGCACTCAAGTAGGTTAGATTATCCTTTTGAATGTTACAAATCTGCTTACCATCGCTTCGTACCAGGTACTTGTGTACGGGTCTGTTGGGTTCGGTATAGGCAACCCCCGCAAACAGTTGTTTGCCTCTAAAATAGATGTCCAAATGATACACATCCTTTAACTGTTGCAATGCTTCAGCTGGAGTGGCACTGGTGCAAACCCACTCATCTATCGTAATGTCGGGGATGGAGTTTAAAAGCGTAATATCATTTTTAAAGGACTTTAAAAGGTCTTTAAGGCTGATATCTGTAAATGTTTTGGTGATGGGAGCGGCACGCTTTAAAGTATACACCTCGTCTTCACACTCCAGTGTAAAGCTATCATTTGGGTTTACGTTTTTTACATAACCAATAAAACGAGTCTCCAAAATACCGTCATAACCCAGCTCTACCTGTACAGGCATACCCTCTTTTACATAGTTGTCCATGTCTACTGCTTGGTAGTTTTGGCTCTTGACTACGCCCTTAGTAGGCAATACCAGTGTGCAAGTGTCACCAATTCTCGTTCTAAGGCTTTCAACTTTAGCCGAGTGGCAACTTCGATATACATAATCGCCAACAGTAATTTTACAATTCAACCCAAATCCCATATCACAACAATTCAAGTTCGATGTCGCTGTCACTAACAGCAACAATAGAGTAACTAAACGCATTTTCATAACCGCCTTCATGTCCAAAATCAATTTCTTTGATCGCCACCCTATGGATGTCGTATCGTCTCAACAATTCACTACTTACCGATACCAGTTTATTTCTAAACATCGCAATTTGCGACTCAAGCACGTCATAAGGATAATCACGTACTTGAATGCCGTTAAAGGTGTTGATCACCCACCCTGTTATTTTCACATCCCAATTGGCTGAGCCTACTATTTCGTTTACTTCAGCATCGCCGCCTGCATTGGCTTTGGTTTTAATATTGTTTCTGCCTTTTACTTGTAAAATGGGCAAAGGCAACTTTAAGCCACCCAGTTCTATTTCACTGACCAAGAAAGCGTCGCTACCTTGCACGTTATAGTTGATGCCTGGCGTACCGTTTTGCCTTTCGTTTTTAGGCAAAATCTTGATAAATGGGTTGGGTAAACTTTGCAAACCAATGGGCGTGCCGCCAAAGCTCGTTTTGTCCAAACTAGCGGCAAACTGAATAGCTCCCGAGTTGCCAAGAGCAATCTCACCCAATGTCTTTACAATATTTACACCTACTACTGCCATTTTTTGTTTGTATAGAGTCTTGATTCTTGTATCTTAACTCTTGTGTCTTTTTAGCCCAAACTCAATTGATTAACCCCACTAATTACTCTCAGCAATTTCTCGCTCAATATCTTTTCAAAATTCTCCACACCACGCTCCACCCCGCCTGCATTGATTACCGTACCTTTGGCCAACGCCTCCAGGGTGATATTAATATTGGTAGGCCGTGAGTTACTTCTTGCCCCTTCCACACCTGCACTGAGCTTGCTACGTTCAGCCGCATTCTCAGAGGTGAGTGAGGTGTTTTGAACAGCTTCTTTAGTGACACCTTTAACCAAAGTTTCTGTATCTGTTTTTTTAACTCTTTTAGTTACTTTACCATACTGCAACTCTTCTTTTGCGTTATAGCCATTCATAAAAGAATGACTATCGCCCGTTATTAACTCTTTAATCCCAGAAGCAACACGCTCAACAAATCTCAATTTTTCAAGCATTTCATTAAAAAACATTTTCAACAAAGCCCATGCTCCTTTTAATGGAGCAACAAGCCCATACTCAATAAAGCCACCTAATAACTTAAACGAATTTCTTATTAACCAACTTTCAGCGTATAATTGCTTCATTCCATCTACGGATGAACTAATGCCCTCAATAAACTTCGTAAAATAGGGTAAAATCTTATTGCCAAGGTCTAACAGAGGCCCGTCTACTAATTTCTTCCAGGCAATGCCTAATTTATCTGAAGTGTTTTGAGAAGCCTCAAGCATCTGATTAAATGTACCTCCCGAATTACGAGTAGCCTCCAAGAATTGAGGCAGTTCTTTTACATTCTTTAACAATTCGTTAACCGCAGCGGAAGCTTGAGCATCTAAACCAATACTGTCCAGTATTTTCATACGTTGCTCTCCCGACTTGCCCGCTAGTACTCTGTCCAAATCTTGAACTACGGCTTCAATTTTTCTACGCTCGCCTTTTTCGTCAAACAAAGAAATTCCCAAACCTTTAAAGCCGCCTTTTTTATTACTTCCTTCAGCAACGGCCATTCTACTCATGGCGGTACCCAAGTTCTGAAGTAACATAGTAGTTTGTTCCATGCTCTGCCCTTTTTGTGTAAACAGGGCAACCATACCTGCAGCGTCTTCAAAGCCTACGCCTATTCTATCCATATAAGGAGTAATGCGAGGCATGTATTCGGCAAAATCGCCAAACTCTGCCTTACCTTTTTTCACAGCAGCGGCCAAAATGTTCAAAGCTTCAGTAGGCAACATATTTGGGTACTGGCCCATCAAATTTGTCAAAGCACTGGCAGCAGTGGTGGTGTCCATAAAACCAACTTTAGACAGTTCCAATGTAGGTTTTAACAACTTCAAGGCACTGTCAGCGTCTCCTGTTGCAGAGATGATTTGATTAAAGGCCCGAGGTAATTCACTGTCTGTAATATTAAAATTAGAACCTATCTCTCGTACTTGTTCACCTAAAGCCTTAATACCTTCCTTACTCAGCATGGCCGTAGTGTTTACCTGTGCCATACCTTTCTCAAAGTCCATTGCCATCTGTGTACCTTTCACCCCTGCGGCAACTAAAGCAGACACGCCCACAGCAGCGGCACCTATAGGACTTGTCAGTGCGGCACCCATTCCCGAAAACTGCCCCATTCCTGGTACAGAGTTCATAAGCTGATCTTTGAATTGTGTTAAAGCTCCACCGCCTTTAAAACTAGAAAGTTTAGATATCTTACTTTCGAGCATATCAATGCCTTTGTTAGCATTGCCTAGCTCTTTCATGTCGGTAGTGAGGTTGCGGATTACTTTCAAATCCTCTACCTTTTTACGCATCTGATCTAAAGACAAATTGGTCTTGCCAAGATTCTTGTTAAAATCTTGGTCAAGGTCGAGTAGCTTCGCAAACGAGCTACTCGCCAAATCCTTCATCTTTATTTCAAAAATGTAACTCATGCGTAGTCTTGTTTCTTGCGTCTTGTGTCCTGTGTCTAATCTCTAAAATTCCAGCTCTCCCGCTTTTGCCTTCAGCACCCATTGTAAGTCATTCCACGCCATGCAAAATTGCTCGTCGGTCATAGTACTAGGGTCTCCAAAATTATGGAAGCGAAGCAAGGCACAGGCTTTGCGGTAAAAGCTCCGATCTTCTGTATCATACTTGGGCATTACGCAGGCATTTAAGCCTGCAATAACTCCCCCTCCCTTAATGGCACTAGCAATAAGACAGGTCTCATAGCGGCCGCAAACAGCTCCACATCTGTTTTAATAGCAGGATCACCAGCTTCAAAGGTGTTTAATAACACCAGCTGTGCCGCCTGTACCTGGTTCTCTTCCATTACGGCCATGGCACGGCCAAAAACATCAATACTTGGCTTTTTCAAATAAGCATAATGAAATTTGTTAGGAGCGTCTCCCTGTATTTTCACTATAAATATTTTACCGTGCTTATCTTTCAGAGCCTGAATCTCAGACTCCGAAAGCTTTCCAATTTCTACCAACTCTTTTTTCATGTGTGTTTATCGTTTGTATCTTGCGTCTTGACTCTTGAGTCTATTTGTTAGGCTCATAGCCCCTCGCTATCCAGCTAAGAGGTACTTCTTTAAATGAACCACCGCCCTCAACACTCTTTTTAATGTTGGTAAACTTTACCTTATTGTAATGATCAATCACCACACGCCCTCCATCCGTTAAGTAACTGTGTTGAATTTGAAATTCTTCAATATCAGTAAGCGACTTACCATTAGGTATTGAAGCCTGTAAAGAATCAAACTGAGTTCTTAACAAAGTAAGCGTTCCTTTAACAGTACGCTTCGTGTTGATAGTTGCAGCAGGCTCCTTCTGGCCTACCACATATACGTCTTCAGAAGCCTCGTCAACTTCGCTATCAAATTTTAACACACCTGCTACGGGAGCACCCGCAACCCAAATGGTGGTATTTTCTGCCGATAATGTTTGTCCTGATGCCATATTTTATGCCCTTGCTGGGTTTCTAAATTGTACTTTAACGTTTAATCTTCTGTTAATGCCTATTGGCAATACCTCCACAATGGTGTTGGTCGCTCCTGTGGTCAACACGTTTTGGTTCGGGTCCATAGTAACCACTGTACCGTCGTTAATGATCTCTCCTTCCATGTTGTCGTTAATGACACTCTTCATGTCACCCGTCAATGCACCAATGGTGTCTGCACTTATTTTGCCTGTGGTAGGATCAATATATACTTTGCCCAATACAAACTTTTGGTAGCTCACATTGGCTAACCGCACAGCTTTATTAATGACACGGTTACGCTCCAAATAAGCATAATCGTCAGTAATAGCAACGCAAGTGTGCGAGTCTACAAACCAAAACCCAACCACTCCAGGGCGAGTAGTAGCAAAAACAAAACCTTTGGTATCCAAACCATCTTGAGCCAAATCGCTCAAGTCTGCAACCGAACTACCGTTACTGAACTCCGCACTGGCATAGCCTCTTAGCTTACCCAAGGTTGCATCGCCTGGGTTACTCGCTACGTCTATACTGGCCACACGGCCTGCATAAGTACCAATGGCGGCGTAGTTGTCTACTTTAGTGCCAAACACTGCCAAAGCCTTTAAGGCGGCGGCTCTTGTTTTTTCCCTACTCCAGAAAATTGATACGTTCGGAGCGTTGTAGCTTCGCATGTCTAAGGTAATACCTGAGATAGCGGGCATTTTACGACCTTCTACCAAAATGTCAATTGGTCTTACTTTGGCAAACTCTGAGTCTGCAAGTGATTGGAACAAGTCAGGCGAAGTGGCCCACACCACCTCTACAAAACTTGGGTTTTGAGCAAAAATGGTGAGTTTGATTCTGCCACTTTGTTCCTTCAGGTAGTTTTGCAATCTTACCACGTGAGTGTTGGTCAAGCCTGCCGCCAATAAGGTAGCATAAGTTACGTCTACAGGGTAGAACATTAAGTGCAGCTCTGCACCGTTCACTGCCTCTGCGTAGAAGTCCTTCAGATGTTCCCATACAAACTCACCTCTCGTTCTGTCGGTAGCTTCGGTAATGCCCAAAGCTTCAAAATCTGCCAATTGAAAGCCCACTACTGGGCGAAAGAACGGGTCAGTAGTTGTAGCAGAATACAATGCCGATGAAACCACCATGATGGCAACGCCGTCTTCTTTGGGCAATAGGCCGCCTATTGCACCGTTTCCTTTTGAGATGTAAACCCCTGGTCTAGCCATTTCTTTATTTTAATTAATTACAAATACTGGTTCAATGCCTTCAAGTGTTGTAGCCACTCTTTCGCTGCCCACATACACTTGTGTGTCGTAGATCATTTGGTGAGCAAACATGTTGGTGTACTCGGCATCTGGCTTGATCTCTCTTAAAACCAATTGCTCAAATGCTCCATCTTGCCAAATGCCATCAAGTGCCTTATCGGTCACTTCTATAATGTCAAAGAATCGGCCTACTGCCTCATCATGCTCAGGACTCAGAGCGTCGGTGTTTTCGTACAAATCGCCAAACACCCTCACAATTACGATGCAGTCAAATACCTTCCTGCCGCCGCTCAGTCTTATGCCATTGCCTAAGTTGAACTCTACCAATGCAGCAGGGAGGAGACGAGGGTCAGCACCGTCGGAAAATTGACCGTTAAATAGATCAATGGCCTGGAACAATCCTGTATCTCGGAGCCTACTGGCAATAGCTTGGTAGAGGGCCTTCATTTATTTAAAGAGTACTTTTATGGCCAACAAAATAACCACTCCTCCCATCATAATTATGATAGCGATTAGCCACTTGGGTATGACTTCTTTTGTGACCAACACTTGCTTTACTTCTTTGTCGTAAATATCTTTTAAAGTAGCTTTAAAGGCAGAATCTTTACAGTCGCACTGGGCGTACAACCTATTTAAAGAATCTAACTTAAAAGTTAATTTGGCAAAGCCGTTACTATTATTGTTGGCTGGAGTTTGATAAATTGGATTTTTAGCACCATTGGCTTTCATGGCCAATAATATTTTCTTTATCAGCTCGCCATCGTCAACAACTTGCCCAACAGAACCTCCTTTAATATTAAAGGTGGTATCTTTATATATCGTCTCAATAACTCGAGTATTATTTATTGGAGGCTGGCAACTAACCATGACTATGGCAAAAACACCAAGCATTAACGCCACAGCGGTTGCATTTCCTCCTCCGTTCGGGTCTTTAAGGCCTAATAATGTAATCCCAATGCCACAACCGACGGCCGCTTGAGTCCAATCTATGCCCAGTGATTTCACAAATACACTGGCTACAGAAGCGAGGATGATGATAATGCCAAGAGCTGACATTATAGGGCCGTTTTTAAAGTTTTTGATATTCCACTTCATTTCTAATCGTTTTAATAATTGATTTTAACACTGTCTCATAATTTGGGTCTGTAGCATAGCCAGCCTTGGCTATTTCTTCTACAAACCTTTCTGCATTTTGCCTCACGGCCAACGCTTTTGCGTATCGGCTGTTTTTTGCAAAAAATCTGTAGTGTTCTTTAAAGCAGTCGGCAGGGCTTGCATACTTGCGAAACCACGCATAACCGCTGTATTTAAAATATTTTTGACCCTTTATAGTTGTGGGTGTAACTTTCGTTAGTGTATGTAAGCCAACTTGCTTGGCTGTTAAGTTTGCCTTTCTTGAGATTTCCCAAGTCGGCAAAAGTTGTTCATTACCGTTTTGGCCGTCAAAGTCTTTAACACCAAAAAACATGTTTCCTGGAGTAGACTTTCCCCAGCCACTTTCTAATGCGGCCTGTGCCAATATGGCCTCGGCGGCTAAGCCTGTTTCAATCTCGCATTCACGAGCATCTTTCCAATATGTTGCGACAAACAGTTTTGGTGTCATAACCATTTTTTTTCAATTTTTTTCCAAACCCAAGCTCCTGCAGCAGCGGCTATACCGCACATACAAGCTACAGCTACTTCGTGTAGTCCTGTAATTACTTCGTTGGTGATAAGCTCCCAGGTTATTTTCCCCATAAAGCCGAGTACACCTACAGCTCCTTCAAATTTCTGTTCTTGGTTCATTTGTTTTTTAAATAAAAGGGCTGCCGCCATTGCTAAACAGCCCTTTCTACACACACAGCTACCGTTGCCTTGTCTTACTCAGCTGGCACTAAAGCCAACAATTGAGTTTTTGTTGCTTTTTCATCAAAAGCTATTTCTTTAGCAGTTAACCACTCTTGTAGTTTTGCTACCGTCCATTTTTCTGATGGAGCCCCTTCAGCAGCTTTTGCTTTTTCAGCTTCTTCTGCTACAGCTTTTGCTTTTTCAGCTTCAGCTGCTACGGCTTTTGCTTTTTCAGCTTCTTCTGCAGCTTTTGCTTTTTCAGCTTCAGCTACCAACGCTTCCACCTCTGCACGGGTAACTTTTACTACCTCTGCACCATGACCACGAGCGTGATCATTAGCAGCGTGGTCAGTATAGAATGCCTGCTTTGTTTTTTCTACGGCATACAAAACATCCACTCCAGGATTAGCTGCGTATACTTCTATTAACCAAATCTTTCCCATTTTACCAATAATTAAGCAGATTGAACGATTGAAATAATCCCAGCAGCGTCGGCTCTACGTCTACGACCACCCATTCTTACCTCAGAAGAAATAACATCACCATAATGCTCGGGGTCTTGAGTTTTTTCAAACACATTGATATTGCCCAAAGCCATTGCTACAGCTTCTTCTTGATAGCATATAGCCACATCATTATCAGTAATAGCAGTTGCTGCACCTAATGCCTTCACAAGCGGTGTAGCGGCGTTGTCAAAAGTTGCCGTTGTTGCTCTTTCAATAATGTCAAAGCCGTAAAGTCTAGCAATAACACCATTCGCCATGTCCAACTCTTTTGCCATGTCTCTAGCTTGTAAGGTTGCGTCATCTTGAAGTTGGCTCAACAAGTCTGAACTAATCAAACAAACACGTCTCTCATTCGAGGTTGATGTTTTATTCAAGGCTGTTCTTGCAGCTTTCAAACTTTCTTTTGTGAAAAGTTTACGAGTTCCTGTAGAGCCAGGCATATGAGCGGCTGTGTTAGCCCCCAAAGTTCTGATAACTGCAGGAGCAGATGCTACTAAGCCAGCGTTGGCGTTAGTTAAAGAAGCAAGCCACTTAACAATGATTTCATCACCTATGTACTCACCTAAAGTCAAAATATGCTCACCATATACTGACATCATTTTGTCGTAAGAGATCTCCGCTTCTTCAGCATTTCTTACACGAGTAGGATCAGTAGTATAATTGTCAAGCAAGTAAACGATGTCGTTGTCTGTACGCTCCACTGCTACCGCAGGGAATGAATTTCTATTCTTAACGACCGACGGCTTTGCTCCAGCCATTGGGATGTGAACAATAGAACCACCAATTACATATTCGTCCTCACGCTTACATCTTGTCAAGTGTGGGTTATTTTTAAACAGGTTCCCTTCAATGAAGTTCGCCCAAATTTGTGCCTGAATTGCCATCGCTTATTTTTTCAAACTATCTATTAATGATTGATAAAACTCTTTGTCGTTCTCACGAGCATATTTTAAGCCCGCAGAATCTTGCTTCGCCCAGTCAGTATGTGACCATTCTGCTCTCGCTACCTTCTTAGCTTCCCAAGATTTTGAGTCACCACTCGCTGCACCGCCTAGTTGGCTAGTGATAGTCTTATAAGCTTCTTTTTTGTCAAGGATAGATTTTACCCTATCAAAGCCGCCTTCCAATTGAGCAAGTTCTAAGAACTCTGCTTTTTCAACAGCAGTAATTTTACCTGCTTGCTCGGCACCGTCTACCAGCATTTGAGCCGATTTCTTCACCTGATCTTTGGCCATGTCGCCAATCTTAGCCTCAAGAGTAGATATGGTTGCGTCCTTTTCTACAATTGCAGCATCTTTTTTCTGAAGAGCCAAAAGCACCTGGGCTTCCGACGCTTCGTCATCAAGCCCTAAAGCTTTTTTTACACTTAGCATTTTTGCTTCATTTATGGTTGAAAATTTAAATTCGTTGATTTTAATGTCAGCTCCTTTGTAGCTGTACTTCTTAGCCGTAGTGTCGGGGTTACATGGAATGTCTACTATAGATATTTCAAGAATTTGGTAGTTGGTAAAAGTGGGGAAGGCTTGCCCTGGCAACATCAATGCAGGATTGGCACTGTAGTCTATAATGTCAGCCCAAACTGATATCCCTTTTAAAAAGCCTTCATCGTATTTTCGTGCAATCTCTGCAGCTTCTTCATCGGCTAAGTCAAACACAGGTGTACCCTGCCAAGCATCGTCTACAAGTTGTATATCCTCTACGCGGCCAATTACCTTGCCGCGTTCATGCATGTACAATAAAACAGGGTTTTGATTATACCGAGAAAAGTCGGCACCAGCAGGCAGGAATCGCTCCCCGTCTCTGTCTACTTTTCCTGTTATAAATACAAATGGTTTTGACATTAAAATCTTGTTTAGTTATTGCCCTTGCGGCTATTAGCGAAACAAAGATTGAGGCTTTTGGACTATTTGCCAAATTACATTTTGTATATATTGGTTATTAACAAATAAAAAGTATGTAAATATCTAATACATAAAATATTATTTTTAAATTTGTAAATACATACACATAAATTTGAACCCAAGAACAATGAGCAGACTGGCACATTCTCTTAAAGCAAAAAAAGACGCAGACATCAAGAAAGACTATGCGACTCTTAACAAAGAACTAAAAACGGCAGTAGTGTTTGAACGACTGTCGCAAAAGTACTATCTCAGCCCAGACACGCTGAGAAATATAGTATACAAGAAAGAGGATTAAAGCACCCCCCTTTAAACCCCTTTAAAGTTCGATACAAGAAACAAAGGGGGATAGAGCGATACAAATGACTAAAGAAGAAAAAAAAGGGCTTGCAAAGCGTTATTTTTTAAATTCCGATCTTACGCAAAAAGAGATTGCTGAACTCGTAGGTGTTTCTGAAAAAACATTATCAATTTGGGTGAACGAGGAGGATGCATCAGGCATTACCTGGCACGAAGAAAAAACGGCTGATAAGAGCCGATCTGTAAACATTCGTTTGAAAGTTCTTAAACAAATAGACCTAGAGCTTGACAAAGAAATGCCTGACGCCGACAAGCTTTCAAAACTTAAATCGTTACTTGTTGAAGTCTCAGACGAGAAAGTCTCCGCAATTCAAGCTACTGATGTAGTAAAGCAACTCGTTGATTATGTATTAAAGCGTGACCATGATATGGGCATCAAGCTCATGCCTCACATCGACAATTTTGTAAAGGATAGATATTTCTAAGCTATGGCACAAAAAAGAAAGCTATCGGACAAAGAGAAGAAAGGTTGGGAACAGTACCGCAACATGGTAATGGCCTCTACAGCCACGCGGTTCGAAACAGATATTGAAAAAAGTAACCGTTTGCAATATTATAAATCGGATTATAACGCATTTACCAAATATTATTTCCCTGCTTATGCCGATGCCGACTGTGCCGACTATCATTTAGAGTTGATTGAGGCACTACGAACTCAAAACTTTATAACCATTTTCAATATCATTTATAGAGGTGGAGCTAAGTCAGTTCACGCCAATTTGATTGCACCTGTGTACATGATCTTTATTTTAAAGAACATGTACTTCATGCTGCTTATTGGTGAAAACGAAAATAAGGCCAATAAGCTGTTACGAGATTTGCAGGACAACTTCGATGTAAACCAACGGCTTAAAGCAGACTTTGGCGAACAATTGAGCTATGGAGACTGGAGCGATGGGGAATTCACCATTAAAAACGGTACTTCATTTATGGCTTTGGGGATAAACCAAAGTGCAAGAGGTTTACGTGTGGGTGCAAACAGATTTGATTACGTGGTAGTGGACGACGTGGAAGACCGCAAGAAAGCCAACAACCAAGCCATAGTGGCTGAGCGTGTCAATAAGATATTAGGTGATATTATGGGCGGTTTCTCTGCTTTTAGGCAACGTATAGTGATTAATAATAACTTAATTCACCGTTCGGGCGTAGTTGCTACTCTATTAAAGGAGTATGAGAATAAACCTAACAAAGTAGTTATCTGGCGAAATGCCGTAGACGAACACGGCGAACCCACATGGCCACAGCGTTTTGATAGACAATACTGGCAAGAACGCCGCCAAGCTACCAAAGAGGCTGAGTGGCAAAGAGAGTTTATGAACAACCCAGTAGAAGAGGGTTTGCTATTCAAAAACGAATGGATGCGTTGGAAGCCTATGTCTATTGCTGAGTACAAAAGATTCATTGTATACGGCGATTTGAGTTACCGTGCCACAGGCGATTACAAGGCCCTGGTCATGATGGGCAAGAAAGATGGTGAGTTTCATATACTCGATGCCTTTGTGGAGAAAACGAGTTTACAGAACGTAATAGAGTACTGTTACGAGCTTCGCAAGCAAGTGCCTCAGAACATTGTGGTAGACTTTGTAATAGAAGCCAACTTCATCCAAGATATGTTTTTAGATGCCTTTTTGGCTGAAGGTCGCAAACGTGGGTCACACCTTAATATAAGAGGTGACAAACGCAAGAAGCCCGACAAATACGACAGGGTTGAGGCATTAACTACCATCTTTCAAAACAAACTCATATTCTTTAATAAGAATAAAGAGAGTGATCCAAATTTTCAAACCATGATAGACCAGTTCTTAATGTTTGAAAAAAACTCTGGAGCAAATGACGATGCTCCCGATGCCGTGGAAGGAGCAGTACACCTACTCAATCACGAAGAAAAGAGGGGCCTGTTCCCCACGTCGTTTATTAATAGGTTTCGCAAAAATGACTTTTAAATAGTTTTTAAAATGGTAAAATTTCAAAACAACATCGCAGCAGACGGCAAAGCTACCTTAGTAGCAGAGTATAACAATACCCTGCCCGACTTAGAAGAACAAGCCTTTAAAGCATTTGTGGCACAAGCTCAAGAAACTGGCAAAACAATTGAAGTTACAGAAGCCACCCTCAACAACCGCACTACGGTAACATTCTCTGTAATCTGACAACTGTAAACTGATAACTGATGTACATTTGGCTAGAAGAAAAGGACTTTCAAAAGCAGATTAAGGCTGATATTTTGGACAGGATTGTCCAAAACGACACCTCTATTATATTAGATGCTGAGCGTGCAGCTATTGTAGAACTTCAGGGCATGTTACGCATTAAGTACGATGTAGCCGCTATATTTTCGCAAGCAGGTACGCAACGTAACGCACTGGTGGTAATGTTATTGGTAGATATTTTACTCTATCATGTACACAGCAGATTGAATGCGAACCAAATACCAGATATTCGAAAAGAGCGATACGACAATGCCATTGCCACTTTAAAAGACTTGGGAGCAGGTAAAATGGATATTGGATTACCACTCATTATCAATGCCGAAGGCGAAACTCAATCGCCTGCGGGCATGAGCTACCAAGGTGAACTGAAACGACCAAATAGATTTTAAGATGCCCATTAATTTAAATAAAAAATGGGTCTTAATTTATTATGATCTAAAATCAAAGGGATGGTCTGATGAAGAGATCGAGAACATTTACCCTGGTATAAAAGAGACAGTAAAAGTAGATCATTATCTTGATAATAAATATTTTACAATTTTGGTAGCAGTAACTATTGCATCGTTTTTGGCCGCTTTAATTATATTTATATTATGTACACATACATTACAGAAGTAATCGCTGTTGACCCCGTAGATGGGGAATTGAAAACTTGGGCGGGTCCCAACATTACGGCATTTACCACCCGCGATGCGGAGCGTATGTGCCAAGAGCAAGGTTTGGGCTTTTGCCGAGTACTGGGCAGGCTTAAAGAAGAAAGAGACACGGTAACGGGCGTAGTTACCAATTACGACCAATTTCATTTGAATTAACATGGCAAAGAAACAACACACACCCAACAATAACGGCAATCCTACTATAATTGTAAACCAAATTACGGTTCATCAATTACAGCAACAAAAGATACAAGTAGACAAATGGCGTAAGGCTCACCAAGCGGCTATGTCTATATTGTCGCCTATTCGCTTTCAGTTGCTGGAGATCTATAACGAGATGTTGTTAGATGCACACTTGTACACTTTATATGATAAACGTATCAGAAATGTACGCCGTATTAATTATAAGTATGTAGATGGAGCCAATGACACAACTCAAATCAATAAAGATTTGCGTAAGCCTTGGTTTAAAAAAGCTCTTACCTACACATTAGAGTCTATTTCGTGGGGTAATTCGGTATTTGAGTTTGTCAAAGATAAGGATAAAATACACGTAAATTTAATACCTCGCCAGCACGTTCGCCCCGAGTTTGGCATCATTACCAAGAATTCGTATGCTGATAGAGAGGGCATTGAGTACCGTGAATTACCTTATAGCAACTTTGTGGCTGAGGTAGATTGTGGGCTTGGTTTGCTCAATATTGCAGCCTTGAACGTCATTCTGAAACGCCAAGGCATAGTGGACTTTGCCAACTTTGTGGAGATATTCGGACAGCCCATAAGGCAATACGAATACGACCCTATGATACAGGGAGCGAAAGAAGAGGTAGAGAAAGTGGCACAGAAAACAGGTAACTCCGCAGCCTTGGTAATGCCTAAAGACTACGCTACTATGACATTACACAACGGTGTTAATGCCAGTAGCGACAAGCTACACCCTGCTTTTTTGAAAGAATTAAGAGACGAGCTTACCACTTTGTTCTTAGGTCAGACCATGACCACCAAAGATGGTAGCTCAAAGGCTCAAGCAACCGTACACAGCGACGAACAGGATAAGTTGATCCAGGACGATGCTGAATGGCTGGTAGATATTCTCAATGAAACCATTAAGCCGATACTTATAAACTTAGGCTTTCCGTTGCAAAATGGAGAGTTTGAACCTGATTACGGCGATTCTACACCTATTGACAAGCAGTTGGAAATGGACCTGAAGCTAAACGGCGTTATTGAAATGGATGCGGAGTATTTCTATGAGAAATATAAAGTGCCTATTCCTAAGAGTGGGGCAAAGCTAAAATCACAGAGCCAAGATGCTAGTAACAAGACACAAGACCCTAACCCTGCGGACGTAGGGCAAAAAAAAAAGTACGCCACTAAACACAAAGAAGCTTGCTGCAACGAGCATTCTCCGTACGGGAAATACTTCAGTTAAAAAGAGTTTCCAGTCTACAATCAATACACTGACCGAAAGCGTGTTCTCACAAGCAAAGGACACGCTCACCTCAGACGAATACAACGAACTGTACCGCTGGTATCTAAACGAATTACAACAGCCTATCAGTGCCGATTTTAAGGATGTCGCCTACAACACCCCTGATTTTGTTATGCAGGTGAACCTTCGCAACTCCATTGCGAGCTTTGCTGCCTATAAAGAATACCATTATATAGAAAAATTAAACGCAGCATTGTTTGACATCAACGGCAAACCCGTAAGCAAACAGGCCTTTTTAAAAGCGGCCAAAACCATTAGTACCGACTTTAACAAACGCTTTCTTTCCGTAGAATACGACACCGCACACGCCAAGGCACAGAGTGCCGCACAGTGG
>JACCDR011620403.1_pt1 | contig 24876 bp, 28 predicted proteins | sample 7446431 | NCBI WGS metagenome assembly JACCDR01 (sample SAMN15323443, study PRJNA562643) | freshwater metagenome | isolation source: river surface water | place: USA:Blue River Watershed | collected 2017-08-17 | reverse complement strand
GGTACATCCGTTCCTTTTGCTGCCGGAAATCACTCACCTAGAGTTTGTTCTACTCCAGTAGCAGATGAGGTAGTTTGACCGCTCATTAATCTGCTAGCTGCAACGAGATACTGCTGATAACCACCAGCAGGGTCTAGGCGGGTATTTCCGACTTTAATTTTCCCAAAATCTGAGCTATTCGTATCTCCAGAAACTTCTGCCCCTGCAAGAGCAGCTAATCCTGACATCATTCCCCATGCACTTGCACTTGTTAGGAATGCTTTAAGATACTGCTTTCTTACAAAGGGACTCGCCATTACATACGTGCCCGGATTAAGCATTCTAATACGGGACGTAAACAATCTTGGAGAGAATAAGGTATTTGTCAGGATATCCGCAGCCTGCTCAAATGACCTATCTTTCATTGCAAAGTAATGACTTCCATCTGCTTTCTTAGCTAGTGTAGGAGTCGCAATTTTCAGTGGTCCCCTACCTGTAGCTGTCATCACAAAATCAGCAATTTCTTTTGCAAGTTCCATATTACGATATGGATTCAATTGCTGAGCCTGTTCAGGAGTAAACTTTTCTCTAAACAGTCCTTGACGTGCGCTTCCTGTCTTTTCTGCTTCAACAGCCATATCACGCGCTTGATTAACCAATTTTTCAAAGGTATCAGCGCGTAGTTTGTTCAGAAAAGTGTTGTAAGCCCGATTACTACGCTGAACACCGGGCACGTATTTCTCAGCCCAGTTAGACATAGTAGCTTCTTCACGATTTGATAGGGATTTCCTCAAATCGGTAAGTTTTAGTCCTGCCTGCTCAGCAAAAGAGGGTAGAATTTTACCAGTTTTGGTGTTTACTCTTTTCTGAAAAATAGGCTTGGACTCAATACTATCTCTTACTGCATTATAAAATTCTTCTGGACCTAATGACTTCATCATTGGCCCAATTGAGTCTCTAAATTCCTTACTAAACATTAAGGAATGTCCCTGCCTAAATGGGGCAGATACGTCCCAAGATGCTAGTAATCCTCTAGAGAGATTATACGCTTCAGTTAAAGCTGAAGGTTGATTTTCACCTGTGCCAGCGCCTTCAACATCACTTCCTTTTCTTCCAATGATATTTGAGGGTCGCTCGCTACTAACTCCAGTTGAGAGGAGAGAATCTGACTTGCTTGTTTTTCTCGCCCTTGAGTCATTATAGATTGAAAGTAAGTCTGATACATCGGGACTAATGTTTCCACTTCCGTCGTTGAAGGCGTCATATAGATTATCCAGAATGTGAACTGTGTTTTGTCTACCCAATTGTTCCATCAATTGAGCATGTCGATACGCAAAACCTGTATCGTGACCTCCACCCGGAATATGAGCTAATTCATGGGTAAGAGTTGCATACAAACTTGTAGAAAGGTTATTCAGAGGATTCTTAGACCTCATTGCCATATTCAACAATTCCATCACGTTGATAAGAATTGCTGAATCGTTCAAATCATCAGGTCTAGGAATATGAATACCTAGAGTAGTAGAACCACCTTCTGGTCCTTGGAACAAAACACCGAACTTTTTCAGTCGTTTAGAAGGAACCCAATCAGCATTGGGATTTCCTCCTTGAGTCCAATTGAGAGTATCAGCAATTGAAAGTAGCTCTTGATTAGCCATTTCAATTACTTCAACACCACGCTTAAATTCAGGATGCGTAGTGATTAGTTCAAGTTCATCAGGAGTAAATTTCTCTCCCTTGTCGTAATAGAGAGATTTACTACCCGGTAGAGTCTTGATGTTATCGTATTTCTCCTGAATTGCAGTAACTTGCTTACGTCGCGCACCTGATTTGATATTCTCGTCAATCCATTGCTCAATTGCGCTACTTACACTTCTATCGACCTGTTCACGATTTGCACCAAATGGATATCCTTCTGTTCCTTCTTCTACAATTGCAGTAATATCTGCAACAATACTACGAGGAACATTAGGATAGGGTTCATTACCATAAGCACCATATCCTGATTGCTGATATAGTCCCTTATTCATGTAATGAATATCGTATCCAGCAGCTTCCTGTCCCGCACGGGGATTATCGTATCGAATATCAATCTTAGCGCCAGGAGTTTCTATCTGACCCTGAATTTTGGGTAGTCCCTGCCCTTTATATCGATTGACATAAAGCTGAGAACTAATCTTATCAAAATCGTCTAGAGGGTCATTCAGATATGAATAATGAGTAGTTCCAGGCTCTAAACCTGAACCTGAACTATTACTCGCCAACCACATTTCAGGACCGCCCTTTCCAGCCATAGTAGCCATATTCTTGGCTATTTCTTCAGCTGAATAGGTTCCAGTATCCTTTGGGAAATGTGTAGTTACTTGAAGTCCAGTAGGAGTATTTGGGTCTACAACTTCACGATTTAGAGGAACTCCGCGCACTTGATTCTTAAGCATCGCGGGGTCGCCTTGGAAGGTATATTTTACTTTCTGGCCAGCTTCATTCAAGACAACTGATTCAACTTGAACGTATTTACCACCCAAAAATGGCGCAGCTTTAGCGAATCCAAATCCTCCAGAAGCAGATTCAATACCTGCTTTACCAGTTTTACCAACGTCAGTAAAAACAGTATAGATTTCTTCAGGAGTTAAACCACGTCCTCTGTCTCTAACTGTAATTGCATTACTTTCCTCACCAGTTAGAGGATTCTTAACATGGTCCCTAACAAGAACGCGAATAGGAGATTTAGTTTTTGAAATTCTGTGTTCATCAATAGCATTCTGTAGCAATTCTTTCATCGTAACTACAGGACGCGGTTTAGTGTAAAGCGAGCTTCCCAGAACATCTAGAACTCTTGGGTCAGCCCCACCTACTGCAACGTTTTCTAGCCCTCCTTCACCTTCTCTTACACCCTTAACTTTCATTTCTTGAGGTGTAAAAAGGTCAGGTTCAGGCATCATTGAACCAGGTTCAATATTCTTTAAACCCTGTTTGCCTCCAAGAATTCCAAGTAATTGGTCTTGTCTTGCATTTGGAATTTGTTTATCTGATGGTCTCATTTTATCCATCAGAGTAGGGTCGTCATAACGTTCTGGAAGTCTACGGTCCATCATCCCCATAGGGGGACCAACGTCAGAAAGTCTCTTTTCCTGATATGGTAAATCAGGCAAAAATTCATTAGGAATGTCAGCAGTTCCTTCAGGTTGATTAGGAACGCGCATTTCCTGTTCAGAAATAGGTCTGAAGATAGCTGTAATTCCATCCTCAGCTACATCATAGAATTCATACCCCTGTTCCTTCAATTTCTTGATTACAGGAGCAGAAGGACGTTTTACTGCAATTTCTTCATCAAAAGCAATTTCATCAGGCCCAAAAATGGATGGTTCAACAGCAGCTTGAGCCTTTTTCTCAGTTTGGGCAGTTTTCTCAATTAAGTCCTTACGGACCATTTGAGCATAGCCCTTTTCATTAACTCCGCCTGATTCATAGCCTAATTTCTTATATTTCTCTACCTCTATAGGAGTCCAATTCTTCAATGAAACAGTATGTGGTAGAGGCTGTCCTTGAGGATATGGAGTAGACCCTGCCAACATTGGGTCGCCCATTCCCTGATTAAAATTCGGGTCTATTGGAGCTTCAGGAATTGCAGCTTGAGAAACTCCAGGCTTAATTCCGGGAAGTTTCTGTTTTACTCCAGCAATACCCCCTGCTAATTCAGCTACACCAAATGCACGTTCTGAAAGGGGTCTGTCCGAATCAAGAACTTTAGCTGCACCTGTAGCTGCAACGGGCGCGCTTAGTACTCTACCAGCAGTATTTAATGCTTGTGCAGTTCCCGGAGCAATTCTAGAAAGAGCACCTGCTCCTGAAAATGCTCCCATAGTTGCAAGATTTAGAGGTGTAGTAAGTCCTTCTACTACATTACCAGCACCTTCTAATGAACCTGCACCTAAACTTCTCCAAGTTCCCCCACCAACAAACGGAATCCAATCAGGAATACGTGCCTGCTTAGTTGGGTCTAAATTAGCAGGGTCATAATAATTCGCAGCCTCTTTAGGGTCAAATAGCTGCGTATCATTATACTTAATGTGACGAGAAAGAGGTTGATTAATGACAGATGATTCCCAACGCTCCATTAACGAAGGGTCATCTTCAGGCTGAAAATCCAGTTGAAAATCAAGCGGTTCTGCTTGAAAATCAATAGGCTGGAAATCAAGTTTCTGAGGCATTACTGAACCTCTTTATAGCCCTGCTGAATTGCCTGTTGAAGTTGACTACGCGGAACAGTGCCAACATTTCCATTAGCATCCATTACGCGCACTCTATCGCCTGTTTGCTGATTTGGAGGAACATTTCCTCTACCACCGCCAGGATTTTGTCCAGTATTTGGTCCTACACTTTGTGAACGTGCAGGGGGACGATTTTCAGGGAAAATTGCATCAGAATACTGCTTACGTTTAGCCCTACCCGCAGCAGTCATAGCTGGCGCAATTGTAACAGTTCCATCCCTGCCGATTTTAATCCATTTCCTAGCTTCAGGGTCAGTTGCAAGAATTCTCTGTGCTTCATTAAATCGAGTTCTAGCAAGTCCTAATTGTTCCTGATTAGGATTAGGATTAGCTGAACTTCCTGATGGAATTCTTCTTACACCTGCCGCATCAGGGAATTGTGTAGCTCTAACTTCTCCAGTTTCGCTATTGGTTTGATACCAACCTTTAGTTCCATCTTCCCTAGTAACTTCGTATGGGTCGCCCCAAGCGCGTGCTGTTTGTCTTTCACCAGCAGCATTTTGAGTTGCTTCAGCGGCTCTGACTCGATATCCGCCACGCAGAATTTCCAAGTCCCGCATATCCATACCGCCGCTAGCACCCAAATCCATATTTTCTTTAGGATTCTTGGGATTATAGCCAACGACTCTATCACCCTGAATTTTAATGTCCCAATCAGGATGTTCAGCTTTCCATTGACTTACTCTAATACGAGCACGAGCATTTTCTTCTGATGCACGATTCTTACGTTCAGTTTCTCGTGTTCGTCTTTCGGCAAGAGTTTGATTAACGACTGTACTAGCAATGTTACGCTCATTAACATTGCCCATACGTTCATTTTCAGCAGCTTTACCCAATGGGTCAATTTTAGCAGCCCAATCTTCACGGCCCTGATGAAAGGGTTTATCCATGAATCTATCTTGCAATTGGGTTGTAAATTGAGCATCTTGTGCAGATTGATTCTTTTTACCTACATTTCGTAGGCCAATCAATGATGCACCAATTTTACGCAAATTTCCTGGTTGGGTTCTTTGCGGAAAACTGTCCATTTCCTGCGCAAACCTGTCCTGCATCTCATAACGAGGTTGATACAAATCCCTCATCATTTGAGCAGCATTTATTTCAGGTTCCTGATTTTGAAATGGCCCTGTAACATCCGTAGGATATGAAATCCCTGGTTCAATTGGAATTACAGGGGGTTGCGCAGCATAATTAATTTCCTCTCCCATTGGAAATTGCATAGGAGTAGGCATTTGCTGACGACGTAGACGTGACAAATCAAGAGGTGGCATTTTTATTTACCAGGGATAAATCGCACCACTAGCAATATCACCAATATCACCAGCATAACCCATTGCTTGGTCCCAAGCATTAGGTAATTGGCCTGATTGATTTTGTCCTTGAATATATCCAAGGCCCATTTGACCGCCCTGTCCTACAGCACTTAGTAATTGATTACCAAATGCACTAGACATTCCGGGGGCAGTTCCATAAAGGCTTGACATACCCCCTAGAGCATTTAGACGATTGTTATATCTATCTTGTCCCTGCTGACTATTAAACATTCCAGTGTTCATATCAGCCATTGCATTGAATTTGCTGACATCAACATCTGCACCAAGTCTAGAAGTTTCAATTCCAGACATTCCGCCAAGACCCTGCAAACGTCCTGCACGAATTTGCTCAGCAAGTCCTGCTTCTACATTTTGCTGCGCATCTGCCTGTGCTGCTGATTGGTCACGCGCCATTTTAGCCATTGAGGCCATAAAATTAGGTGCATAACCACCTTGTAAGGAACGCTGGCGATTCATTTCACGCTGAACGTTGCCATACATTGCGCGAACAGGTGCAGTTCCTCGCGCACGAAGATTTCTGATATCGTCCTCAGAATATCCTCCTGTATTAGCAAATTCTTCGTATCCTGCGTAGGACTTAAATGGGTCTTTATAACCAGCATATGAAGGCTTTACACTTCCTCCACCTTCAGGACCGCCACCTTCATCAAAAACTTGTCTATAACGACCCATAATATCGTTATAGTTACCAAAATCAGCTTCAGAACCCCTGCCATAATTGAACCCCATATGGTTCGCCATTGGCCCCTGTTGGCTCTGATAACGCTGACGTTCCTGCTGAATCATGTTATTCGATTGTCTTTGAGGACTTTGACCCATCGTAATCTCCTATATTCCTATAACAACCGAATGTTTACCTGTTAGACTAAATCCTCTTTTAGTCAGAACTTTGAGATAATTATCGTCGTTCGTGAAAGCATATAATTTATCATGTCCATGTTGTTTAGCAACATAGGAACTGATATCAAGAACTCGAAATAATGCTTCACGTCTGACTCGTCTTGATTTAGATTTATCTGTTACTATTGAAATTTCAGCAAATAATTGAACAGTTCCAAAACAAACAGGACTTTCATCTTCAATTACAAAAGAGCAGAGTCCCTTTTTGAAATCAGGTAATACCAACTCTGGAAAATGTGTTTCATGTAATTCATACAGAGTTGGAATATCTGAAACCTCTAACGAACGTGCTTTCATTTTCTGCCTTGATGTTCGAGGGAGTAGTGGTTCCCGTCATTAAATCTTCCGCCCCAGCGACAGAGTTCATGAAGGGTTTCCCACCACTCCCCTAAAGGTCTATGAGATTCTGTAGAACTAAGATAGATTCCATCTTTGAACAAATTCAAATCGATTGCTAATTTAGAAGTATGCAGAGAATTTTTAATTCCCTTTCCTAATTTAGCTAATCTTGCAGCTTCCTCTGGAGAACGATACGCCTCACCGAAAGTTAATTCGTAACCTTCCTCAATTGCATGAAAGATTAATTCCGCAACGAGGCGTACAAATAACGATTGTTTTTGGCGTAAAGTCATTAGCCAAGAACACTCCTCTCACCATCGATGGTAAGAGTAAGAACATTGGCTGTTCCAGCAAACGCCTGCATGATTTCAGTTTCTTCCAAAACATACATTGGATAATGGTCAAAAACTGAACCAGCAGCAATGGAATATGCATCAAAAATTCTGGTTGCGGTTGTATCAGCACCAATTGACATGGTGAGAGTAACCGCACCCCCTGAAGGATTCGACACATGAATATGTCGAATAATAGCCTTCTCATTTGCTGCTACGGTTAATTTGGTAGTAGCAGTTGTAGTTAAGTGGTCCGGACCATGAAATCTTGTTGCAATACGAGGCATCTTAATCTCCTAGAAAGCCGTTACTTCAGCCCACTTAACATCGAAACCAATGCTCCAAACACCTGTGCCCGGAACAGTGCATCTAACAACAAATCCTTCGTTTTGAGCAAATACCATTGGATGAAATCCTTGCTCCATGTTTGCTCTGTAAAGAACATTATGAGGCAAGTAAATAGACCCAATAATTGGAGTAGCTGCAAAAGGACCAGCAGAAGAATGTGTAAGAATTCTGCTAACAGGGTCAACATCTAGTGTTTTAGTTCCAACACTTAATGCAGCAGTTGTAGAAGGACGAAAACTTGACACTAGAGAAGTGCCCATCGAAGTCCGCATTTTGGACTGATTAGCACTCCAACTTGAAACTAAATTTACGCCTCCTGAACCATCAGCAGTCCATGAGCGTGCAATCATCGATTGGATTTCAATAACACCAACCGCAAATGCAGTAGTAGCACGCATTCCTGAAACTAGAATTTCAAGAATTACTGCAAGGCGTGTAGCATCTGTCCAACGAAATTGGAGAACTTCACTAAGAGTGCCTGCACCGGCACCAATACTTCCGGTTTGAGCATTTATCTGGTAAATCCCAAGTGCGCCATAAGGTGTAGGCTTACTAATCGTATGAAGTGGTTTAGCAGCAGCTACTCCAACTTCAAGTAATTCTGCACTTGTTGCGCCTTCAATAATAGCCATGTATCCTCACGCGAAAACTGAATAGGCGAATTTGAAATTGCCTTTAACTCTACCTATGATTCCAGCTTCTAATCCCATGCCATACGCCATTTGATTAGCAGCAGCATCAACAATATCATTAACAAATTGTCTTTGTTCATTGCCTGGTCTTATAGGCTTAAATGCTAATGCCTGAACTGAGCGCCAATGAACTACAAAACTTCCTGCTGATGGAGCAGCTATACATCTAATCGTATCCATTGCAGCTTCATCAGCTAAAGTTCCTTTTCCTGTATAGGGACCGTAGGATTGCCAAATTTGAATTTTGCTAGTCGTAGTTACTGTGGTATCAACTACGGTAAATTTTCCATCCCATACAGGAGTAGAACCTAAATTTTGCTCAATAATTGTTGCAGAACCCCCTCCACCACCTCCTCCTGCTGGTCCCTGCGGACCTGTAGCACCCATAGGACCGGGAACATATGATTGTTCTCCTTCATTTCCATCAAATCCCCAAGGCCCAATAATTCCTTGTGGTCCTTGTGGCCCTTGTATTCCAGTTGGCCCTGTAGGACCAGTAGGACCAGGAAAAACTATTGGTTCATAAGGTTCTGCATCAAATCCATCAATACCAGGAGGACCAGAATTTCCTTGTGCTCCATTTATTCCTGCTGCTCCTGCAACTCCTTGTGGACCTTGTGGTCCGGGTGCTCCGGGGGGTCCGTCAGCACCTTCTCCACCATCTCCAGAAGGAGGAATCGCAGCATGAATAATGAGTTTTACACCATTATCTTGAAATTGAATTCCCTGTCCGGGGAAAATTTGTCGAGAAAATGGAAGTGTAGCTTGGTCATTATTTTTCGTTATGAAAGATTGATTAGCTAAACCTCCACCACCCCCACCGCCACCACCAATAGTGATAACGTTATTTTGAATTGCACTAACTGCGTCAAGAAGATTCCAAATAACCTGATACAACGGATTATTAGTCTGTTGCAGGTTAGATTGAACTAGAATCGTCTTGAGTCTATTTAGCTCTACAGCCATTATGCTGGAAATTCGCTAGCTACGCGCTTGACGTAAATTACAATACTACCAATTTTGAAGTATTCGTTAATTTCATCAGTTTCGATGCGTAATCCTGCACGAAAAGTAGTCATGTTTGCAAGTCTAAATGACTCACGAGAATTAGGATTACTCATCGCTAATTCTGCCATGACTTCAGTTTCTACTTCGTCAAGACTCTGGAATTGTAGTTTAAGATTTCCAGAACCTACAACGCGCATTCGCACGCCTGTAAAATGTCCAATGTTACTCATCGTCAGCTTCTACAAATCCAAATTCAGCAAATGGAGTAGGAATCTGAACATCCTGAGTTGTAGTAGAACCAGCGCGCACGTAAACTGTATCGTTCCTTTTATCTGCAACGAGAGTGTAAATACCTGAAACATCTTTACTAAGATATCCCATGTATGAACTTCCCATTGTTACTCCACCAGTAACTGCATATTCTGTAGGAATTCCTGAGGGGTCCTCTAAGAATTCCATTTCGATAGAGGCTAATGCAGTAAGAACCCCAGAAAAACCAGGACTGTTATAAGGTCTAAGTCCTATTGAACTTCCTTCAGGGTCACTTATTGATACTGATATGGGACCAGCAGAACGTGCAGGAGAAACGTCACTTCCACTTCTACCATTAATTACTGTAATGGGATTAGTTACAGATGGAAAATCTAGCCAATTCCAATTGTAATTTGCATCAATGAAATTACCACTTACTGCTTCAAATGTAACTGTTGTTCCCCCCGCAACTAGAACTGATGAGGGAGTAATACAATCAGGAACTGAAAAGCTGACCATTACATAAAATGCAGAAATGGTCATGCTTGCGGATTTTAATTTAAATCCAAATTTATTAATACCACCTAAATCGTTTCTACTCCAGGCACCTATTCCTCCAAATGGAGTAGAATCAGCGTAAATTTTCTCCCAAGTGAAAATGTTACCACCATCGATTGTATGAGAAGTATCAGCAACTCCATTGTAACAAAATTCAGCTGTTCCAATTCCACCCGCAAAAACAACAAATTGAATATCATTAATTGTTGCATCGGTTGGAATCGAATCTGTTATGCTATCAAGTAGGAAATATTCCTCATCATTAACTATATTTGAAAAAACATTTCCTGCTGCAAGTAGAGAAACTCCATCTTGTGCATTTGCTGCACCGCCCCCAGGAACCCATTGCTGAGGAAATGCGAATGCGCTATCTACTGCTTGTAAAATTACGCTACCAGAGATTGCCATATTACACGCAAGTAATACGAGGACGAATTCTAATGTAAGAACCATTCTGCGGAGTAAATGGAACTTCTCCAGCAGGGAATCGTTCTGCACAAATTAGATTAGCGCCTTGCACAATGTAATAGCCGTAAATTGTTCCGGGTGGATTAGTAGCTCCAGTAAAACTAAATTGCTGTAATGCACTATAGAGTGCAACACTTGGTGAGGCAGGAGTAGTAGTCCAATTGGCAGGAGCCAAAGTAATCGCTGCATATCCACCACCAACAACTTCTGTGTATGTTGCTAAAACGTCAGTAATAGCTGGAACGATATTATTACTGAACAGTTTAAGCGACATACTATTGGCAACAAGATAATCGAGAATTTTCTCGGTGCCAATATTCGGAAAAACTAAAGCCATTTTTATACTCTAAGGGAACAAGCTCCGATAAGAGCCGATGATTAAATCGCTGGTATTGTAAAGAGCTACCGTAGTTGCCCTGAAATCAAATCTTATTTTGAAGAATCGAATGTTTTTAGCGTCCAAACCATTACCGTAGTCAGCAAGGTATAACAAGTCATCTGGGGCTGTAAACCAAATCTTTTTCTTGACGGTATCGTTGACAATTTGAATTTTCCTAAATTGCGTTTGGTCAAATGCCAACCACGCTGCACTATATTTCCAGGATAATTCAGGGTCAGCATATCTACCGTTAAATATAACAAGCCCCCGATAGCTCCCCACCAACAAATGGTCAATATCAACAGCCCCAGAATCAACCACTGTGGCGATTCCATGAACTGGACAACCAAGGCCATAGTCAATAATAGTGAGAGGCCAACTGCTTGGAGCATCCCCGTTATCAGCCCAAGAAACTGTTCGATTACGCTTAAAACCATAAAGCAAATCTCTCAATTCGTGCGTATTAGTCCAAGGATTACCATCGAGAACTGTTTGTAAAACGCCATCGATTTGAGAGATTGCTTCAGGTTCACTCGGCGCACTTGCTAGGGCCAGAGCAATGTCAGCAAAGGTAGTAGTAAGAATAAGACGGTTATGATAAAGAGAAAGAGAAGCTCCCGCTGGAATTTCAGCATAATTGTCCAACAGGTGAGAAGCATCATCCTGTAATTCTGAATCAAAGAATGAAATATTGTTCAGAATCGTGGTGATATTATCGTTGACAGTCGCATTAGGAATAAAAAATAAATCGTAACTAGTAGGATTTCCATTGTAACTCGTGATTACTTTACTGGCAACGATATGTCGTTTGGTAATGTGTGATTGCGCCGAAATCGGAATAGTCGAGAAATTGATTGAAAAAGCTGCTGCCGAAACAAATGTCCCAAATGCAGCAGGCTGAGAAAGCCATCCAGTATCAGATTCAAACACCACACCAAACACATGAAGGCCAGCATCAGTGCCACCAGCAGCACCATTAGCCATCGTAACAGCGCCAGAAGGAGGATTGCCAGCAGCTTTTCTAGCCGCAGTTCCATCACCTTTATAGACGTATAGGAACTCACCTGACATTCCCTTTTCTTGTTCATTGGGAGAAGTTCCATACGTCTTAAAGGGAGAAATGTAAGCACGTCCTGCATTTGGCACAAACGCAAAATCTGTCATTCCAGCTATGGTCAGAATAGGACCATGAACTGTAGTCGAATCTACTACGTGATAAATCTTTCCGTTGGCTCCATCCTCAACCAAAACGAGTAAGGTACTCTCATCCTGCGTGACGAAATTATAAATTCGTAGAATTGATGCAAGTGGTACTGCAACATCTTGATGTAATCCGATTCCATCGCGCGTTTGAATTCCCATTTGGCCATAGGGAACAACATTTTCCCCATCGCGCAAATGGTCCTTTGGGACTTCTTCAGGGTCGCCTTTATCCCAAAGGCCGTTGATTTTATCGATTAGAATTGCGTTGTGGTCGCGCATTACAGCCAGCCGCGAGCTTTATATGAAGAACGAAATGGACGCCTACGTGTAAAGATTTGCTGTCTACCCTTAGCACTAATTCCCATTGCATTCTGTAGTGCTTCGTCAGCCTGTCCTTCTAAAGCTGAAGCGCGAGTTTCATTCTCACCGATAAACATTGCACAGAAAGCTGCACCCTTGAATGCTAGATAGGATTTAGCATTAATCATCCCAAGCACTGTATTTTCATCAGTAGCTTGAGCAAGTGCAATTGCAATGTAATCTAGCTTAACTTCTCTAGCAGTTGTTGCACCAGTTGTAACGAACTTAATAATCTGATTTTGCCAAGCCCATTCAATCAATGATTCCGTAGCAGAACGATAATTCAATCCTCCATCTCTACGTGTCATAGGATAGAAGGAACTTACGCTACCACTCAATCTTTCAGATAATTGCTGAATTTCAATTAAATCTGTAGGATAATGTGGTAGCGTAGCTGACTCGTTCGGTGTAATCTGATTCTCACCAACTGCAACAGTAATAAACGTAGTTTGAACAGAAGTGGGAGACATATCAGATGCCTCCATTTCTTCCATCAATGAATCAATTGCCATATTAAGATACGGCAACATATTCACATAGGTATACTTCGTCTTTGCCGTATCGTTCATTAAAGACGCGATACGGTCCATTACTGTTCCGGCGGTGAGATTTGTTGTGCTCATGACTATTACAGTGAGCGAAATTCCTTAAGCAGAGTCCAATATTGATGGGTATATGGAACGTTCGTTTCCCCACCATATTCCGTTAGGCACTTTTCTAGTTCTTCCAGAATCTTAGCCTTCCGTTTCTCATTAGAAGAAACAACTTTCTCTGGCTTAGGAACTTCTGGCGAAACAGCAGATTTTGCTACTACTGCTCTTGTTTCTTCTTTCTTTTCGGCTGCTGCGATGGCTGCTTCGAGTTCTTTCTTTTCCTCTTTTGCTTCTTCTTTTCTTTCTTCTCTCGCTTCTTCCAGTCTTTCTTCTCTTTCCTTTTTAGTCTCTGTCATTTTCCCTCCTACTGAGCAAATGTAAGATTAAGTTCCTTTGCTCTTGCGGGGTCAACGATTGCTTTGCACGATTGGCAAATTGGGAATGCAGGATTTCTGAGCGAACCACATGCGATGCAACGAACAAGTTCTGAAGTTGCAGCATCGGTAAGCCAAGGCTTCTGAGTAATATTCAATTGCTCACAAGCAAGTTTGGCATCCTGAGAAATTGCAAGAGGATTACCATTCGAGCGCGCCCAAAGAATATCTGCGATTCTGATTGTTTCGAGGAACCACTTTTTCTGCGCTGCTTCATATTTCTTAAGCATCGCAATTCCATTAGGGTCTGTCTTTAGCTTCTGAACATTCCATTCACCAGGAAGATAAAACAATCCCGGCATTTGGTCATCCATGTTTGAAGCTAAAACTCCATTGCAGTAATCATTGACAATTGATGCTGCAATTTGAATACTCGAAACAGGAATTTCAAGCAACGGCTGGTCCTCATCAATTTCTCTCCACCAAGAAGAAGGACCAACAACAAGAATTGCAGGATTAGAAGGACTTCCAGCAGGGATAACAAATTCACCCGGCTGAATCGTGCATTTCTTTTCCTTAATTTGCTTTGGAAAAATCGAGATTACACTCGACTTATCCATAGGATTAACAGGCGCACGATGCGTCTGCTTATTTCTCATTGCAAAAACATGCGGAGTCGGCATTAGCTATCCTTCTGTGTGGTTTGATAGTTTGAGGGAACCACAATCCCTTCTCCCGTAAGATGTGTTTTTCCTTCTAGTCCCGATTCATCCCCAAATAATTCCTCCTCTAGTTGCTTGACTCGCGCTCTACGTTCTTCAATACTTCCTGAAGTTGGGTCTTTATACTTTGCACCCAAGGAAACTTTTCCAAGTGCTGCGTATACTGTATCTACAATGAATTTTGACGCAGCAATTGTTGGGGGTTTGTAATTACCCGTATTTGGATATACGAATTGATACATCGGCTCATAACTGAGTTTCGATGCAGGAAGTTCCCTTTCATTTACAATTGGAACTTCAACCAAACGTTCAAGAACCCATTTCTCCTGAATGTAAGGATACTTCTTCATCAACATTACTTGTGGATGAATAAGTTGCAATCCTTCAGGAGTATGAGTAGTCAAACGATGTTCGTATTGGTCCTCAGACCAAACTACGCGCCACATTGGGCGACCCGTAGAGGTTTCCAATCCGTAATAATCAACAAGTTTCTTGTTGATTTCCTCAATTGGCTCTGCTAATTCCATTAGACTTCTACCGGCTTTTCTGTAATTTGCTGAAAGGTAACTCTTGCGTCACCTTTTGTATCAATACTTGTTAGCCAGCGATTTTCAGCATACATGGGCCAGATAATTCCGCTAAAGGAATGTCCAGCCTGACAATTCAAGTCACAGAAGATTTCAAATCCTGCTGCACGCGCTCGATTGAAAAATCCGATATCGTCACACCACTGGTCTAGTTCATATTCACCCAATCTAATCCAAGGCTGTTCCATTTTATGGAAAACCGTAGTTTTAACTAGGCAAACTCCTAAACCTGCTGCAACGATTGGAATCAATCCAGTTTCATCATCTCTCAAAGCTCCCCAAACACAGGAACCATCCTCACGACCTTCCCTAAAAATGTAAGGCTTATGAGGATACGACCTTGAATAGTAGAGTCCTGAGACAATATCCTTATCGTGAGCTAGCAATTGCGAAATTACATTCTCTGGAGGATAAACATCATCATCCAAGAACAGAATATGAGTCGCATTTGCATCTAGAGCCTGCTGAATGAGCATATTCCTGCCACGCGCAGGAGATTGCCCATGAGCTTTATTCCTAAAGCACTGAATTCCAGGAGGATTCTTAATCAAATCGTAATTATCGTAAAAATCAGCTCTACGACCACCTTCTTCCTTGGTCATAAGAGCTACAAAAACTCGGATTCCCATAATTCCGAGATTTTTATTTACGATATCACGCATTCTAAAGCGATTACTTGCCTGTTCAGCCCATCTTTCGTTATCAAATCGTGCTGCTTCCTGTAAGATTGGATAAATCTTACCAGGTGCCAATACATAACCTTCAGTTCCTTGGTCATTCGTATGGCGAAATTTGATATTCGATAGAAAATACTTCTTATCCGGAGGAAAAAGCCCGAATAATGTATCATCAACCTTATATCTCTGATATGGCTGAGGGAAAAATCCTACCATATCGAGAAGTTTACGTGATACGATTGGGAAACAAGCCAAATTGATGCCGAACATATTATCGTCCGGCCAAAATATCTCCATTCCATCTTTTCCAAACTGCTCAATCGCAGTAAGGACCATTTTATCCCATTTAGGAGTTTCACAGATTATGTCGTCATTTCCGAACATAATCCATTCACCACGGGACATTTTGTAGCATTCGTGCAACAAATGAGCGATAGAAAGTGGTTTCTTTGGAGGATAATGAATCTCTGTATATCCATGATGATATTGAACAGATTCCAATTCATCATCCACTAAAACAACCAATTCCCATTGTTCAGCACATACAGAATGCAATTCTAGTGACTTCCGTAGGGCTTCAAGTCCTTCAGGTCTATTTGATGGTACCAACAGAGATAGTTTCATAAGTTTATAAGCGCGTGGTCTAGTATGCGCGCCCCACTATTTGGGCTTTTTTAAGCCTTGAAGTATTCGTTAGCGATTGGGTCGTAAACTAGGAACTGAGGAACATTTACCGCAGCAGTTGTAGATGCTGAAGTAACGTTTCCAGTAGTAGCCCACTGACCAGATTGAGTAGTAGTGAAGATGATGCACAGCAAATGTGCACCAGTCACAGGAGGTGTAATGTTTACAATCTGTGTCGTCCCACTAACATACGACAAGAATGTAGTCGGAGCAATTGTTGCAGCAGAAGGAATCGTGCGAGGCTTCGGCTGCAATCCGCTCTGAACAGTCGAAAGGTTTTGGAAATCAATATCGGGCATTTGTTTCAACTCTCCCTAGCTAATGCCGCCGACATACCATTTGCTAGTAGTCTTGCTAAATACCAACGTCACAGCAAATTTATTGGGAATGGTGCGCGTTGCAGCCATATCAATATTCCCCGTAGTAACAAAGTTCATGGGGTTGCCTGAATCGTTGATAAAAACCAATTGACCACTAGACACTCCAAAAAACGGAGAGTTAATGGTCGTGACTACTGTTGTAACAGTTGTATCTGTTACGCGAACGAAGTCAGATTTCGGCGAAATAATTGTAGACGCTGCAATTACTTCGTCTTTTCCTCGTGAGATTGAACCAGGAATCATGTTCCCACCATCCTCCTTATGATTCCTATTAGCTAACTAATTGTTAGTGTCCAAGTGGTGCCACTTTTAGTCGCTGTGACTGTAGTAGCATCAACGATACTAACATCTCTATTCGCGCCAGATTGAGTAAAGTAAATCATACTTTTCTCAGTATCTACCGTGAATTGAGTAACGCCAGTAAAAACCCCGGACGTTAAACTTAGTCCGGGGCCACCTTTCCCAGTTAGGGTAAGTGTTGCTGGCATTTTAGTAGCCAGTTGGAACTGCGAGCGAATCGATAAACGAGCAGCCCGCAGGATTATTTACAAAGGTCTGCATACCGCAAACCATGTAAAAGATTTCCGCAGCAGCAACGCCACCGCTTGCCCCACGAATTTCGAAGATATTTCTTCCATCGGTCTTGTAGAAACCAAGAGGAAGAATTTCTCCACGACCCCAGACTTCATCAGTCACGAAGTCAATTCGTGTTTTATCCCACTGGAAAGAGGGCTTAACAGGTGCGCCTGCAAGCTGCATGTTGCTTCCACTGAAATACATATTCAACCCTTCTTCCTTGGTTGACTTCTGTATAATGGAAACAAGCTGACCAATTTCTTCGTATGCCTGCTGCTGACAGGGGTGCAGCCACGCATTCGGAGAAAAATTGTTATCAATACCAATACGATTTCCAATGGCATTGATAGCAAGACGAGGAAGCGGCAGAGTAAGAGCTGCCGAACCACCGTTTACACGATTCGCACGAATTTCAGGAGTAGTCGCACGAGAGAATCCCAACCAAGTTCCAGTTGAAGCATTGGAATGATGATAGGGAATGCCATACAAAGCAGGAAGTGAAGCGGGAGAAGAAATTCCGTTCACTACAACTTTATCTCCAGCAACTCCTGCAGCAATTGAAGGAGTTAGCTGAATCTGCTTGTTAGGCTTATCGTAGAACGTGATGGTAGCACTCCCGCGAAGTGTTGCGAGAGTAGTATCAAACAACTGCACAGTCTGTCCGAAACGCATCAAATTGGCACCAAAACCATCGGTACCAAATGTTACGGTATCAGAACCAGCAGGTGAATTGACAGTGTAAACGGAAGCAACACCGATTACACCAGAACCATCCTGCATCATCTGAGCATCAAGCTGACGCCTGAGTTCATCCAATGCAGTAGCAGTAAGACGGCGAACAGAATTAACGATTGCCTTACGCTCGTCATCTGTTGCCCACTGCGTCAGCTTTGTATATTCAATATTTTCTGAAACAAATACTGAATTCAAAACTGCCTTGTCAAACGTGGGGCCACCGCCACGTCCCAAATCGCCCCCATCAGGATTGAAATACTGAAAGGAACCACCAGGACGAAGCTCAAGAGGCACCCGCATCTGTCGATGAGAAATCTTTTCAACATCGCGCTTCTTGATGTTGGCAAAGAATTTATCATCGCGCTCAAACAGAACTCGAACCTTGGGAATAACCCTTTCGAGTTCCAATGCGGCGACTTGAGATTCTGTAACAGCCATTTATTCCCTCTTAGTCCATTGCGTTGAGAGCTTCCAGTGTTGTCATATTACGAGGGACATCTTTAGCAGACTTAATTTTGCCGCTGCTAGTTCCGGCTGGCTTCTTTGGACCCGAATTTTGGGTCGTTTTTTCGTCCTGTAGTTCGTTTTCGTCGTCGTCACGAACTTGCTTGCCTAAACCTCGCAATGCTTCATTTCGGGCCTTTTTAATGACTGTAGGCAACAGTGTTTTCGCTTTTGCGAGATAGGCTGATTTAATTCTGTCAGTTGATTCTTTGGAGAATTTTGATTCAAAAGAACGTTCCCAAAGTTTATCAAGAATTGCTCTAAACCTTGTGTCCTTTGACATCAAATCCTCAAGTGTTCGGAATGCTTCATTTGATGCATGTTTCCGAACATAATCTGTCATCGATTGCTTAGGGTCAATATGCTGGTCAATAGTTGCCTTCAGAACATTATCTGCTCTTGTCTGAAGGTCACTATGAACACTATCATACTGATTTCTAAGAATCGATTCACGCTCCTGAGCTAATTCATTCTCCTTTGTTGCATCTTCAGGTGCGACCTGTTTAGAAAGTTTACGATGTGGAGTAAACTGATTCGAGCCAAAAACGAACTGATTCAGAATATGCGCAGCATTCTGTAGGGGAGTTCCTTGCTCACCCATAGCGCGCGCTTCTTTTACCATCGTTACAATGGTATCTTTCACGACACCAGATACTACATGGTAATAGGCTTCAGCATCAGTTTTCAGAAGTGAGGGCAGCAAATCATCCACAATCTTATGGAATGATGCTGTATCCTCATGCTTCATGGCATCAAACACGACGCCAATATTACCATCCAGTAGGTGACGTTCAAAATTATCAAAAGCCGAAGCCTTCTCGACAGCCGCTTTTGCATCTTGTAAAGTTGGCAGAATTTCCGTAAATTGCTGGTCACGATAGTATGCACGTTCAAGATACGGAAAATCCTTAAATAGGGTCGGATACTTTTTAAGAATCTCACGCCTGCGAACAGGCGTCATTAATTCGAGTTTTTCTTCGTCGGGTTCTTCTAGTTCTTCTTCGATTTCCTTAAGTTCATCAACTTCTTCTGTCTCTCCGTCACTTTCTTCATCCTCTTTACTGTCCTCTTTCTTTCCCTTTTTAGGAGGCTCAGTAAGTTCAAGAGGCTTTTCTTCCTCGCTTGTTTCTTCTCCAAGGAGTTCAATAGTTTCTTCTTTGCCAAGTTCTTTTCCCCCCGAACCGGCAGAAATTCCTGGCGTAATTACAGGTGTATTACTGGACGGAACTGACATTTGCAGCCTCATTTACTGGTGGCGTATTTGGTGGAGCTTGTTGCTCTTTTCCTTTTGGTGCCTTTTCTCCATCCTTGCCACTTGGAGGCGGAGGAGGCATAGATTGCATCATCTGTTCCATCTCAGCTTGCTTATGCATCTTATAATGCAACAAAACGTTCTGATATCCCGGAGGATTTTCTATCTTACACAGACGACCAGCTTCACTAATTAACCACTCTCTACACAATCCTCCTTCAATCTGATGATTGTCTAAATCAAAATCTACCTCTACTGATGGAATCATTTCTGGTTCCATTGGAGGCATTCCATTTAATTCTGCCTCCATTTGCATCATTGGGTCAGGAGGCATTTCGATTGGTTCAGAATCAATTAGTTTCTGAATTTCATCGTATTGCTTCTGTCTATCAGCTTCGCCAGGAATGATGTATTCAGTCAAACCAATGGCGCGCTTGATATACGGAAGATTCTCAGGAGAACCTAGAGTGCTAATAATCATTTCATTATTAGACTCCAGTAATTGCATAATCACATCTTTTTGTTGTGACCATGTAAGAGGCAAATTCTCATTCGCCTCAAGTTCTACTGAACCAATTTTTCCCTCAAGTTCAGCTTTACGAATGAAAACGTTTACGAAATTTCCATTCGTATCCTTCTTGACGAAACGCTCATCTTCTTTAACTTCCTTGATGTATTGAGGAATAACTTTACCGAAAATATTCTTCCACCAAGAGAGTAGAGTTTTCCAAGTATTCTGCTGTCTTTGTAGAGCCTGTGCTCTCGACATGGAATATTCTGATGCTGTTCTAGAACCTTCTAGCTGGCCTCCGAACAATGAAGGGAGAGCACCAGAAACCAACTGACCAAGCTCCTGAAATTTCTGAAATACAGGAAGAATTTCAGCAGAAAGAGTTGCAGTCTTAACTTCATGGAAGAATTCTCCAAGCGCACGCCCACCTGTTGAACCTTTATTAATGGGGTAGATTGCGCCTGGAACTGATTCGTTCTGCCTATATGCCTTAAAATTAACAACCTTTGGGTCTGCGAATGTTTGTGGAATTCCATGTTCAATTGTCTGAACAGTCAGGGAGATTAAATCATTCGTAATCTCCTGCACTGAAGTCAAAAGAAGTCCCATCGGGTCAAAATGGATATAATCACTAAGAGGATTATAAGTGATAGTCCATCTATCATCCAGTGATTCATTGCAAGCCTCGGCTACGCATTCATTCACTAGACAAACTTTTGCACCGTTAGGAAATTGCTTCTTTAAGTCGTCAGCCTGTTCATCCTCAAGAATATTAAATGCAGCAGGACGTAGCCAGCATTCTCTAATCGTAACGTTATCCATAGGATACTCGCCACGATATTGTGGAGAAAGTCTACCTAGCTGCTCATACGTATCCATTACTCCAGTGGGTGTTGATTTATTTCTCTCAATCTTCCCACGAATATCTGGATATTCCTCAATCGCATTAGCGTAATGAGTTTCGTAAGCGTAGATTAAATAAGTGCAATCCTTTTGAGTTCTGGCCCAAATGGGAACTTTAACAAAAAGTCCTCCATAGGCTTCCATGCAAATACGTGCTTTGGGTTTATGAGTAGTTCCTACCCAACGAGTAACGATTAGATTTGATTGCTGAAGTTCAGGAATTACTGTTCTGCCGCATGATTCGCAAATATCCATTCCCTCGTTAAAGAGGAAATCATTTACAAATGCATCTTCTTCGCCAGGAGCAAATTTATCTCGCTGAGTATTGGAGATAATTCTATCTCCCATCTCAAACTGGCAGATGGGGCAAATTTGATATTCGTGAACTTCTACATCTTCACGATGATGCTTTTCCTCATAAGTTCCATACTTTTCATCATACTCAGGATAGGTATAACACGCGGTCATACCTTCTGTCATGTAAATGAAAAGCGCATGAAGCCAAAGCAAAGGAGCATCATTGTGCTTAAAAATTAGTTCTGCTATCTTATCTCCAGCTTTTGCAGTGCTCTGGTCTAACGCATTATCCGCATCGTCTGGATAGCAGGAAACGGGAGGAACCGTAATGCTGAGCGCAGCGATAATAGACTCAAGATAAGCACGATAAACATTAACTGGCTTATCATAATATGCCTGGTCATCATCACCGCCATATCTTTCTGCTTCTGGAATACGCCAATCGTGTGCAACTTCAGAATAATACGTATGCTGAAGGTTTTCCCACAGCAGCTTTAACTTACGCCAAGTTCTAATTTGACGGTCGCGTACTTCTCTATCTTCGTTACCGAAGTAGTCTACGACCGTCTTTAACTGGCGCTTTGTTTCTTCCGTAATCTTTTTCGCCATTACCGGATAAACTGATTATTCATCGGCTGTTGAAATGTTTCAGGAGCCTGACGAATAGGCTGAACTTGTGGACGCAATCCCCCCTGCTTCATACGCATGAAATTCATTAGAGGATTTCCACCGCCCATTTGCATTCCACCACCTTGCGGGGGCATTCCTTGTGGACGCATTGGTGCATTTCCATAAGGAGGCATACGAGACATTGGATGTGGCTGATTAGGATTAAATGCAGGCATCATCCAATTAGGATTAACTGTATTTCTACCAGCAGAAATATAGTCATCCATATTCATTTGTGGACTTGCTCCACGTCCTGTGCCTTGCATTGAAGGAAATCTTTGTTTAGCAAAATCAAATGAAGGACTCATACCTCTCCCCATTTGAGGCTGCTTAGGCTGTGAGAGTTTCTTATCTAACATGCCTAAACCTGCTGTAGCCATTCCAGCAAATGGTGCGCCTACACCAGTTGCCAATAATGCAGGCCCAGCAGCATATTTTGCTCCCTTAACGATTCCCTTTCCTAGACCTTTGAAAAATCCACCAAGTCCCATAGTTACCTTCCTGGTAAAACATTCGGAAGATTGACAAATCTAGTAACTAAATAAAATATAATTACTAGAAGTGCTGCAATCTGAATTGTTGTAGCCCAATACGGGGGCATTGGAACTTTTGTAGTTAATAGCCAAACCAGAAATCCGATTATGACTATTACTAAAATCAGAAGGATTAAATCCATTACTGACTCACAACAATGACGTGATTACCGCTGGTAATGGTATCCGTAAGAGTTGTGGTAGCAGCAATATCCATTTCCTGAACACGGCCAGGAGCAAGACTCGTTGGTCCTAGAGTAATCTGTAGAACCTTACGGTCCAAATCGATATTGACGTTTGACACGCCAACAAACTGCTGCGCGGTCATCGTTTTCGCAGGACCAGAAGGTCCAGTGAGTGTAACTGTTCCAGGCATTTTATTTGCTCCCCCTGTATTTGTCTATCATTCTACCAAAGAAACCCTTTGTCGGTTGGACGCCAGTTCCTTCTTTCTTTTTCTTTTCTTCTTCCTCCTTGGATTTCTGACGTTCTCCCATCTTTCTAATGTTCTCACGAAGTCCTTCAGTTGCCTTCGCAGCATCTTCAAAAGGCTTAGTAGGCTTTTCTTCTTCCTTCTTCTTTTTCTGCTGACCACCTGAGTATTTATGAAAGCCAAACGTCGGTTTTGACATGCCAATCATATTAACCTTCTTTAATACCAAGTTCCGATTCAAGTTTTTCTATACTAGCCTGTTGCTGCGCAACTGTCGGAGCATTTACTAGCTTCTTCTTAGCTAGTTCTACTTCTTCTCTATTCTTTCTGAGAACTTCTGCCTTAGCCTTATCTTCTTGCTCAAAATGAGCTTGTCGAACACGCCAAGGAACAAACTGACTTCCTATTGGTTTCATGTCCTCCAAATTTACAGGAGGTTCAGCAGGAACACCAGTAGGAGCATCTTTCGCCAATAATCTCTCTAGGAGAAATTTATTCTGGCGCTGTTCATTTTCCAATTGAATCTGCAACACTTCGCATGTAGGACATGGAAAGGGTTCCAGATTAAATAGCTTATACAGAATTTCTTTTATCATTATGTTTCTTATTCAAATTGGGGTCAATAACTCCCTTACGCTTTCCAAGGAGTATTGCCGCTTCGATAATGTATTTCAACCACTTAGGCATTAGCGTCTACGATATCTATGAACAGGAGCGTAATCTTCTAGATTACCTTCTTCTAACTTTTCCTGTCCTCTGTAATATGCTGTCCAATCTGCATTTGCTTGCAGAGTTTGAATTAGTTCTTCTTGCTTCTTAACTTTCTTGAACTCGTCTGCGCTTTCTTCAAAGTACGCTTCCGCGGTATCGACGAGATATCGCAAACCGTCAATAGGGTCATCCCCTTCGAATTCCGCGATATCTTCAACTGGCTTACCGCTCGATTTGGGTTTGTCATAACTTGCTGCTTTAATTGCATCTACAAGAACTGGACACGCATCTTTGAAGATTAACAATTTCGGAAGATTTGTTTCTTCTTCCGGGGGATTAAAAGAATTCATGTAAGACTTATATTCAATAAGTCCACGAACTCTAAGAATCCTCATTGCTACTTCTTCATCATAGATGGGCATCTCTCCTTGTGGTCTAAACTTTGGTTTCCACCTTAAGTATTCATGAATTAACAATTTTCCAGCAATTCGAGAGCCGGGAGAGTTATTTGATAACTCAATCGGCATTTCAAGTTCTTGCTCTATTTGCTGTTGGATTGTGTGCTCTTGTCCCCTATCTTGACTGGCGCTTTTGCAGAATTTAACAATGCGAGGATTTTCTCTCTCACAGAAGAATTTGACATATGGCGCCCAGTCTGCAATTTTTGTCTTAACCCAATTCTGTTCGCGGTATATGTAAACTCGCCTATCAGGACTAATTGCTGCGTAACCTATCCAGGTCATTGCAGCAAATCCCCAGTCTCCAATTACTATGCGCGGCCACCACGCGGGAATTTCAAATGGCTCAATAACATGGAGCGCATTTTCTGGTTCGTCCTCGAATTTCCTATCTCTAAATTCCTCGAATACTTGCCCTTGGTATGCTTCCCAATCTCCGTAAAGTTTTGCTTTACGTTCCGCTTCAATCGTGATACCTTGCAAACTTTGTTTGTAGGTAGGGTCGATGAAACGGTTGTCATCAAGGGTAGCATGAATATAGATTCTGAGATTGCCGCCTCTACCCTCAAGTATTCTGGAACCTCGGGGAAATGGTTTGACAAATCTCTTATTGACCCATGTATGTCCGATTCCTCCGGGCATACCAGCAGCACGAATAATTGCTGGTAATTCTTCGACAGGACTTCGGTTTCGTTGAAATCCAATGTAAAGATAAATCCACTCTGTAAAAGAACTTAACTCATCTGGAGTATAAAGATTAATCTGCATCGTATCATACTGATGCACATCATCTTCATTCTCGCAGTGGCCAAGAAATATTAACGCCCCACCATTGTTAGAATGTCCAACGCCCG
>JACCDR012073151.1_pt1 | contig 24887 bp, 18 predicted proteins | sample 7446431 | NCBI WGS metagenome assembly JACCDR01 (sample SAMN15323443, study PRJNA562643) | freshwater metagenome | isolation source: river surface water | place: USA:Blue River Watershed | collected 2017-08-17 | reverse complement strand
TTGATCCAAACACCTTGTGAGTCTCAAACACAAACAGATCTTGTGCCTAACACCCGAAAATGCTCCCGCATTTTGGTGGATTACAAATCCACCGCAGGTACGTTCCAGATTCCAAATCTGGAACAGCAGTACACTATAACAGCGGTCTGAATGAGTGAATGAGGCAACTGTGTTGCCCAGTACCGACTTGTAGAGAGGATTCGTGAAAGTCCCCGAGGATTATTCACTCACTCCATCATTCACTCATTTTAACTGGGTTGCTACCTGTGCTTCTACGACAGCAATAGCCACCATGTTTACAATTTCACGAATGGAACTTCCTAGTTGCAGTACATGTACGGGTTTTTGCATGCCCATTAGAATCGGTCCAATGGCTTCATTACCACCCATTTCCTGTAAAAGTTTATAGGAAATGTTGCCTGAGTTTAATTCTGTGAAAATGAGTGTGTTAGCTCCTGAATCGGCAAGTTCACTGAACGGATAGTTTTCCTGTAACAAGTCTGTATTCAGGGCTACATTTGCCTGCATTTCACCATCTATAATCAGGTTTGGATATTTTTGTTTGGCCTTTTGAATAGCTTTAATACTTTTTTCGGGTTGTTCGCCGGGTACAGAGCCAAAGTTGGAATACGACAACACTGCCATGCGAGGTTCGACACCAAAAAAACGAACTTTACGTGCTGTCAGCCCGATGATGTCTACCAATTCATCTACTGTAGGATTGACATTGACAGTGGTATCGGCAAAGAAATAGGATTCACCTTTGCTGTTGGTAATAATATACATACCAGCCACCCGGTTGATGGTTTCCTCAACGCCGATCACCTGCAAGGCTGGCCGGATGATGCGGGCATATTCTTTGGTTAGACCAGAAATCAGGGCATCTGCTTCACCAGTATGCACCATCATGGCACCGTAGTAGTTCCGATCCAGCATCATTTTATTGGCATCATACAAGGTCAGCCCTTTTCGTTGACGTTTCTGATACAGAATCTGGGCATATTCAGCTATTTTGCTTTCTGGCTGTTCGGCTACATCAATGATCTGACAATTTTCGAGCTCGATGTAGTTTTCTTCCAAAATGCTCTTTATTTTTTTTCGATTACCCAGCAAAATCGGAATGGCAATGCCCTCATCTACTATGATCTGAGCAGCTTTCAGGATTTTATAAGTATCAGCTTCTGCAAACACTACCTTTTTAGGCTGACGACGCGCCTGGGCAATGATCGGAGACATCAGCTTATGATTGATTCCGACCCGTTTTTCAAGTTGTTGGTGGTAGGCTTCCCAATCTGGAATTTCGATGCGGGCCAGACCTGAAGCTATGGCTGCTTTAGCTACAGCTGGAGAAATAGTGGTAATGAGCCTTGGGTCTAAAGGCTTGGGTATCAGATAATTTTTGCCAAATACCAGTGTTTGGTCATTATAGGCTTTGTTGACAGTTTCTGGTACGGGTTCTTTGGCTAGTTGAGCCAAGGCACGTACAGCAGCCAGTTTCATTTCTTCGTTGATTTCCGTGGCTCGTACATCCAAGGCTCCTCTGAAAATATAGGGAAATCCAAGTACATTGTTTACCTGATTAGGGTGGTCAGACCGGCCTGTGGCAATTAGAGCATCTGGACGGGCCGCCAAGGCTTCTTCATAAGAAATTTCAGGCTCTGGATTAGCTAGGGCAAAGATAATCGGCTGATGAGCCATTAGGTTCAGGTGTTCGGCGGTGAGAATATTACCTACCGAAAGCCCCAGAAACATATCTGCTCCCTTCATAGCCTCTTTCATATTGTTCACATCTCGATCTGTGGCAAACTCCCGCCGGATTTCGTCTAGGTCTTGGCGGTCGGCACGCAGAATGCCGTTTACATCACTCATCACGATGTTTTCTTTTTTTACACCCAGCTGTACATACAGCTTGACACAGGCAATAGCTGCTGCTCCAGCACCGCTGACCACAATTTTGAGCTCCTCGATTTTCTTACCAGTGACTTCCAAGGCATTCAGCAAGGCGGCAGACGAGATAATGGCCGTGCCATGTTGGTCGTCGTGCATGACTGGGATGTTCATCTGCTTGCGTAGCTCTTGTTCAATTACAAAACACTCCGGAGCTTTGATGTCTTCTAGATTAATACCTCCAAATGTAGGTTCCAGTGACTTCACAATCCGAATAAACTCCTCAGGGTCTGTACAGTTAATTTCGATGTCAAATACATCAATTCCTGCAAATTTCTTGAACAATACGCCTTTGCCTTCCATAACAGGCTTGGAGGCTTCCGGACCAATGTTTCCCAGTCCTAACACGGCTGTGCCATTAGAAATTACTGCTACCAGATTGCCTTTGGCGGTGTATCGGTATACATTATCTACATTAGCTGCAATTTCTTTACAAGGTTCTGCTACTCCCGGCGAGTATGCCAGTGCCAGATCCAGTTGAGAACTGAGCATTTTAGTTGGAACGACTTCTATTTTACCAGGTTGCCCTTGTTCATGATACGCCAGAGCATCTTCCCGGCGGATGCGTAAGGGGACAGCAGGAATACGAATATTACTCATGTATTTGTTGATGGTTAAAAATGATCTTTGCGAAATAAAGACGATAGATGCAAATTTATAGGAATCAGTAAGAATGGCAACTGATTCATAGAAAGCTTCTCAGCCAGGCTTATTAGTTGCTGGCAGAAGTGTCTGGTTGTATGGTCAGAGGGATTTCAATTGAAATGGTTGTGCCTCGTTCCGGTTTGCTGTCAATATGGTATTTTCCGTGCATAGCTGCAATACGTGAACGCATATTTTGTAGCCCCATGCCTGCAGCAGTAGGTGTATGCTGCAATCCGCGGCCATTATCCTGAATCACTACCGATATTTCATCCACTGTATAGACGATTTGTAAGGTAGCTTCGGTGGCATGCGAATGTTTCACAATGTTATTGACAAGTTCCACGCATACTGGATACAGATTATACTCTACTTCTTTATTGATACGTTTTTCTAGCCCAAAGAAATCCGTTTCAAAAGTCAGTTTGCCTGTCGCATTGATTGACTGTACCAAACGCTCTAGGGCTTTTTCAATGCCTTCTTTTTCAAGAATTTCGGGTAACATATGGTGAGAAATATTGCGTACTTCTGCACAGGCACTGACAACCATTTTCAATACATTTTCATACAGCTTTTTCTCGGCTGGCAACAGTTGGTCTGCATTCAGCGTTTCCAGACTTAGGCGCAGTGCAGAAAGCAACCCGCCCAGGTTGTCATGTAGCTCTGCTGCTACCCGTTTGCGTTCTTCGGTCTGCCCCTGTACTAGTGCCCGTTGAATTTCCTGATTTTTGCGTCGTAGGGCATCATTGGCTTTTACCAGCTCATCTGTGCGGGCATGGACACGTTCTTCCAGCGTATCCGAAAGAAGTTTCAGATAGTCATTGATACGGGTTAGTTGTTCCTGCTGTACTGCAATTTCTTCTTTTTGGTGAATAATTTCTGCGGTGCGGGATCTAACTTGTCTTTCTAGTGTCAGTTGCCTGGTTTTTAGGCTATTTACCCGAAGCCGATACATGAGAAAAAGCAACAGGGCTGTAGTCAGAAACGCCACAATCCGAAACCACCAACTGGCCCACCATGGCGGCTGAATGACAAACGTAAACGATACCCAGCGAGTATTCCAGACACCATCATTATTGCTACTTTTTACACGAAATTCATAATTTCCTGGGCTAAGATCCGTATAACTGGCAAAATGCTGATTGCCTGCATATACCCAGTTCTTATCTATGCCCATCAACTGGTACTGGTACATGTTTCGTTCGGAGTCACGGTAGTTCAGACCCGCAAATTCAAATGTAACAAAATTCTGGTCATAGGGAAGAAGAACGGGTGTACGACTGTAGATCAACGAATCATATGACTGCTCAAATACTTTAAAAGAAGTGATAACAGTAGGAGGTGGATAATAGTTTACCCGCATACTGTCTGGATGAAAAACGACCAGTCCCTGACGGGTTCCATAGTAAATTCGTCCCTCTGCATCCCGTGTCATAGCCATCCAGTGATGTCCTTCCGGAGACTTACCATTGTAATGAGATACTTTACCTGTACGGATGTCCAGTTTGGAGATGCCTTCATTGGTACTCATCCACAAATTTCCATGCAAGTCGGTTTCTAGGTCATAAATGGTAGAGGCTACAATGCCTTGTTCGGCTTGGTAGTGTGTAAACTTTCCTGTGGCCAGCGTAAATTTTTCTACGCCCCCATTCCGAGAGCCTATCCAAAGTACACTGTCACCAGAGTTATGCATAGAAATAAAATATGAGGCTTTTGGCTGATAAGGACTATCAGGGTGCGGTAAGTAATAGATAAACTTATTTTTTTCAACATCCAGACGTATCAGACAATTGCGTATGGTGGGTACAATTGCCGAAGGAACAGGCACCACTGACGCAAAAAAGATATATTTTTTGCCCTGAAAAAGAACAGGTGTAGGACAATAGGCCTGTTTGCCATTTCCGCTGGATGTCGGATTTACTACATTGGGCTGATAATTGCGAATGTTCAGATTTTCTGTTTGGATAGAGGTAATACCATGTTCCCAACTACCTGCCCATATTGTGAGTGAGTCGTTGGTAAAAGTACTAAACCATTCGGGTTGAAAAGCATTAATCTTATCTAGCAAATTTCCATGAAAAGGGTTTGGAATAAATGCCTTTTTACGAATATCAAAACATCCAAAACCTTTTTCTCCTCCTACCCATAAGTGATGATCCTGTGCTACAAAATGCGTAAATGTGTGATCTATGCCGTATAAGGAAAATTTTTCTTGCAATGGATCAAAAAAATAGAGTCCTTCATCTGTTCCAATCCACACGCCTTTGCGGTTATCTACATTCGCAGGGAGTAGTCGGAAAATAGTAGTGCCTGCTAGCGGCTCTTTGGGAGTGGTACCAAAAGGATAGTAGTTAAACATTGGAGCTCCTAAGTCTGTCAGACTGATGCCGTTGCCAAACGTGGCAATCCAGAGCATATTTTGGTGCACATGCAAGTAGCGGAGGTGATTGCCACTAATGGTCTGTTGTTCTTTGGGATGATAGACATAGCGGGCAATCTGTTCAGTTTCCATATTCAATGTGTTCAGTCCATCATCTGTGGCTATCCAGAGCAGAGACCCTACTTCCACTACCCTCCATACCCGATTGCTGCCCAAACCTTCGTCATTTTTAGAAGTATGGATATACTTCTGGATAATTTTCCGGGTTTTCAGATTCAATTTATGCAATCCGCTACTGGTACAGATCCAGAGTATTGGTTGACTGGGCGAGGAGTACACATGCCAGATTTCATTGCTATTGAGGGCCTGTGAATCTGTTGGATCGGCTCGGTGAATGGTGTAGGTACGGGCTTCTGGATTAAATTCATATAATCCATTACTGCTACCCATCCAAATGGTTTCTGTGCCATTTTCTTGGGTACGGGTTAGTGTATTAAATGCTAATGGTGGTGTATCTGGAGAAGGAGGGAAGAGATAATGTTGAAATTCTCCAGTTTTGATCACATAACGTACCAGCATGCTGCCTTTTTTCTGGTTTAGCGTACTGGCAAACCATAAGGTATCTCCATGAAGAAAAAATTGTCGGACACAATACGAATCTGAAAGAAAACTGGCTAGCTTAGGAATCTGCTTGGCATGGGTAAACCTACCTGTGTCTTTGTCGAAAATCCATAGCCCAGAACCCCTCCATGCTCCTATCCACAACTGATGATTGACTTCCTGAATGGCTGCTATTGCAAAATCTCCTTCTATTGGATTCTTATAATGCTTGAATGTATGACCATCGTAGGAGTACAAGCCATTGGTTGTTCCCATCCACATCATTCCGTTGCTATCTGTATACAAGCAGAAAATTTCTACTTGTCGTATATCAGAAGAAGCCTCTAGACGTTTAAACAAGCGGGATTGTGCCAATAGTGCCAGAGGAAGGAAGCATGCACATAAAAATAAAAGTAATCTCTGCCTCATACACTTAAAAAAACACGGAAAATTAAATAACTTTCCGAAAGAATCCTATTATTTGCTCTAGATATTCTCATTAGTGCCAGTCTATTGTATGGCTGGAGGTACTTCTGATGGTCAACTTCTCTTAAAAGTAGACGGAAAATACGGATTGTGATTTTCCTACAAATGTAACAAAAAATGCTGCAACCCAGCAGGTAAAAATCTGGCTACTCTTCCTAAACCTATAAATATATAAAAACTACCTCATTTATTGTGTATTCTCAGGAAATTATACACTTTTGTTGTGAAGACCTATACCACTGCTTCCAGAAAATAGAGTGCTGAAATGCACGCCAGTCATGATAAAACTTATTATTGCAGATGATCACCAGCTTTTTCTGGATGGAATAACAGCCCTGTTAGCCGCTATGGATACGATACAAATCGTAGCTACAGCTAATAACGGAAAACGGGTATTGGAACTGCTACAGGTTCATGCATGTGACATCGTTGTAATGGATATCAATATGCCTGTAGCCGACGGCCTGGTCACGGCCCAGCAGATTGCACTGAAATTTCCTGCTGTCAAAACCATCTTGGTTAGTATGAATGTCAATCCAGAATATGTCAAAGAAGCCTTACGATCTGGTGTGGCAGCCTATGTATTAAAAGATTCAGGCAAAGAAGAGTTGCAAAAGGCTATTCATATGGTGCAGGAAGGAAAAAAGTACTTTAGCGAAACTATTATGCTGCATCTGGCGTATGAGTATATGCCTGATGGCACCTCTGGTGGACGTACCGTTAAACTGACCCAACGTGAATTGCAGGTGCTCAAACTACTGGCACAGGAATATACTGCTCCTGAAATTGCTGAAAAACTCTTTATCAGTACCGAAACTGTAGAGACCCACAAAAAAAACATGATTAAAAAATTGGGATTGAAAAATTCCTATTCGCTGATCAAATACGCCATTCAAAATGGTTTAATATAAAGCACATCCAAAAGGCTTCAATTTTCTCCCCAGAAGTAGGTAGATAAAAATCCCCAGAAGTAGGTAGATGAAACCCCTGTTTGTGGGGATTTACTTTTCCCCAAATCCGCTGCACCTTTGACCCAGAATCAGTTACAACTTTTTTAAAGAATTGGGTCTCTATGCAAACTATACATGCTACTACAACGCCAGCTCCAATCCAAACGATTGAGGAGCAATTGCTTCACCTAGATACGTTCTATGTCCAGAATCGACATGAGTTCCTGAAATGGTCCTATAAAATGTTCTTTCTATCACCTGATGAAGCCACAGATATTTATCAGGATGCTGTTATTGTACTTTTTGAGAATTATCAGAAAGGAAAACTTGTAGAGTTGCATTCAACTATGAAAACTTATTTTTATGGAATTGCTAAAAATCTCATTTCTGCCTACCTGAAAAAACGAAACAAACAAAGATTGTATACAGATGTGCGTTCCTACACTGAGTGGGAAAACTATGCGACACTAGGGTATGACAATAACGATGAAACAGCAATCAGAGAAGAAATGCTCGCCCATGCAGTACAAAAACTTCCAGCCAAGGGGCAGTCTATTATGCAGTTGTTCTATTATGAGAAAAAGAGTTTACGAGAAATAACTCAGATTCTGGGATATACCAATGAGGCTGTTGTAAAAAGTACTAAGATGAGATACAAAAAAGAACTTAGGAAAATACTTGAGCAGTCCATGCAAAATTATTATACCCTTTGAGCATATATAACGCTTACTAGACAAAAAACACCATTGCTGGTGTTTTTTGTCTAGTAAGAGAACAAGTTAAAGACTTTTATTCTAATAAATCCAAAATACCCATACAATACCTGATGACCAACTTTATCCTACGATGAGTTTCTGACCTGGTTTCACAGTATTGCCTTTCAGATTATTGAGTTTTTTCAAGGTTTCTACTGTAATCCCTTGATTTTTAGATATACTCCACAGCGTATCACCTCTCTGTACTTCATACGTTTGTGGTTTGGCAATCATGACGCGGGGTGCTGGCTTGTTTTCCTCTGCTTTGGCTACGAGGGTGGTTTCTTTCGCCGTTGGATCTTTGGTCGTGACATCGGCAGTAGCAGCTGCATTGACAGTAGGCTCGGCAGGAACTGTATGGTTCTTTGCTTTACCTTGTATCCAGATAGCCAAATGTTGCCCTGCTTTGATTGTATTGCCACGGAGTTTATTCCATTTCTTTAATTCACTGACACCTACATGGTATTTTTCAGCAATTTTACCCAGTCCATCGCCTTTGCGTACCGTATGGGTAATCTTTTTGCGACTACTTCCTGCTGATGATATACTGGCCGCAAGTGTCGATACTTCTAGCTCTTCAATTAGAGTAGGTTGCTTGTGTGTAACAGCCAGAATGACATCTTCTCGGGAATTGCGGAAAAAGGTTGCTTTGTCTTGTGGCAAACGAAGCGGATAGTTTTTCAGATAAGCTGGGATCTTTCCTTTTTTCAGGTGAGGATTCAATACCTGCATCTGTTCAGGAGTGACATTGAGTTCGTCCAGTAATACCTTCATATCTAACGGTCTGGATAGTTGAATCGTGTCAGAGGCAATGTATTCCATCGGATTCTGGAAACCAAATTTATAATCCTGGTGGTGATTCATTACATAAATGACGGCTATATAAATAGGAATATACGAACGGGTTTCGCGGGGTAGATAGGGATAGATTTCCCAGAAAGTCGTTTTATTGCCCGATTTCCGAATAGCTTTGTGAATTGTACCCGGACCACAGTTGTAGGCGGCCATGGCCAATTCCCAGTCAGAAAACATATTATACAGCGACTTCAGATAGCTACATGCTGCTTGGGTAGATTTGTGAATGTCCATGCGTTCATCTACATACACATCCTGACGCAAGCCCATTCCTTTGCCAGTAGCGGGCATAAACTGCCATAGACCAACAGCTCCGACGCGGGAAACCGCTTTAGGATTCAGGTCAGATTCTACGACAGACAGGTACTTGAGTTCCTCTGGTAGGCCATTCTTTCGGAGGGTTTCTTCAAAAATAGGGAAATAAAAGGATTTTCTATCTAATGCACGTTGCAGATATCCTCTGTTACGCATAGTAAATATTTCAATAAAACCCTGAACTTCTTTGTTGAGACGTAAGGGAATTGTTTTTTGTAAGTGAGCCAGCCGTTCGGTGAGCAATTCTTCCGGAAATTTGAAGGCAAATGAATCTTGTGCCGCTACCGGCGACGAAGCAACCACAGTTGCCTCATTTGTTTTATAAAGCTCAAACAACAGCGGCCCTAATAATTGTTGGGCTGTAGTGGCAGTACTTGGAACAACAAGAACAGATACGAATACGAAAGCTCTCTTGGCGTGGCGCACCCATTGCGTCAGGTTTACATACATGGCTGAAACGGATTTTTATGGGTCTGACAACTCTTTTACATTGCAAAAATACACATTCCATCGGTAAGTACGATGTTACATGTACTTTTGAAAGTAAAAATGGTATGGTTTACAACGTAGAAAAGAGCAATGAGTGTATATATTTTGATAAAAAACATATAAAAAAAATGTTTTTGCACAACTGAATCTTTGTCGGGGTATAATTTTATTAGATGTGCTCTTTTCCTTGTATCAAAGATACTAAAAGATCTTAATTACGCAAAGTTTTTTTTTGCATCAACGTATGCGCAAAAGCCAGCAACTTGGACTCTTCAAAGAAGTCGGTCATGATCTGTATGCCAATAGGCAAGTGCTCAGCATCTTGTCCGGCTGGGATCGCAATCGCAGGCATTCCAACCACATTTGCTTGCACAGAAAAAATATCTGCCAGATACATCTGCAAAGGGTCTGCGGTGTTCTCTCCTAGCCGAAATGCCGTAGTTGGAGCTACCGGAGAGATAATAAAATCGTACGTTTGAAGCAATTCCTGCGTTTTCTGCTGAATCATGCGGCGTACCCGCTGGGCTTTGGTATAGTATGCATCATAATAGTCTGCACTCAGCACAAAGGTGCCCAGCAGAATGCGGCGTTGTACTTCTGCTCCAAATCCTTCCGAACGGCTTTTTTTATATAAAGATTCCAAGGAGTCTATCTGAGGGCTACGGTGGCCATATCGTACCCCATCGAAGCGGGAAAGGTTAGAACTGGCTTCCGCAGTAGTCAATATATAATAAGTTGGTAGCAGGTATTCGAGCAGGGGAAAATCAACAGCATCTACCTCATATCCATCACTTTTTAGCTCTAAAAGTGTTTCACGTACTTTTTCACGTACTTCAGGGGATAGCCCGTCGGTATCCAGGGTTTCACGGATGTAAGCTATTTTGTATTTTTGTTCCGTATCCAGCACTTGTGTGTAGGCAGGTACCATTTTTTGAGAGGCGGTACTATCCCATTCGTCTGCGCCGGCCAGTATTTCGAGCAGCAAAGCTGCATCCGCTACACTGTGGGTCAGGATACCAATGCAGTCAAACGATGAGGCATAGGCAATAAGACCATACCGAGAAATACGTCCATAGGTAGGTTTTAGACCCACCAATCCACAAAATGAGGCTGGCTGGCGTACCGAACCTCCAGTATCTGAGCCTAAGGAAGCCAGGCACATGTTGGCTTGTACAGCCACCGCCGACCCTCCAGATGAGCCACCTGGTACCCGACTGGTATCGGCTGCATTCAGGACAGGACCAAACGCTGAATTTTCATTAGACGAACCCATCGCAAACTCGTCACAGTTTTGTCTTCCTATAATAATAGCATCTTCTGCTAGCAACCGTTGCACGGCCGTAGACGAATACGGAGACACAAAGCCATCCAGTATGCGACTTCCTGCCTGTATGGCATGCCCTTCATAACAGATTACATCTTTGATACCGACCACCATACCTGCCAGTTTACCTGCGGTACCATTGGCTAGTTTGGCATCTACCACTTGTGCCTGCTCTCGGGCTTGATCGGTGTATACTTCCAGAAACGCATTCAGATGTGCCTGTTGGGCAATATTTTGCAGGTAATGCTCGACCAGTTGTGTACAGGAAATTTGTCCGGAACGTAGCTCAGCAGTGATTTCCTGAAGGGAATGATAGGTTTTCAAAATCTCTACAGTGGTTTATAAAACGGAAAGTAAGGCAAAAGTCGTGATATACGCTTACTTTTCAGGAGAAAAAGTTTTCCTGTCAGTATTCCGTACCACGACTTTTCTCATGAAAAACCCAGAGGTTATTTATTAACTTTCTTAGGCTCTTCGGTTACACTATTTTCAATCTCATTTTGTACGTCACGAGTGGCGTCTTTGAATTCTCGTATGCCTTTACCTAGCCCACGTGCCAGTTCAGGAATTTTTTTGGCACCAAAGAAAATCAATACAAACAAAACAATCAGGAATATTTCGGGACCTCCCAGATTGCCAAGAAAAGCAAAAACTGCTGTTAATTCCATAACGATACATGTTAAATAATGAAGCAAAGATACAAAACTCTTCCAAAAAAGGCATCAAAACTGGTTTTTTTTTGAACCCAGAGTTGTAATATAAGTGTAGAGAGTGAGCGGTTAATCTCCAAGCTTTTCTCCTTCCTGTAGTTTGTACAAATCCGAATAAGGAAGTTTGCCACAGTTGATCAGGACAGAACGTAGAAAAAACTTGTTTTCCAGTCTTTTATCAAGCACCATCGTTTCAATGGTAGAAGCGGCAGGCAGAGCTAGGTTTCCCAAGTTTTGCAGGGCAGCTGCTGCAGGTGAAAAATTAGCCTGCGCCTGACTCACCAGGTAGTCCAGTCCTTGTTTGGAGTTGCCTGTGTAAACCAAGGCTTCTGCCAGTAGGCATTTCACTTCTCCTATTACTTCAGCCTGTACCAATAAACGGGTGGCTTCGGCAGGTAAACTGGTAATGACCTTTGTTTTGGCTAAGCCGCAGATTCCACTGGCTCCCCAGTACTGTACCATTGGATTTTTGTGTTTCAGATAGGTTGTTAGTTTGGGTAGTAAGGCTTTATCGCGCATAGAAGCTGTTTCTGCGGCGGTGATGACTTCATCTATATTTATTTTCTCCTGACGTACCAGTGTAAACAAATCGACACGTTTTTGTAAGGTCTGACGATATTCAGGTGGAATAAAGCCTAGGTCTTTTTGCTGGTGCAGTTCATTTTGCAGTACAGCCTTCAGGCGAGCCAGTTCTTTGGCGTATGTGGGGTTTGCTGCCAGATCATTGACACACAGGCTATCTTTCGCTACATCATATAGCTCGAAGGTAGAAACTGGCAGCCAGAATTTTTTATGCACAGGGTTGGTAAGTTGTCCAGCCATATGGGCCTTGTCCCACGCCTGTTGGGCAGGCATTTGCCACTGGTAGTCCTGCCGGGTTCCGTTCGGGTAGGCACTCTGAAAATTCCATAACAAGGTGTAGTGTCCATCTGTCAGGGCTCTGGAAGGAGCATAGCTAGGGCCCTGGTTGGCTCGGAAGGTAAAGATATATTGGCGTTGGTTTTCGGCTTTCGTGGCTGCTTCTGTAAAAAAAGGTTTTCCTATCATGAAATTGGGCACAGGTACGCCTGCTAAGTGCAGGACTGTTGGAGCAAAGTCTACAAAAGCAACCAGTCGGTCACTAACTGATGGAACGGGTGTAGCTGCTAGGTGTTTCCATTTGGGAGGAAAATAGGCCAGCAGTGGGACATGGCTTCCGGTTTCATACACATAGGCTTTTCCTCTGGGCACTGTTCCTCCATGATCGGAATAGAAAAAAATGATCGTATTTTCGTCTTCACCTTTGGCTTTGAGTTCTTCCAGCTTTTTGCCTATCCAGTCATCCAGCTTCAGTATAGCATCCATGTTCCAGGAAATATCATCCCGAACTTCCGGCAAATCTGGAATGTATGCTGGTACTTCTACTTTATCCATGGAAACGGTCCGCGTTCCTCGTCCTTCAACGGTACGAGTTGCCACACGTACCATGTGGGTTCCACCGTAATTATAGACCGCAAAGAAAGGCTGTTTCTTGTCTGGGCGATTAAAGTACTGGGCTTTGTTGTTGGACATGTCCCAGACGGTGGCTGGGGTTTTCATAGAGTTATAATCTTCTTTGGCGTTATTGGTGCAGTAATAGCCTGCTTTACGCAAGTAAATGGGAAAGTAAAATGTGTCTATCACGGGTCGCCTTTCCCGGTGAATATCTGTACCTAAACTGACCGCATACTTACCTGAAATAATGGTAGAACGGGAAGGAGAACATTGTACACCATTGGAATGGGCTTGTGTAAACCGGATGCCCTGAGCAGCTAGTTTATCCAGATTAGGTGTAGTAATCAGTTTGTTGCCATAACAACTCAGATAAGGACTCATGTCCTCGGTCACTAACCACAGAATATTGGGCCTGTCTTGGGCCTGCACATGCAGCAGGCTGAATAGAAAAGTAAACAGAAACATATTTCTATACATAATATTATTTGGGTTATTCTATTTTTTGATATGTAATTGCCGGTCAAGTACTTAAGCCTGTTTATTTTATCTTATTTGTTAGTGACTCGATGGCTGATGGTTAAATGGTTCATTGAGTTTTTACCTTTGACAATATAAACAATACTTAGTCAATTCTTAAAAGCTATTTTTACGTTTTTTAGCTTCGTTTTACAAATTTGATTGAGCAAAATAGGGATTAAAAAATTGAGCCAAAGAACGATTGGTTCTTTGAGTGGATTCAACCTGGGTTTTAGATTATATCCAATGGCTGCCAAGAGGGCATTGGTTATATCCCCAGTCACTCCTTTGAGGAAGTTGAGTCCGAAGAAATAGTGGTTGCGTTTTAAATGGGAACTGTATAACATCTAGCCATACATACAACGATAGCGTTTGTTACCGAGCCTTACAAACGGATTCGGTAAGATGTGCTTAGTTTGATAAAAAGTCCGTCCTATGGGAATACATTAAACCTAAAAACCATAGCCATCGAACAAGTCGTAGGATGCATTCTGGAGATTCAGGTGATAGAAAAAGTTAAAATATATCTTATTACTGTGTTTTATCTCTAGGCGTAAAGTATTTATACTGCAATAATTGAAATAAATTTTTGCAGTATAAATACTTTTATTAAATAATTGATTATCAATTGAGAATAAGTCTATGGTAAAATATTTCTGTCGGATTATAGCTTTGTAATCTATTGATGTGTGAACCGCTAAAAGAAAACTATCTTACTCAAAAAGAAATCTGATTCGGATCATTTCCAGAAGAAAGAAATAGAATTTTCTCATGGCCATTCACACATCAATTGCTACAAAACACTGGCGAAGCCGGTTGAAATGCAGACCGATTATTTTGCTAAGGTAGTGGAGGCTATTTCAAACCCCACTTTACCCAAGTACATCGTTCGTTTTGATGTAGAATTATTGATTGTTCCGTCCGCATTAAGATCACTAGTAGTGAGCTTAACATTGGCAGGCAAGATCTCCTGGTAGCCCTTGTAATAGCAAAACGCTTGACTCGCCACCCAGGCAGTACCAGACATTTTTACCGCATCTCCTCCATTCCACGAAGCAGCTGATAAGGCATAGGCCTGGCTTACAATTGTATTCCGATAGCAATGTGTATTGGCAGCATTTGCTGTCACAGAAGCAGACTGATTCCAAGCTACAGGACCGCTTTCCCAATTCTGTGTGGTGGTGGTGACATAGTTATAGCAGACCTCTTGATTACTGGCAAGCATGCCCACGTTCTGCTGATTGCTCATAACGATCATTCCTGAAGCAGATGCCCCAGTGAGTTTATTAAACCGGATGGTTATATTTTTAGTATCATCTTTCCCATGGATGCCTTTTGCTCCATTTGAAGCGGGTAAATTCACGTTCAGAATTTTATTATTTTCAACAAGTACTCCATCACAAGAGAAGGTGCATATCAGCTGAACAGAGGCAGTGGGTAATAATTCAGAGTCAACTACGGCAATGTTATGACTATACACTACATCGTCCATAAATACAATGCAGGAAGGATTATCCGTTCCTGCTGTGCCCACGGTAGTCTGCTCACTGAATTTGAGTTTCCAAAACAGGTAATTAGATTTTTTTGTAGATACTTGAATAATTCGATTATCCGCCACATCGGTTCTTGCGCCACGAAATTCCATCCCCACAAATGCCACATCTCCAGTATTGACAAAAATATGTCCTTTGCGCATGTCAAACACAACCTTATCTTCAATAGCTATAAAGGATCTTGGCTTTATGCCAGCATCAATCCCAATATTTGTATTAGGCACTGACTGATAAATAGCATATGTCCCGTTTTTGAACACTGCTATCTTATCGGCAAATGTTGCGTCAGTGGCTGAGTTTTTCCAGAGTCCAGTAGGAACGGTAGCCAAAGGTGATTCCCAGGTTCCTGAATTGTTATCTTTTCCATTAACGGCATCTAGCACAACAAACGCACTTTCGTCTGTTTGAACTGTCCAGCTGACATTGGTGGTTGCTCCGGATTGATCCGTTACCTTAACCACAAATGTACCAGTACCACTGGGTTGAGGCCAGACCACTGTGGCGTAGTTATCTGGCATGGAATGAACAGTCAAACTGGTTGCCGGATCTATAGTCCGTGTAAATTCCCCCACAATGGTAGCTGAGGAGGGAGAGGATAAAAATTCAAATTTAAAAGGAGCTGCTCCACCTTGAATACAGATGCGGGTTTTATAGGCCCATTTTGCACTAGCCTTCCTGTGCAATGCAGAGGCATTGGTTTCTGCATCAGGACGAGGGTATATGACTCTCAGCGGCAGTTTTTGCTCTTCTTTGTACTCAGAATCTAATTGCCATGCCATATCATTGACTGGTGTGGGAGTATGTTCATCCTGTTTGGAACAGGAAAAAAAAAGGCATACACCCATTAGGGTTACACCCAGAGACTTTAATTGGTATTTCATAGATCTGTTTTTGTGTGACTAGTTAAACCAATGCTTAATACTTATTTTAAGCCTTGCAGAAAAAATGTCATAAAAAATATTTAAAACATGGTAAGCATTCGTTGTCAACTATCCCAATGCGTTCCCTCATAAATAGGAGTTCTTGGTAAAAGGTAACTTGTGTTATTTTTAATAAGTATAAACTCTACTATGAAAAATAAAAGACTAGCATAAGAAATGGGGTGGCACTTAGGTTGCCAGTTAGAAGGCTGAAACTTCGGAATTTATATACCTTACTATAAACTTCGGAGAAGTATCTCTCTGGTTTAAAATGAAAGAAATAATCCCTCGTTTGTGGAATGTCCGAACTGGATTGGAGTGACAGTTTTCAGGAAAGTAGCCTGCCGGATGAAAAGCAGTGCACCCACTGATAAGAAAAGCAGCCATATATTTTGATTTCTGCTGCATTTTGGATAATTTACCTTCTCTTTCTCGAAAGATATTCTTTCCTTTGCGAAAAATTAATTATATGATTTTTTTGTTTAGAGAGGTAAGGCTTGCACAAAGTATCGTTCCATTTAAACAAAAAACAAGCCTGTTCGTGTACATATGCCACTCAATCCAACTCATTTTATCGAAGTAAAGAAAATTTTTACGGCGTATCTGGAAAAAAAAGAGTTACGCAAAACGCCAGAACGTTTTGCAATTCTGGAAGAGATATACTCACGCGGCGACCATTTTGACGTAGAGGAACTATATATTTCCATGAAAAATAAAAACTACCGAGTTAGCCGGGCTACTGTATACAATACACTGGATCTACTGGTAGACTGTGACTTAGTAATCAAGCATCAGTTTGGTAAAAATATGTCGCAGTATGAAAAAGCCTATGGATACCGCCAACATGACCATCTGATTTGCACTGATTGCCACCGGGTAGTAGAGTTCTGTGATCCCCGTATTCAGAATATTCAAACCATGGTTGGAGATTTACTTAAGTTTAAAGTCTTGCATCACTCCCTGATTTTTTATGCTACCTGCAGCAAAGATAGCTGTGAGTATAAAACAGCTGACAAGTAAAAAACCAGCATATAATCTTCATCACAATCTTCAGGTGTGCTACGTATTGTATTAACTGTTTAACAATCAATTTATTTAAAGTAAAAATGATAGACGTTTTGTTAGGATTGCAGTGGGGCGACGAAGGAAAAGGTAAGATCGTGGATTTTCTGGCTCCCAAATACCAGGTTGTAGCCCGGTTTCAAGGTGGACCTAATGCTGGACATACCCTGGAGTTTGAAGGTATCAAGCACGTATTGCATCAGATTCCCTCAGGCATTTTTCGGTCTAATACCAAAAATATCATTGGAAATGGCGTCGTTTTAGACCCCATTGTGTTTCGCAAAGAAGCCGAAGCTGCCATTGATAAGTTTCAGATAGACCTGCGTAAAAACTTATATATTTCTAAAAAGGCACAACTGATATTGCCTACCCACCGCTTGTTGGATGCCGCTTACGAACAAGCTAAAGGTGACAATAAAATTGGCTCGACTCTGAAAGGTATCGGACCTACCTATTCCGATAAAATTGCCCGGCAGGGTCTTCGGGTAGGAGATGTGCTTTCTCCTAATTTTAAGGAAAAATACAAACGTCTGATAGACAAACACCAAGTTATACTCAAGCAGCATAATTTTATCTATTATGATCTGATTGCGATGGAAAAAGATTTTTTCGATGCCATCGAATACCTGAAAACCTATCAGCTCGTTGAAAGTGAATACCTGATTAACCAATCTATACAAGCCCAAGAAACTATTTTGGCCGAAGGTGCTCAGGGTTCATTGCTAGATATTGATTTTGGTTCTTATCCGTTTGTGACTAGCTCAACTACTATGGCTGCTGGGGCTTGTACAGGTTTGGGTGTAGCTCCCCGTCATATTGCGGAAGTGTATGGTATATTCAAAGCCTATTGTACCCGTGTGGGTTCTGGTCCTTTCCCAACCGAACTGAAAGATGAAACAGGTGAAGAATTACGTAAAGTAGGTCATGAGTATGGCTCTACCACGGGTCGGCCGCGTCGGTGTGGCTGGCTGGATTTGCCTGCTTTGCGATATGCCATCATGCTGAATGGAGTGACACAACTAGTGATGATGAAGGTAGATGTACTAAGTAACTTTGATGAGATCTCAGTGTGTACCCACTACAAACTGGCCGATGGAACGATCTCTGAACAACTTCCTTTTGACTTGTGTGATGTAGAAGCCCAACCTATCTATAAAACGTTTCCAGGTTGGAAATCCGACTTGTCTCCAATCCGGTCTTTTGATCAACTTCCTTCCCAACTAGCCGACTATGTGGCTTTTCTGGAAGAAGCCCTCAATCTGCCTATTACTTTTATTTCAACAGGACCAGATCGGGTAGCTACGTTGGTGAAAGAAGAGATGGTTGGTTAGTCTTTTCAGTGAACTGCCTTTTTTATTTCCTACCGTTTGAGACTTGTTCAGACGGTAGGACTTACGCAAACTACTCTACGTCAAGCCCTGAAGGGGCGTAATCCATCAGTACAGGGTATAGCCCTGTGTATGTTGCGTAAGTCCTACTATATATAACCATTTATCTTGTACAGGTCAGGCAAGTCTGTGCTCAAATAACAATCCTCTTTGCTTTTTTGTCCATTTCTGTGGCTCTTCTTTGGTGAGTACTATCTTCTATACTATATTTACCTATACACAGCCATTATATCAACTACCCTAAGCTAAAACAAAGGGGTTTTCTTGCTTATTTTTATGAAATTCGATAGATACTATTCATTGAAAAAACTTGCCCCTATTTTACAGGGATTGATTCTAACCGCTTCTATAACAGGGGTTACTTTGTGTATTTTTCTGCTAAGTAGTGGGATGAAAGCCTATGAATTCTCCACTACCATACAACCCGATGCAGACAATGGGGGTATTAAGCTGGCCAAAGGCTTTCGGGCATTGACTGTTTCAGACAGTGTAGGCAAAGCCCGGCATTTGGTGGTAGCAGCCAATGGCGACCTATTGGTTAAACTCAGAAAGATTGAAAAAGGTGGTGGCATTGCTCTGCTCAAAGATACCAATGGTGATGGAAAAGCAGATAAGCGGATGTATTTTGGAAATTATACAGGTACAGGTATAGAAATTCAGAATGGCTACCTATACGCCTCTTCTGATTCGTCAGTCTACCGCTACAAACTGAATGCTGAAGGCTCAATATCGGCAGATGCCAAGTCTGAAACCATCGTAACGGGACTAGAATTTTATACCGAGCATGCATCTAAGTCTCTGGCACTAGACTCCAAAGGACATTTGTATGTCAACTTTGGAGCTCCTTCGAATGCTTGTCAGGAGAAAAACAGAGCAAAAGGTAGTACGGGAATAGACCCATGCCCCATTCTGGAATGGCATGGGGGTGTCTGGCAGTTTGATGCCCATAAACCCAACCAAAAACAGAAAGATGGCATACGCTACATCACTGGTACCCGTAACATTGTAGGCATGGACTGGAATAGTCAGCAAAATGAACTCTATGCCATGCAACATGGCCGAGACCAACTGAGTCAACTCTGGCCAGAATACTATACAACCGAACAAAATGCCGAACAACCTGCCGAAGAATTTCTGCTGGCTAAAGAAGGTTCTGATTTTGGCTGGCCTTACTGTTATTATGATGGAGCTCAAAAGAAAAAAATACTGGCACCTGAATATGGCGGCGATAGCAAAAAGACAGGTCGGTGCGAAGGCAAAGAAGCCCCTATTATGGCTTTTCCCGGTCACTGGGCTCCCAATGATCTGTTGTTTTATACAGGAAAGCAGTTTCCGAAACGCTATCAAAATGGAGCATTTATCTGCTTTCATGGTTCCTGGAATCGGGCACCACTCATGCAAAGAGGCTATTTTGTTGCATTTGTACCCTTTAAAAATGGCAAACCCACCGGCGACTATGAAGTGTTTGCAGAAGGTTTTGCGGGTGGAGAAGAAATTAAATCACCGAATGATGCCAAACACCGTCCGATGGGACTGGCCCAAGGCCCAGATGGCTCACTGTATGTATCAGACTCAGTCAAGGGGAAAATCTGGCGGATTATGTATAAGCCTTGAAAAAAAGGTTGGTTGTCTGATAATTTTTGTGGTAAATGAGGTTTTTGGTATATTTAAATTATTTAATCCACTCATTATCAAATAAATATGTGTTGCAATTCTTTGAAAATATGTATTCTCTACAAAAATTGTCAGACAACCATTATCTTCAAATGAAATCGTTTTTAAAAACGATTTCATTTGAAGATAACCACACAATTATTTCTTTTTAATGGCAAACAAAGGTGATCAGTATTTTTTATTGTTGATTGAAATATTGGTATCGCACTTGTTTTTACTTGTTCAAACTCTTTTTTATCATAAACTACAAAAAACGAGTAATCATTTTCGGTGGAAATACAAAACTTTGAAGGCTTATGTTTACTTTTGAAAGCCCAGTTAGGATAGCTAAATTGTTGTGTAGTCCTTGGAAAAAAAATATTAACATCTATCATTTTTTTTATTTTCTTATCTACAAATACATTACCACTATCTATCACTATAAATGGCTTTGTGGTAGTAGGAAAGCGTTTAAGTGCTTCGATAAAATTGGGATTTTCTTGTTTTAGTGTAAACCCCTCTCTCATCATGGTACACTCTATAGCGGGTATATTTAATCCTGTTATTTTAGCTAATCTTTCACCCATTCGGGTTATTCCATTAACAGTAGTTTTATAAATATGGTCATGTCCACTATAAACAAGTATTTTTGCATTAGGGTCATTTTTCAATAATTTAAAAATATTTTCTGCCTGCACTTGTTCCCTCTTATTAGCTCCAACTATATAGGAATCTGATTTGTGAGAAGTAGTATCATCATAAGGGATTACTTTCATTCCAATTGTCAGAGCCTCTCTTATTAGTTGCCCAAAGACAGGGTCATTAATATAAGTTCCAGAAGTTTGGATTGGATATTTTCTATTATTTATCAAGGTGTCAGAATGAGATAGAGCTTCAATTGCCAAATAGTCAAAGCCTTTTTTATGAAAATCGCTTAATAAATCCCTTATAAAAGCCCGATTTTGAGAACAATTATGGGCTTCGTTGAACATGATAATTTTCTCACTACCAAATTTTTTAAGCAAATATTTTTTTGCATCTACAAATTCAGTCTGCGGTGTAAAGTTATGTTTCGTTCCCTCTTTTTTATTAAACGCCAAATATTCATATTCTAGCGACTTTTTGTAATCAAAAAAAGCATAATAAGTCATCAGAACTTGATAGTAAAAGCCTTTTCTGCCAAAATCTTTGGCGTTAGCATATATACTTTCAAATTGAAGTAAGGAATCAACAGCCGCTTTTGCTCCATACTTTTGAAGAATATTCTCTCCATACACAAAAAAATTCAATACCTCTTTTCTATTTGCCTTTAAGGTAGAATCTGTTTGATTTACAGTCATATTCTGAGCAAAGCAAAAGGGGGTAACATATCCAATAATTACTATAATGATTAAGATTATAAATGTTTTTATTTTTAACATGATTCTAATTTTGTTTTTTTTTTTCTTATGTAGGTAACTGGCTTTTTTTAACATATAAAACCTTTTTTTAGTACAATTTACTAAGCTACCTGCCTAAAATTATACAGTCCCTTCTTCCCAAACATTTGTGTAGGGATCATAATTGCATTTGGCAGGCTTGGAGTATAAATTATTTTCGTTCTCAATATATACTCTGCAATCACTACATATATATCTAAATTCACAAACTCTACATACATCAATAAGATCTTTATTTATTCCCCAATAATTTTTAAAAGTCTTATTTTCAATTGCTTCTAACAAGGAATTATCTTTTATATTTCCGTAAGATATCTTTGAAGAGGGGCAGTTTTTTATATTTCCGTCTATATCAATACCAACTTTTCTGTTTAGGCAAGAATTAAAGTGTAAATTTTCAGTAAAATTTTGTGCATTAGAACGGAAATGTATTGGAGAAATTACGCCACAGCATTCATGCCCAGTTAGTACATTTTCAATAGAAGTTACATAAGTGTATGACGTATTTAATAACTCGCTTTTTTCTTCTGGGGCAGAATGAATATAAACAAAATTTACTCTTTGATATTTAAAACAAAGGTCACTAATGGATTCTAATAAATTTATATCATACTTGATTATCAAGTTAATCATCCTGACTCTATGATTTGAAAAGTATTCTAATATTTCTGAAAGTACATCTAGCTTAACATTATCAAAAAAACGAAATTCTAAGGCTGTACACCCTAAAATATCGAGTTCATGGGCAATTTTACTCATGTATAAATGAGTTTTAGTATCTTTGTTAAAATCAATTATTGCGTTTGTAATTTTTACAGGACTAGACCATTCAAGGCTCATTTTTGGGAAAAATGGTAGTTCTTCTTCGTTACAGAAGAAAACAAATTCTTTTTCCTGCAAAAAAATAAAATATTCATTGATTATTTGGGAATTTTCTGCTCCATAAATATCTACAATTTGATTTATAGTTTTTCCTTCATGGGTGGTTAAGATTTCAAATAGAATGTTTGGGATAAACTCAAAATTTTTTCTTTGTAAATCGCATATGACGCTTCGATTTACCCCTTTAACGGGGATACAGTGGGCAAATAATTTAAAAGGGAGCATATTAAAAAAATTTTGATATAGGTTTATAAAATCCAAAAGTAAAGTTAGTGTCTGAGCGATAGAAGTCGGAATGAGCAATAGTAAAAACCATTGTGGCTTCACGATTTATAGATTCCTGTTCTCGCCCTATCATAAAATGCAAAGGCATTGGTGTTTTAAAATTACCTAAATCTTCATCATCAATAAGATCTAAAAAGTTCTTTTCCATTATTTGTCTTTGTTTGAAATTAAATATTCTGCTATCTCTCTTTCTAAAAAATAATTACACGGTTTTGATACCATTCCAAACTGTCCATTGGGATTTATCTCTAAAAAAAAGAATTTTCCAGTAGTGTCAAGAATTATATCAATGGAGCCAGTCTGCAAATCTAAATTATCCATTAGTTTAAAAATTTTAGATTCTATTTGAGTTGGCAATTTAAATGGTATAAACCTATTTGGATTCTGGTGATTGTAACGCCTAAAATCTTGAAGGGTTTTGGGGTCATTTTGGGAAAAAATGGCCATTGAAAAAATTTTTTTACCTAAAACAAAAGTTCTTATTTCATATTTTTTTTCTACATTCTGTTGAAATAAACTCGGAAAGAAAGTGTTTGGGATTTGTTCGAAATTTTGGTCATCAATAACCGCCGTATAACTAAGAAAATGATGATTTTTGTAGTTGATAAAAACAGCTTCACTCAATGGTTTTGTAATTATTTTGCCATGCTTTTTCAAAAACTCGGCAACAGTCTCCTTATTGTTGGTAACTATAGTAGCTGGTATGTCCAGCCCAACATCTTGAGCTTTCCTAAGAATTTGTATTTTACCTTCGGAAAAAAGAGGATAATTTAGCCATTTCTTTTCTTTAAATTTCGTAAAGATTATTCTATTTAAACTTTTAACTTCATTTTGGATAAATGCATAATACCGCGTAGCTGCATGTACATCCATATTTTTTAAATAATGCAGGTTATTATAATCATACCATCTCCTATACCAAATGATTTTTGCCTCATTTATTTTGTTCAAAACAAAACTTTTTTTTCCATAGCTACTTCCAATAGGTTCTAAATCTAGTAACTCTCGCTCAAAATCTTCCCCATTTATTCTGTAGAAATCTTGTTTAAAGTGGGCTAACCAATCTATTACCTCGTCGGTAGATGCTTCATGTTTAGCTTTACTTAATATCAAAATCATATTTTTAATCCATTTTTATACAGCAAGAAGTTTCTATTTAGAAACCTTCTTGCTGTACGATGTTACAAAAGAGATGTTGGATACACAAAAGTTTATGGCTGGTATCCCGAGCCGCTTTCCGGGTCTTCGTCACAAACTATACCATCGCCCTCATCAGGGTTATTAGCAGTAGTACTGAAAGTGTCCATCTCTGTTGCTATAAAACCGCCCATTGTTTTTGCGAGATGAGAGCTTTCTAACTTTGAAAATTTAACATCTTTCAAACTTTCAAATGTTTTTTTTTGATTTTCCATGTTTTTATATGGCCAAAGGGTTTATTGAAATTGCACCATACAATTTTTAATTTTTGGCTTTCCAAAAAAAGCCCCTTAAATTGTAAATTTCTATGCAAAATCGCATAATCGTTATGCAATTTTGCATAATTTTTAATATGGAGCTGTTTAGACTTATGGGCATCTCTGAAAACCCAAAAAAATGAATAAAAACATGTTTAGGTTGTGATTTAAAATGTATGATATTTTCTTGACTGATTATCAGGGAGAGTTATATATATACTTTGCTTCTTTGAGCAACACTATCTGCAAAAATAGCACATCATTGTATCCAATGAATACTGAGATAAAAAGTGGGTTTACTACAGGTAATAGCATTTTTGTTCATCATACATTTTAAAACACAGCCTCATTTTTAACTACTGTTGTATGTCTGACAATAAGGGCAGTTTACTTTCACTTATTGTCAGACATACAACAAAAGTGGCTACCTTTTTGCTAGGAGACAAATACCTCTTTTTTTTTACCATCATACATTTTGAATCACAACCAAAAATTCTTTAATTTGCCGATTCTACAACTAACTTAAACACAAACTATGACTTACGGTACTAAACTCCGCAATATCCGATTACAAAGAGGTTTATCACAAGTGGAAGTAGCCAATTCTATTGGTCTTGATCAAAGTAGTTATTCTCGCATCGAAAGCGATCAAAGCGAACCCAAAGCTGGTACACTATTGAAACTCGCAAAATTTTATCAAGTGGATATTTCTACACTTTACCCCCCCCCCCCCCCCCCCCCCAAACAAAAAAAAATAAGAAATACAAAATATAATAATTTAAAATGTGTTTTTTTAAATTTTCTTCTAT
>JACCDR010694820.1_pt1 | contig 24889 bp, 19 predicted proteins | sample 7446431 | NCBI WGS metagenome assembly JACCDR01 (sample SAMN15323443, study PRJNA562643) | freshwater metagenome | isolation source: river surface water | place: USA:Blue River Watershed | collected 2017-08-17 | reverse complement strand
TCACGGTCAATTACCGCGAAGCGTATGGCATGCATGCCAGCAATGGCATCCTGTTCAACCATGAATCGCCGTTGCGCGGCGAGACCTTTGTCACCCGCAAGATCACGCGCGCGCTGGCCCGCATCGCACTCGGCCAGCAGGATTGCCTCTACCTCGGCAACCTGGCCTCATTGCGCGACTGGGGCCATGCGCGCGACTATGTGCAGATGCAATGGCTGATGCTGCAGCAGCCCCACCCCGACGACTACGTGATCGCCACCGGCCGCCAGGCCAGCGTGCGCGACTTCGTGAACCTCGCGGCGGCGCGGCTGGGCCTGTCGCTGGACTGGCGCGGCTACGGCGTGGCCGAGGTCGCCGTGGTGGATGACGCGGGTACGCATGAGGGCGTGACGCCGGGCCAGATCATCGTGCGCGTCGACCCGCGCTACTTCCGCCCCGCCGAAGTCGACAACCTGCTGGGCGACGCCAGCAAGGCGCGCGAACGGCTGGGCTGGGAGCCCGGCACCACGCTGGCCGAATTGGTGGCCGAAATGATCGATGCCGACCTCGCCGCCGCGCGCAAGTATGCGCTGGTGCGCAACCATGGCTTCCTGGCCCCTGCCCATCATGAGTGATCGCATGAACAAGCGTAACGTAGAACGCATCTTTGTCGCCGGCCATCGCGGCATGGTGGGCAGCGCGCTGGTGCGCGCGCTGCGCGAGCGTGGCGAATGCCAACTGGTACTTCGCAGCCATGACGAGCTCGACCTGACCGACACGGTGCAAGTCGACGCCTTCTTTGCGCAGAATGCGATCGACACCGTCTATCTCGCCGCCGCCCGCGTCGGCGGCATTCATGCGAACAACAGCTACCCGGCCGAGTTCATCCAGCAGAACCTGATGATCGCGGCCAACGTGATCCATGGCGCATGGAAGTACCGGGCCGAACAGCTGCTTTATCTCGGCTCTTCCTGCATCTATCCGCGCGCCGCGCCGCAACCGATGCGCGAAGACTACCTGCTCGGCGGCCCGCTGGAGCCGACCAACGAGCCCTATGCGGTGGCCAAGATTGCCGGCATGAAGATGTGCGAGAGCTACAACCGCCAGTTCGGCACCGACTTTCGCTGCATCATGCCGACCAACCTTTACGGTCCGGGCGACAACTTCCATCTCGAAGACAGCCATGTGGTGCCCGGCCTGATCCGCCGCTGCCATGACGCGCAGATGGCCGATGCGCCCACGCTCACGATCTGGGGCAGCGGCCAGGCCATGCGCGAATTCCTGCACGTTGACGACCTGGCCGAGGCCTGCGTGATGCTGATGCAGCAGCCGCGCTCAGCCATCGCCGCCCTCGTCACGCCGCAGTGCTCGCACCTGAACTGCGGCAGCGGCGAGGAAGTGCGCATCGCCACGCTGGCGGCGATGGTGGCCGAGGCCGTCGGTTACGAAGGCGAGCTGGCTTTCGACAGCAGCAAGCCGGACGGCGCGCCGCGCAAGCTGATTGATTCTTCAAAGCTGCGCAGCCTTGGCTGGTCGCCGCGCATCTCCTTGCGTGAAGGCTTGCAGCGCACCGTGCGTCATTTCCTCGCAGCGCAGAGCGCGGACCACGCCAACCTCGCTTACCGCGGCAAGGCCGAACGGCCGCGGCTGCGCAGCTGAAGCGGCAGGCCTGGCCATGCGCATGCTTGCCTGGGTCGCGCTGATCTTCATTGCGCTGCTGGCCCTGTTCTCGTCATCGACGTGGGGCCAGCTGCAGGAAGAGAACACCCTGTATGCGCGCGGCACCGGCCTGTTCCACTTCTCATTGATGAACCTCGCGTTATGGCTGGCCGCCGGCGCGGCCGTGCCGCGCCTGCTGGCGGGCGGTCCGCTGGTGCCGGCCCGCGTACCGGCGTCGCCCTTCCCGGCCTTTCTCGGCGCCTTCGGCTTCCTGCTGCTCGCGCACGTCGTGGTCGGGCTGGCCGACGGGCAGGACTTGCTGGCCATCCTGTCCTATACCGGCTTGCTGAATGTGCTGAACATGGCGCTGTTCGCGCTGCTGCTGCTGGCGGTGCTGGCCGACGAGGCCGGCAGGCGGCGGCTGCTGTGGACGATCGTCACGCTGGCGGCGCTGCGCGCAGCGTTCGGGCTGGGGCGCTATGCGTGGTTCGGCGGCGACAGCGCCAACCCCTATCGCAACTTCGAAGGGCTGGATATCCGGCTCGTCTATTTCGACATCGGCGACAACTACATCGCGGCGCTGGCCGCATTCTGCATCGCCTGGCTGTTGCTGATGCCCGGCGTGCGCCTGACGCTGTGGCGGCGCAGCTGGCTGCTGGCGCTGTTGGCGATGGAAGTGGCGACGGTCGCCCTGTCCTTCCGGCGCTCGTCGCTATTGGGACTGGTGCTGATGTGCGGCGTGCTGCTGTGGCAGCTGCCCTGGCAGCGTCGGGTAGCATTCGGCGGGCTCGGCAGTCTGGCCGCTGTAGCGGCGGCGGCGGTGCTGATGCGCGAACGGCTGCAAGCCAATGTCGCCGCCATCCCCGGCAGCGGCTTCCTGTCCTCGCTGCTGTATGACGTCGGTCCGCAGCGCGCCACCGAGGTCAGCCGCTTCTACGAACTGGAAGCGGCGGCGCACAGCCTGCAGGGCAGCTGGCTGTTCGGACTCGGCAGCTGGGGCAGCTTCCGTGGCAATGAAGACGCGCTCGACTATCACTTCGGCAAATTCGACTTCGTGCACAGCGGCTTCGGCCATCTGGTGCTGAAGTCCGGCCTCGCAGGGCTGCTGCTGTTCGTCACGCTGCTGGCAGCGGTCGTCATCCATTACGTGCGCACGCGACCGAGCTTGCGCGGCAATGGCGCGCTGCTGGCCGATGCCGGCATGGCCGGCTTGCTGTTCTGGACGCCGACCCTGCTGATCGGCACGCCGGTGATCGAGTTCCGCACGATGCTGCTGATCGGCCTCACGCTGGCCATGCCCTATCTGGCATGGCAGCGGCAAGCCCTGCCGCGCTGCGTGCCCGGCAGTGCGCATGGCCTGCGAGCCGCATCGCAAAAAGCGAGGCTGCATGCTGCTCCGTAACTCGGCCTGGAATTTCGCGGGACTGGCGCTGCCTGCTTTGGTGGCGCTGGCCACCGTGCCCTGGCTGATCCGGGGCCTGGGGCTGGAAGGCTTCGGCATCGTCACGCTGATCACTTCCATCGTCGGCTACTTCGGCATCATCGACATCAACCTGTCGGCCGGAGCAATCAAGTACCTGTCCGAGCACCAGGCTACCGGCGACCAGCGCCGCTTCGCACAAACCTTCTGGTTCGGCCTGCTGTTCCATATCGGGCTGGGCCTGATCGGTGCCTTGCTGCTGGTGGCCTGCGCCGCGCCGCTGCTCGATCGCTTCTTCAGTGTCTCCCCGGCCTTGCGGGCCGATGCGCACACCGCGCTGCAATTGGCGGCCGTCGGCTTCGCGCTGTCGCAACTGCTTGGCTACCTGCTGGCCGTGCCGCAAGCCTTGCAGCGCTATGACGTATCGGCGCGCGGCGAAGCCGCGTTCGGCATTCTGGTCAATGTGGCGTCGGCACTCGTTGCCTGCAACGGCGGGGGCATTGCCGGCGTGGTGCTGGCGCGCGTGGCGGTGTCGGTGGTGAATGTGGCGTGGCTGGGCTGGCAGTTGTGGCGGCTGCAGTCGCAATTGCAGCTGGCACTGGCGCCGACGCTACCGACGCGCGAGGTCTGCGTCACGCTGATGCGCTTCTCCGGCCACAGCTATCTGTCGCGGCTGGCGGCGATGCTGCACCAGCATGCGGACAAGCTGATCGTCGGCGCCCTCGCCGGTCCGGTGGCGCTGGCCTTCTATACCGTGCCGGTGCAACTGGCCGGACGCATCCTCGGCCTGACCTACCGGCTGGCCAGTGTCATCTATCCGCGCGTCTCCGAACTGGCCGCCACCGGCCGGCAGGCACAGCTGCAAGGCCTGTACCTCGATGCCACGCGGCTGCTGACCTACCTGAACTTCGCGGTGCTGGCCGTGATCGCGCTGGCGGGCGCAGCCTTCCTCGAGCGCTGGGTCGGCGCCGAATTCGTCAGTACCGGCTACCCGGTGCTGTTGCTGGTGACACTGGCATTGCTGGCCGATTCGCTGACCACGCTGCCTTCCCTGGTCAACGACGGCCTCGGCCATCCGCAAGTCTCGGGACGCTTCGCACTGGCGCGCGGACTGGCCGGCGTGCCGCTGGTCTTCATCGGCACGCTGCTGGCCGGTATCACGGGCGCGGCCCTGGCGCACTTGCTGGCGTCGCTGCTGATGAGCGCGTTGTTCCTTGCGTGGGTGCACGGGCGCACGGTGCCGGTGACGCTGGCCAGCGTGTGGTCGCAATGCTGGCGGCGCGACCTGCTGGTCGGTAGCTGCGCCGCCCTTGCCGTGCTGCCGCTCAAGTGGTTGCTGGCAGCGCAGCTGCCGGGCCTGCCCGGCTTGCTGGTGCTACTTGCCGCCTCGGGTATGGCCCTGCTGCTGGCCGGCCTGGCCTTCGTGCTGCATGCCGACGAGCGCGCGCTGCTGCGCACGCAACTGACGGCCGTGCTGCGCGCTGCACGGCCTGCGCTACGCCTGTGGATGAAGGCGCCATGGCTGCGCCGCGTGCACCGGCTGCGCTGATCCACTGACGAACCGGAAACTACAAGGAATACCATGCGCATCCTGCTCGTCAGCGAAGATCTGCCGTCGCCGGCCATGGGCGGCCTGGCGCGCCATGTGCTGCTGCTGGCGCGCGCATTGCGGGCTGATGGCCACGAGGTCGACCTGATGGGCAACGGCGACATCGGTCCCGACGAGGCGGGCGGCGAATTCGACTTCGACGGTCGTTTCTATGGCGAATTGCACGGACAGTACAGCGGCTGGAAAGAGATCCGGCTGGGTGTCTTCATGCCGCCCAAGCGCAGCGTGCTCGGCCATCGTTTCGCGCGCGCGATCCTGCGCCGCGCCGCCACGTACGACGCCATCCATTACCACGGCCACCTGCCCAATCTCGCCAGCCACATACCGGCGCACATCAACTTCATCCAGACCCGGCATGACCAGGGCAGTGATTGCCTGGTTCACACGCGCTACAAGCGCGGCGCCATCTGCAATGACATCGATCCCGCCGCCTGCGCGGAATGCCGCACCTGGCGCCCCAACCTGCTACAGCGCCAGTTATCGATCTGGGCCGTGAACCGCTATCGCAATGAAGTTCGGCGCGGCTTCGAGCGCCACAAGACAGTATTCGTGTCCGACTTCCTGCAAAAGAACCTGACGCGCAGCTTCGGCCGCCAACGCTGGGGCATAACGGTGCACAACTTCATCGATACCGAAGCCTTGCGCTGGCTGGAGCCGCCATCGCCCTCTTCAGTGCCGGCTGCGCCGCTGCGGGTCTTCATCGCCGCCAAGCTGTATCAGGCCAAAGGCGTCGAACGCTTCCTCGAGGTGCTGCGGTCGCGCGCGCCGCACGCCTTGCAGGACAGATTGCAACTGGAGGTGGCCGGCGACGGCAGCGACGAGGTTCGTTTGCGCAATCGCTTTCCCGATGCGTACTTCCATGGCTGGCAGCCGGCGCGCGAGACGCTGCGACTGGCCAGGCATGCGCAAGCACTGGTGGTGCCGTCCGTCTGCGAAGAGGCTTGCGCATCGACGGTGCTCGAAGGGCTCGCGCTGGGCAAGACGGTGTTTGCGCTGCGGCTGGGCGGCACGCCCGAACTGGCCGCCTATGCGCTGGGCCCCGACCAGCTGCGGCTGCACGACACGATGGAGGCGCTGGTCGATGCCGTGCTGGCCTTCCGTGCGCGCCCCGACTACACGGGCAAGCCACAGCGCCGCGCCGATCCGGCACAGGCGGCCGGCCAGTTATTGGCGCTGTACCGGATGCCGGCAGGCGCAGTCGGCCTGCAATGACGCCGCAACAATGACAGCGACGATTGCGATCACTGCGATGACACCGATGAAACCCGCTCCGCGCTTTTCCATCATCACCTGCACGCTCGACAGCATGCCGTGGCTGGATGCCTGCATCGCGTCGGTGCTGATGCAGCGCGCCTGCTCGTATGAGCTGGTGTTCGTCGACGGCGGCTCGACCGATGGCAGCCTCGAGCGCATCGCGGCGCTGCAGGATGGCCGGCGTCCATTGACCGTGCTGCGCAATGTGCGCGGCGGCATCGCACAGGCGATGAATGCGGGGCTGGCCGCAGCGCGCGGCGACATCGTGGCCCACCTGCATTCGGATGACTTCTACCTGCACGACGATGTGCTGGCCACCGTGTCGCGCGCATTCGCCGCCAGCGGCTGCCGCTGGCTGTTCGGCCGCACGCTGCGCGCACTCGGCGATCGTCTCGAGCCGGAGGGCTGGCAGGCACCGCCTTACAGCCGCGCCCGGCTGCTGCGCGGGAATTTCATTCCGCACCCGGCAACCTTCGTCGAGCGCCAGCTGATGCTGGACGCCGGCGGTTTCAATGCGCAATGGCGCTATGCGATGGACTATGACCTGTGGCTGCGGCTGGCGCGCATGGCCGAGCCGCTGCAACTGGCGCAGCCGCTGACGGCCTTTCGCGAGCATGCGGGCAGCCTTTCGACGCGCGAGCGCCGGCAGGCCATGCGCGAGGACTTGCGGGTGCGGCTGAGCCATGCGGGACCCAATCCGGCGACGCGGCTGGCGCATGTGGCCCGCCATGTCGCGCGTCATGTACTGCGCCCGGCGGTGCGCGCTGCGCTGCGACGCCGGCGCGCGCCGTCCAACCCTGAAGGAGGCTTGCATGCGTGATTTTTCGCTGGTGCTGGCAACGGTCGGCCGCACGGTGGAGCTGAACCGGCTGTTCGACTCGCTGCTGGTCCAAACCTTTCATGACTTCGAGGTGATCGTGGTCGACCAGAACCGCGACGAGCGGCTGCAGCCGGTGCTGCACCGCGCGCGCTGCCTGGGGCTGGCGCTGCGCCACCTGCGGCATTACCCGCCCAATCTCGCGCTGGCGCGCAATGCGGGCATTGCCGTGGCCAGCGGCAGCTGGCTCGGTTTCCCGGATGACGACTGCTGGTACGAGCCGCACACGCTGGAGCGCGTGATGCTGCGCAGCCGCCGTCGCGACCGGCCCCAGGGCGTGGTGGTGCGCTGGGTCGAGCAGCAAGACCCGTCGCCGCCGGGACTGCTGAGCTGGCCGCGCTCGGCACGCTTCCGCGATTTTCCGGTGGCGTCGATCACGCTGTTCCTGCAGCGCGATCTGGCCTCACGGATCGGCGGCTTCGATGGCCGGCTGGGTGTGGGCCAGTGGTTCGGTGCCGGCGAAGAGACCGACATCGTGCTGCGCGCGTTGCGCGAAGGCGCCGTGATTGCGCACGAGCCGACGGCGACCGTGCATCACCGGGTCGACCCGCCGCCGCGCATCGACAGCAAGATCGCGCGCCGCTCCGCTCGGCATCGCGCGCGCGGCACCGGCGCCATGTATGCCAAGCACAGGCTGTCGGCCTGGGTGATCGTGCGCGGCCTGCTGTCGCCGCTGGCCAAGCCGCTGGCGCGCGGCGCGCTGCGCGAACTCGGGCACGGCATGGCGATTACGCGCGGTCGTTTCGACGGCTGGCTGCGCTGGCGCGTGCTGCATGCGCGCAGCGACCATCCGGCGCTGCGGGTAGCCGACGACGATAGCGCATCGGCCAACGTCAACATCGAGGTGCGCGGATGAGAGTCGCCCTGATTACCAACCTGCCGCCACCGTACCGGGTGCCGATCTTCAACCGGCTGGCGCGCCATCCCGAACTGGACTTCCATGCCGTGTTCTGCACCGCACGCGAGCCGAATCGCGCATGGGATCTGCCGCCGATGGAATTCATCCATCATCCGCTGCGCGAGCGTTACCTGACCCTGCACGGCCGCTACATCCACCACAATCCGGACGTGCTGCCCTTGCTGCAACGGCTGCAGCCTGACGTGGTGATCACCGATGGTTTCAATCCGACCCACCTGTATGCATTCTGCTGGGCCCGCTGGCACCAGCGCGCGCATGTCGCCATGACCGATGGCACCGACCAGTCCGAACGATCGCTGACCCTGCTGCACCAGTTGGCACGGCGGCTGGTGTTCAGTCGCTCGCAAGCTTTCATTGCTGCCAGCGAAGGCGGCCAGCGACTGTTCCGCGCTTACGGGGTAGATCCGGCGCGTTGCGCGTTTTCATGGCTGTGTATCGACAATGCCGCCTTCGCGCCGCCGGCCGGGCTGGCCCGGCCGTACGACTTCCTGTTCAGCGGGAGGCTGGAAGCCGCCAAGGACCCGTTGTTCGCGCTGGCCGTCGCGCGCGAAACGGCGCGCCGGCTGGGTCGGCGCGTGCGACTGCTGGTGGTCGGCTCGGGCAGCCTCGAAGGCCGGGTGCGCGACGAGGCGCGCGCGGCCATTGCATCGGTCGAGCTGCGCTTCCACGGCTTTGCATCGCAGGCCGAATTGCCGGCGCTGTACCAGTCGGCGCGGCTGTTCCTGTTCCCGACCCGCGGCGACGTCTGGGGCATCGTCGCCAACGAAGCCTGCGCCGCAGGCCTTCCGGTGCTGGTGACGCCGCATGCCGGCGTGGCCGGTGAACTGGTGGTCGAAGGACGCAATGGCCATGTGCGCGAAGCCGATGTCGGTGAATGGGCTGCCTGCGCTGTGAGGCTGCTGACCGATGACGGACTGTGGCGCGCCTGCAGCCGCTACGGCCTGCAGCGCGTGCAGCGCTATGCCTTCGACAGCGCCGCGCAGGGCATCGTCGATGCCTGCCGCATCGCCACCGGCGTCGATGGCCTGGCCGGGCAACCGCCGCGGGTGCCGAAGCGGCGCAAGAGCACGCCGCATGACGTACCACCCGCGCCGCCGAAATTTCCGTCGCAGGCACCGGCCGCACAACAGGCACGCTCGCGGAGGGCTGCCCGCCCCGCGCCGCAGGCGGCGAAAGCCTGGCCTGACAGCGCCGAACGCAGCAGTTCATGAGCAGCATGAGCACGATGCGCTTCACCCTGTCGATCGATGACGGTCATCCGCTGGACTTGCGGTTGGCCGAAAGGCTGGCCAGCCATGGCATTCCGGCCACCTTCTATGTGCCGACCACCAATTGCGAAGGGCCACCGGTAATGACAGCATCGCAGTTGCGCAGGCTGGCAGCGCAGTTCGAGCTCGGGTCGCACACGGCCGAGCATCGCTTCCTCGCACAGCTGGGCCGTGCTGCGGCGTGGCGCCAGGTGCGCGATGGCAAGGCCTCGCTGGAAGACACGCTTGGGCGGCGGATCGATGGCTTTTGTTATCCCGGCGGCCACTACCGACGCGAGCATGTGGCGCTGGTACGCGCTGCCGGCTTCACGTATGCGCGCACCACGCAGAACCTGCGCACCGACGCGGGCAAGCAGGCGTTCGAGATGCCGACCACTTTGCAGTTCTATCCGCATCCACGGCGCGTGCTGATCCGGAACTTCGTATCGCAGCGCCACTGGCAGCTACGTCGCCCAGCGCTGGCAGCGGCGCTGGCCGAACGTGACTGGCTGGGCCGGCTTTACGCGCTGTTCTCGCACGCGTGTCGGCAGGGTGCCGTGTTCCACCTGTGGCTGCATACGGCCGACGTCGAAGCGCTGCGCCTGTGGCAGGCACTCGACGACTTCCTCGCCTGTGTCGCGCGCCGGGTGCCGCCGGCGCAGCGACTGACCAATAGTGAGCTGATCGGTGAGCTGCATGGCGGGCTGAATGACGACCTCATGCACGCGATACCGTCACCCTTGTCGCCCCTTTCAACGGCCCCTGCGGCGGTACCTCCGACTCTCCCGAGCGGCCGGCCTCGGGCTGCCCCGAGGGCTGGCGCTCGCCTTTCCACACCATCAGGAAATAGTGCGACTTGAAGCCGGCCAGCCGCACATGGCCGAGCTTCCAGGCCGGGCGTCCCGGCAGCACATCGACCATGGTCTTGATGGCCAGCGCATCGAGCAGCTCGACGTCGCGCTCCTGCCGCAGCCAGCGCGCCAGCGGATGCCAGCGATTCGCAGTGGACACGAAAATGCCGCGCCGGGCCACCCGCAGCAGTTCGCGCAGCAGCCTGACCTGCCTTTCATGGCTGCCGCAGGTCTCGATCAATTCATGGCAGGCGACCCAGTCGAAGGCATTGTCGTCATACGGCAGCCGCGCATGGGCACGCAGGGGCAGCTCTTCCAGGCTCTGGAGTTCCATCCTGGTCTGCGCAGGATCGTCGCCAGCAAACTGGTTGAAGGCCTCCTCGAGGCGTTGCCTGCATTGCTGCAGCGCGCGCGTAATCAGATCCATCGCCCTCCCGGGTCAGCCGTCATGGTCACGGTTTGATCTTGCCGCGCGCACGCCGTTTTTGCCTTGCGTGCGCTCAGCACGCCGACCGCGGCGCTGCGTTCCAATCAAGGGATGAATCACGCAATGATCGCTGTGTCCACGACAGCACCCTGCACCGATGCCGCCCGCCTGTTCGGCACGCGTATCGATGCGCTGTCCTGGGAACTGGCGCTCGGCCGCATCCTGCGCTGGGCCGAGGCGCGCGAGTCGCGCATGGTCTGCCTGTGCAATGTGCACTCGCTGGTGTCGGCCGGCGCGGATGCGGGCCTGCGAGAGGCGCTGCAGAAATCGGACATGAACGCGCCCGATGGCGCGCCAGTCGCATGGATGATGCGGCGTCTGGGCTGGCCCGAGCAACAGCGCCTGGCCGGGCCCGACCTGATGGGCAAGCTGCTGGTCGAGGCGGCGCGGCTGCAACTGCCGGTTTTCCTGTTGGGTAGTACAAGTCAGACGCTGGCGCTGCTGGCCGAGCGGCTGCGTGCAACGCTGCCCTCGCTGCCGCTGGCGGGCACGCTGTCGCCACCGTTCCGTCCGCTGGACGCGGACGACAATGCGCTGATTGCCGACAGCATTGCCGCTTCGGGCGCACAGCTGGTGCTGGTCGGACTCGGATGCCCGAAGCAGGAAAAATGGATGGCAGTGCAGCATGGCCGTTTGCCTGCAGTGATGGTGGGCGTTGGGGCGGCCTTCGACTATCACGCCGGCACGCTCAGTCGCGCGCCGGCCGGCTGGCAGCGGCTGGGCTTCGAATGGCTGTACCGGCTGCTGCGCGAACCATCTCGGCTGGCCGGACGCTATTTACTGACCAACACCCTGTTCCTGCTCGCCTTGCCGTTTGAATGGTGGCGCAGGCCGCGTCCCTGAGGCGCGCAGGGTGCGGGCATCGCCGTCACCGAACCACTGCCGCCACTGGCCGGGGCTGACCAGGCCACTGCCCTCGATTTCGGCCATCATCGTCGGCAGCGGCGCATAGACATTGCGACCGAAGTCGGCGAAGCGCGCCACATGCGCGCCGCCATGCCGGCTCCAGAGCCGGAACACCGGTATCGATGCGGGACCACTGAAGCGATTACCCGTCACGCTGTTGGCTTCGATGGCGGCGAAGCCGGCGGTTTCATTGAACAGGATGTGCTCGCGCCGGCTGTCATCGAAACGATTGCCTTCGATGCGGTTGCGAAAACCGTTATGCAGTTGCATGCCCGACGGATTGCGTGACAGTTCATTGTCCTGCACCAGTACACCGTTGGCAAAGTCGTCGAGATAGATGCCGAAGGCTGTGACACCGCCGAGCGCGCGCACCCGATTGCGCGCAATCACGACATCCAGCGGCGCATGGTCGCGCGCAAAGGTATAGATCCCACCGCAATCGGACAAGCGCAGACAGACTCTTTCGACCACATTGTCGGTCACGCGCGCATGCCGGAAGACGCGGATGCCGATGTAGCCCGCATCGCTGATGCGGTTGTTGCGTATGGTCTGACCGCTGGCCAGTTCGAACACGATCGCGCCGCGCGAGCGCTTGGGCATGCCGAGCATGCCGGTGTTGACGATGCGGGAGTCGGTGATACTGACTTCGCGTGCATCGTCATTGGCGCGTATGCCGTGCCTGACCGTGCCATCGACATGCACCCGCGCGATGCTGGTGTCGGTACCGGCAACGATGGCAACCTCGATGCAGTTGATGATGCGGGTGTCGCGGATGCGCATGCGCTGGCTGCCGGCGCCATTGATGCAGGTATCTGCGGCGCGCACCTCGATGCCTTCGATGCGGATGTCGCGCGCATCATTGGCGGCAATGCCCGACGCAGCAGGTGCCGCTCGCACGCGCCCCACCGGCGAACTGCCTGCCGCCATGCGCAAGGCCAGCTGACCCTGCTGCCATGCCCATTCTCCCGGCAAGTCCATCATCCAGCGCTTGCCCTCGACATAGAACTCGGTCTTCGGCGGCAGGCCGAAGCCTTCGTCGTCACCCGGCGCGAGCACCAGCACCGTATCGTCGGCGCGTGCAATCCGCCTTTCCTGTATCAGCCAGTCGGCCGCACGCCAGACGAGATTGGCGCCGGCAAGGTCAGACGATGGCAAGGCAGCACGCAAGCGATCTGCGCTCAGGCGTTCGCCCTTGAGCCAGGTCGACGGCGAGTTCGGATGATGGGCCAGCGGCTGATAGCGTCCGTCCAGCTCGAGCAAGGCCGGCGCAAAGGGCATGTCGGTGATCCAGGCGTCGGCATCATGGGGGTCGCGCCGCCAGCCTTCGACCGGCCGCGCCGGCGTGATGACCGCCGGGCCGCAACTGCCCTTCGTCTTCACGGTGATATCGTGCCGTCGTTCGAGATCCAGCGTACCGGCGTAGGTACGGCCGCAGTCGAGTTCGATGGTGCCGCCATCGTGCACATTGGTTGGCAGGGGCAGCATGGGTAGTACCTTGCCACTGCCGCCAGCATCACTGCGCGCACGCGCCATGACTTCACCGGAGCAGGCGGCGATGCACAACAAGCATGCCAGCGCCAGTTGCACAACGCTTGCCGCACGCATCCTGTTGTTGCAGGCCGGCGGTATGCGCGTCGAGTCAACTACAAGTCCGATTCCCATCGCCTGCCCTCCCGGTCATGCAAGGATGATCCGCGAATGCAGCCGCGTCATCTTGGCGGCACGCAAAGCGCGAAGCCGTGACAGCGCCACATGGGCAAAAAAAAAGCCAGCACGAAGCTGGCTTGAAAAACCGCCTGCAAGCAGGCGGTTCGTGCTGAAGTTGACGTCTTGTTGGTGTGGCGCGATCAGCCCTGTTTCCAGGCACGCACGTAGTTGACTTCGTACGAGTTGCCGATACCGGTCGGCGTCGTGCTGTCCGGCTGGCCGCTCGCGCTGCCGTACCAGAGGTCGAGCATGATGTACATCGGATCCGGCATCGACACGGCCAGTGTGTAGACTTCGCGACCATCGAAGTAGAAGGTCTGACGGCTCGGCTCCCACTTCACTGCGTACTTGTGGAAAGCAGCCGACAAATCGCTGGTGAGGATGGTCTTGGTGCCTGCAAGGCGACTTGCATCGATCCAGACCGTCGGCGCATAGGCGGTCGGGTGCAGGTTCGCGTCCGACCAGCCGGAAGCGGGGCCGCCGCCTGCGTAGGCTTCCATGATGTCGATCTCTGGGCGACGGCTGCCGATATGGTTGAACAACCAGAACGCTGGCCAGGTGCCCTTGCCGATCGGCAGTTTCGCTTCGATCTCGAAGAAGCCGTAGGTCTGGTAGTACTTGCCATCGGTGTCGATGGTGCGGTTGAAGAACTTGCCGGTGGCATCGCGTGCCGGCCAGATCTTCAGGCTGCCGTTGGACACGGTGTAGTTCTTGGTCGCGTTGCCGGCTTCGTACCAGATCGCATCGTTCCACTTCGCGGTATTCCACGAGTTGAACTCATCCTGGAAAGTCATTGTCCAGGTGGTGCCCGTCTGGCCATACGGGGTCGGCGCAGCAGTGGTGGTGCCAGTAGTCGTGCCAGTGGTGGTGCCGGTAGTCGTACCAGTGGTGGTGCCGGTAGTGGTGCCAGTCGTCGTACCCGTAGTCGTACCCGTAGTCGTACCCGTGGTCGTACCCGTGGTCGTACCCGTGGTCGTACCCGTGGTCGTACCCGTGGTCGTACCCGTAGTACCACCGGTGGTCGTCGTCGTGCCGGTCGTGGTCGTGCTGGTAGTCGAGCCCGTGGTCGTTGACGGCGACGTGCTGACCGACGTGGTCTGCGTCGAGCCGTTGGCGAGTTTGGTGCTTGCGGTTGCCGAAGTCAGGTTGCCGCTGGAGTCGATAGCGTACTGAGCAGAGCCAGTGCCACCACCGCAGGCCGCGAGAAGAACTGACACACTGGTTGCTGCAGACAGCGACAGTGCGCGCATTGCTTTGCTGTTGAATGACACGTTGATCATCAAGAATTTCTCCCTCTGGTTGTATTGATCTCAAGCGAGATCGCTTGCAAATGCTTGTGTCAGAGCATTGCCTTCAGAAAAGAGTTCCAGCTGGGAAGTAAAAATATTTTCGTATGGAAAAATTATTGACGAATGCCTACCGCGCTCAATGGATTGCCATCGAGGCATCGCAATGAACGAATGTCATCGCTGACGGATGTCGGTGAACCTGCTGGAAGATGCTTCAGTTACGCCGCGATGGGCTTGTATGAAGGCAGCGACCTGGATCTTCAGGCAGCCGCCTGCGTGATCGACGACAGGTCGGCCAGCGGGAAAGTCGCATCCCGTCGCAGCTGATCGCGCAAATGATCGGCAAGCCGCAAGGCCAACGCCGTGATCGTGATGGTCGGGAAGTTCGCCCCGGCCGTAGGAAAGACCGAGCTGCCGGCGATATACAGGTTGTCCATCCCGTGCACACGGCAATCGGCATCGACCACGCCCTGGCGTTCGTCTTCATGCATGCGCGTGGTGCCCATGTGATGCCAGGTGCCTTCGCGCTCCCAGCTGTCGGGCCAGCCTTCGGCAAACATCGACGTGCCTGCATCGACTTCAGCCACACCCGCCATGCGCAATTCCTGCGCCACCAGCGCCAGCGTGCGATCGGCCGTGTGGCGCGACAAGGCATCGATGCGCCAGTCGACCTCAACCCGCGGCATGCCCAGCGCATCGCGCTTCGTCAGAGACAGACTGACCCGGCTGTCGGGATTGGGCGCCGGCTCGACGATGACCTGGAAGCTGACGTTGCGGATCAGGAAGCGCGGATGGAACAGGCGTGTGAAACCATACAAGAACGTGTTGACCGGGTCGCGCAGCATCGCGCCTGCTTCTTCTCGCCAGTGCCAGCCCGGCTGGTCCTTGTGCAGCAGCGCCTGCTTGCAGCGAAACAGAGAACGCGCACCCGCACTGCCCTCGCCCGGAAATTCGGAACAGAAGCAAAGGCGCGCATTGAGCACACCCTCGCTGGCCATCGCCTCCGGCGTCAGCGCAAACTGCGCGGCCACATGCTGGCCATGCGCCTTCACCGCGCGGCTCTGGTAGTTGTACTTGATGTCATACAGCTTGTTGCGCGTCCAGCCGGGAGCAAAGCGCACGCTTCCGGCCTGCATGCGCGGATGGTCCATGAAGTAGCGCCCGACCAGGTCATGCCGGTTGCCTATGCCGCAGGCCATCTGCTGGTTCGATGCCAGCAGCAGCCGCGCATTTTCTATGCCGCCGGTGGCAAGCACGAATATGCGCGCCGCCACCGTCATGGACTTGCCTTCCAGGGTCTGCACGCGCACCTGGCTGATGCGGGTACAGGCGCGGTCGCTCAGCAGTGCCGTCACGTTCGCATGCAGGAAGATGCGCACGTGCGATGCACGCTGCAATTCTTTACGATAGTGACGGCCGAAGCGCACCGGCGGGCTGAACTGCGACACGGTGTCGCGCACCCGTCCGCTGGCCAGGGGTATGCGCCGCACGTCGCGGCGGCCAATCGCCTGCTCCCAGAAACCGGGGTCGAAGTTCAACGGCCCCAGCTGAAGCACCGAATGCGCGCGCTCGTAATACGGCATCAGGTGCGCCAGCCCGAAAGGCCAGCCGCTATGCGGCACCCAATCTCGGCGCTCGAAGTCCCAGGGATCAAGCGGACGGCTCCAGCCCCCCCAGCAATTGCTGCTGCCGCCGAGGAAGCGGGCCCGGCAGCCATCGGCAAACTCATAGGCAATGCCGGTGGCGTCGCCGCGGCACAAGTCGCGCGTCGCATCGTCGGGTTCGAAGCCGCCGCTTTCGAGCACGCACGTATCGATGCCATGCGCCTCGAATTCGCGCGCGATCGTCAGGCCTGCCACGCCGCCGCCAATGATGCAGACCGTGACGACCAGCGCCCGGCCGTCATTGACCTGGCGCGTGTCAATGAACATGGGCGTGGTCCCGGGCCAGACCGGCCTGCCGTGCAAGGCGCCTTTCGCGCAGCATGGACTTCAGCGACAACCACTGCTGACGCGTGAACAGCAAGGGATGTCGCCAGGCAGCCATCCGACCGCGCCACAGAAGCGCATGTTCGAGTGCCTGCCTTTGCCCGCCCAGCCTGACCTTGTAGTCGTACCAGCCCCACAGGAAATGAAAGCGCTGCAGGCGCTGCGCGATCGCCGCCTCGATGCACAGCACGCAGCACAGGTAGCCCAGCCGCATTTCATCGAACGCCGGGTCATGCGCGATCACGTGCATGTACACGTCATTGCCTGCCAGTGTGCACAACAGACCAGCCCGCATATGGCCATCGACTTCGATCGACGCCAGTTGTCCTCGCTCGCGCATCAGTGCGCACAGCCTGCGCTCTTCGCGCGCATCCATGCCATAGGTACGGCCCTTGGCGCGCATGCGGGCGCGGCTCATTTTCAGCACCGCCTGCACCTGGCGCTCGCTGATGTCGGCATCGTTGAACACCCTGAAGCTCAGCGTCGGCTCGCCACGCTGTGCGCGGCGCAGGCATTGGCGCAGCTTTTCGCGCGTGCGCGCCGACAGGCTGGCATGCCATTCGTCCACGCTGGCGGGCAATTCCAGCACGAAGTCTTCGGACACGCAGGCACGCTGCCACAGGCGACGCGATGGCGAGTCGCCGCCGTATCCTTCATCCATGGCCAGCATTGCGCCGTCATCCACCACTGACGATGGCGCAGGCATGTGCCGGAGCTGCGGCTCACGCCGTGCGCGCAACGCCGGAAACGCGCCCTGCTCGTCGACCAGGTGCAAGGCATGCAGTTCGATCACGTCGAGTTCGCTGAAGCGAGCGAACAAGGCGTCGGCAAACTGGTCAATCTCGCCGACTGACGCAGCCATCACCTCGTTCAGAACGCGCGCCTTGCGCCCCTGACGCTGGAATAGCCACAGCGCGGTGATGCGACCGTCGCGCCGCATTACCCAGGCTTCGATGTCGCTGGTCAGCGTGCCGTGGATGCGCAGGTGGGGCTCAGTGCAGAAAATGCTCTGGCTGTGCTTCTCCAGCGCTGGCCACAGGTAGCCCGGCAAGGGCCAGCGATGGAATTCCGACGACAGGCCCGGATCGACCGGCCGACTGGCGGGCGTGGCGTCGGCCTGCATCCCCGGCCGCCGCTCAAGTCTCTGAAGGAACGGTGCGCTGCGCATCGGTGGTGTACCCCAGTTGACGTAACTTGCCGTAGCCATAGCGGCCGCCGTAGGCATAACCGCCCGGGCGCGGAATGATGTCGTTGAAAAGCACGCCGCGCGCCGACAATCCGGCCCGCGCCAGCCGCTTCATCGATTCGGCGATCTCGCCGGGGCGCGTAACGCCGGAACGGGTGGCGAGGAAGATGGTGCCCGCATGCGCACCGATGACGAGGCTGTCGGCCACGGCCAGCAGCGGCGCGGCATCGATCAGCACCACGTCATAGTGCGGCTCGAGTTCGGCCAGCATCGCCGACAGCGCAGGTCGCAACAGCAGTTCGGACGGGTTGGGCGGCAGGCTGCCGGTGGCGATAAAGTCCAGGTGTTCGAGCACGCTGTGGCGCACCAGCCCGGCCGGCGGCGCGCCGGCGAGGATGTCCGACAGCCCGCCGCCGCGCGGTGAATGGAAATAGCGATGCAACTGTCCATCGCGCAAGTCGCCGTCGATCAGCAGCACACGCCGGCCGCTGGCGGCGATGATGGAGGCTAGGTTGACTGACACGAAGGACTTGCCCATGCCCTCGGTCGGCCCGGTGATCAGCACCACGCGGTTGCTCGCGTGCGTGAGGCAGACTTGCAGCGCAGTGCGGAAATTGCGCAAGCCTTCGACGGCGATATCCATGCTCGATACGCGCGCCAGCAAGGGCAGCCGCGTCGGATCGCGCGTACTGTCGGCCAGCGTCTGCTGCATCGCGCTGTGCGGGATGCTGGCGTACACCGGCAAGCCGAAACCGCGTTCGATGTCTTCCGGATCGTCGATCGCCGTCTGCAGCGAGCGGCGCAGGAAGGCGGCCAGCACGCCGAGGAACAAGCCTGCGAACGCCGACGCGGCGATGATGCGCGGTCGGTTCGGTGCCACCGGCGCGTCGGGCTTCTCCGGCGCATCGACCAGCCGCACATTGCTGGTCTTGCCGACCGTGATCAGCTGCAGTTGCTGGGCCGACGACAGCAAGGCGCCGTACAGCTCATTGTTGACCTTCACTTCGCGCGCCAGCTTGACCATCTCCTGCTCGAGCACCGGCAATTCGCGCAACTGGCTTGCGGCTTCGCGCAATTCGCGGTTGACGTCGCGCAGCTGCTCATCGATCGCCATCACGGCCGGGTGGCTGGTGGTGTAGCGCGAGAGCAGTTCCAGCCGCCTTTGCTCGAGCTCGACCTTGCGCGTGCGCACCGCTGCCGAGCGCTGCAGGTTGATCTTGCCCTCCTCGCCGATATCGACGGTGCCATGCAAGTTGCGGAACTGGTTGTAGCGCGCCTCGGCCTGCTCGAGTTGCTGCTTGAGTTCGGGCAGGCGCTGGTTCAGCCAGGCCAGCGACTTGTCGGCTTCTTCCGTGCGGCGCGCGCTGTTCTGCGCCATGTACTCCTGCCCTATGCCGGACAGCAGCCGGTAGACACCTTCGGCCGTCGCGCCTTTCAGCGTGGCCTGCACCACGCCGGATTGCTTGCCGACTTCGGCTACGTCCAGCGATTTCTGCACGCCTTCGATGGCCGACAGCCGCGAGCTGCGTACCAGCGTGAAGCGCGTACCGGGCGCGGCGCGCAGCGCTTCCACTTTCAGCAGCACCGGGCCGTAACGCGTCGGCTCATTGCCCTGCACGCCGGTCGTGCCCTCGAACCACACACCGGATTCGGGTTCGGCCACCATAAAGCGACCGTCGCGCATCGCGGTCAGGCTGAACGCGCGGTTCTCCAGCAGCTCGGGCACGGTGAAATCGCCGACCGTGATGCGTTCGTCGCCCCACGCATAGCCGCCCAGTCCCTGCAGCGCCGGCACCAGTCGTGCGAAGCCGCTGGCGGCCACCCAGCCGCCAATCAACGGGAAGCGCTGCGGTTGCGCGTCGATGTAGAGCTTCTGGCGGTCAATCGCGCGCGCCACCACCAGCCGCGAGCGCAACAGTTCGACCTCGGCGGCAGCCGGGGTCTTGTAGTCGAACATGGAGCCAGCTTCGCCGAGGATGTTCTTCGGCTCGCGCTGCCCCTTCTCTTCGACATGCACCATCAGGCTCGCCTCGTACACGGGCCGGGCCAGGAAGGCGTACAGCATGCCGGCCACGAGCACGGCCAGCGCGACCCAGATCACGAGCCAGCGCTGCTCGGAAAGTGTCTGCACATAGGCGCGCAAGTCGGTATCGGCATCGTCGGACAGGAAGACCGGAGGATCAGCCTGATAGGCGAGCTGGGGGGGCGTGGTGGGAATCAAGACCGGGGATCCTCGTCAGGATGTCAGGGTGTCAGGACGGCACAGGCGACCAGACGGCTTGCGTCGGCGCGCGCTGCGGCAGCCAGGTGGGCAGCCGCGCCTGCACGGCGCGCTGTAGCGCCGCATAGCACTGCTCGAAGGCGGCGCGCGCCTGACCATGCGGATCGGAAATGTCGATGCCACAGGGTTCACCCAGCCGCGCGATCTTGCGCGCATGGCGCGGATACATGCGTTGCAGCCAGGCGGCTTGCGCAGCTTCCATCGTGTACACCCGGTCGGCCTCGGCCAGCATCCAGCTGGCCAGCCGGCGCGAGCGATGCGCGCTGATGTCGATGCCGGCCTCGCGCATCAGCGCCACCGCCAGCGGATCGGCTGGCGCGCCGTCGAGCGCGCCCAGCCCGGCAGAAAAAAGCCCGTGCGACGGCAGCAGAGTTCTCATCAGGCCTTCAGCCATCGGGCTGCGGCAGAGGTTGCCGGTGCAGAGCAAGAGGATGTGGTTGCGCACGTCAGCGACCTGGTCAGCGGACCGGCGTAGTGGCGATGACGGCCGTAGGCAGCGCGCCCGGGATCATCGCGCTGATCGTTCGGTTCCAGTTGGTCAGCGACGTGGCGGCGACATAGACGACATCCTTGGGACTGAGTTCGAAGCCTTCGGCCATCGCCAGTGCGCCCGGCGCATTCGCGTCGAGCTGGTAGACGACGGATTCGTCCTGCGTGCGGCGCACCACATAGACCTGACGCGCATCGCCCGTCACCGGGTTGATGCCGCCGGCCTCGCCGAGCGCCTCGTTGAGCGTCAGTCGGCCATTGCGCATCGGCAGCGCGCGCGGTGCCGTGACTTCGCCGGAAATGAAGATCTTGCTTTCCTCGCGTGACGGCACGCGCACCACATCGCCATGCGCGAGCACGATGGACGAGGGATTGACGCCGCGCTGCACCAGCTGCGGCAGGTTCACCTGATAGGTCTTTCCCTCGCGGCTGACCATGATGCGGCTCTGGTCGGCCGTCGGGTTGAGGCCGCCGGCGCGATTGATCGCCTCGGTCAGCGTCATCGCGATGTCATTGATGGGCTGCACGCCGGGCGCCTTCACTTCGCCATCGACATATACGCGCTTGCTGCGGTAATTGAGCACGCGCAGCGTGAGCTTGGGTTGCTTCAGGTAACGCGACAGGCGCTGGGTCAGCAAGGCATGTACCTCGCCCGTGGTCATGCCCGCTACCTTGATCTTGCCCGCATACGGGAATTCGAGCGTGCCCTCCTGGTCGACCTCGAAGCCCGAGCTCGGCTGCAAGGGGCTGCCGGCGATGCCGGCACCTGCGCCGCCCGCAGCCGGCACAGCGGGCAGCATCGATGCCGACAGTTCGGGATGGTCCCAGACCACGATCTGCAGCACGTCGCCGGCTTCGATGCGGTAGGGCTGCGTCGGCTGCATCAGCGCGCCGATGTCTTCGGACACGCGCCGCTCGCGCGCCTCGCGCTCTTGCTTCACCAGTGCCGAAGTAATGAGCTGGATCTCGGGCTGCTTGCCGTCGGGATCCGCCGCCGTGCCGGCCGTGGCAGGCACTTTGGCACGGCCGAACTGCATGCCGGGCGCCATGCTGGTACAGGCCGCCAGTGCCAGCGTGAACGCCACGACAGCCAGCCTCGCCACGCTGCTGACGTTGACGACACGAACGTCACCGCTGGCCCGCTGCCGCCCGGCAGCCCGCACTACCCTGTCACCACAGCGACGCATCGCCCTACCCCCACATGCATGAAATCATCGAGTGGAGGAAATGTACGTGGGCGGCTGCACGCCGCCGTTGATGCGGCTCAGCCTTCCCGCAGGGTCAGCATGGGCGGCCTCGACAATACGTTGCGCAAGCCCGCCCAGCCGCCGGCCAACGCGCAGGCGACACCGATGGCGATGCCGGCCAGCCACAAGGATGGCGAAAACACCCAATCGAATTCGAACACCTGCCGCGCCAGCACCCAGCCCACCAGCGACGCGCCGGTCGCCGCCAGCAAGCCCGCACAGGCGCCGACCAGTATGCATTCCAGCCATTGCGCCTGTGACAGTTGCATGCGCGTCGCGCCGAGCGCGCGCAACAGCCCGGCTTCATGCATGCGTTCCTGCTGCGACACCAGCATCGCAGCGGCCAGCACCATCACGCCGGCTGCCAGCGTGAACAGGAACAGGAACTCGACGGCGCCGACGACTTGTCCGACGACCTGCTGCACCTGCGCGACCATGCTGCCGACATCGACGATGGTCAGGTTCGGATAGTCATGCATCAGCGTGTTCACCAGTTGCCGGTTCGACGCTGGCAAGTGGAAAGCCGTGATCCAGGTGCCGGGCAAGGCCTGCGCGGCGGAAGGGCTGAGGATCACGAAGAAGTTGACGCGCATCGAGCTCCAGTCGAGCTTGCGCAGGCTGGTGATGGTCGCGTCGACCGGCACGCCGGCCACGTCGAAGCGCAAGCTGTCACCCAGCTTCAGTCCCAGCGTCTTGGCCAGCCCCTGTTCGACCGATGCTTCGGCACGTTGGCTGCCGTCGAACCACTTGCCTTCGACGATGCTGTTCTGCGGCGGCAGCGCAGCCATCGTCGACAGATTGAATTCACGTTCGACCAGGCGCTGCGCGCGCTCCTCGGCATAGGTACCGGGACTGACGTTGCGGCCATCGACCTGTACCAGACGGCCGCGAATCATCGGATACAACGCCGCATCGCGTATGCCTGTCTGCTGCAGCGTCGCTGCAATCGGCTCACGTTGTTCGGGCTGGATGTTGATCATGAAATGATTGGGCGCATCCGGCGGCGTGGCCTTGCGCCACGCAGACAGCAGGTCTTCGCGCACCACGGTCAGCAGCAGCAAGGCCATCAGCCCGAGCGCGAGCGCCACGATCTGCAAGGTGCTGGCCGCCGGACGGCGCCGCAAGGAGGCTTGCGCAAAGCGCCAGGCCGCGATGCCGCTGGCGCCCGCAATGCGCTGCATGATGCCATTCGGCTTGACCCAATGCAGTGCGCGCAGCACCAGCCATGCGACCAGCGCCGATCCTCCCAATGCGATCAGGAAGCCGCCCGCCGTCAGCAAGCCCAGCTTCATGTCGCGCGCCTGCCAGATCAGAAGCACCATGAAGCAGGCCAGCGCCAGCAGGTAACCGCCCAGCGTGAAAGCCCTGGGCGGCAATTGTTCGCGGCGGATCACGCGGTTGTGCGGCACATTGCGCAATTGCAGGATGGGCGGCATCGCAAAACCGAGCAACAGCAGCAAGCCCGTCAGCACGCCTTGCAGCGCCGGCAAGGCACCGGGCGGCGGCAGCGCCGTGGTCAGCAGCGAACCCAGCCATTGCAGCAACAGGTAGTGCGCGGCAAAACCGAGCGCCGCGCCGAGCAGGCCACCGGCGACGCCGACCAGCACGAACTCGATCACGTACAGGCGGGTCACTTCGGCTTGCGTGAGTCCGAGGCAGCGCAGCATCGCGCATGCATCGACATGGCGCTGCATGAAGCGGCGGGCCGCCATCGCGATCGCCAGCGCTGCCAGCATCGCCGTCAGCAAGCCGACCAGTGACAGGAACTGGCGCGCGCGGTCGAGCGTCGTGCGCATTTCGGGCCGCCCCGCTTCGAGCGACTCGACCTGGACACCACGCACGTCGCTGCGCTTGATCTCGGCTTCCAGCCAGCGCTGGTAAGCGGAAATCGCAGCCGCATCGCCGGCCAGCTGGGTGCGATAAGTGACCCGCGCCCCCTGGCCGACGAGTCCGGTCGCCGCCAGCTCGGGCAAGGCGATCATTACCCGCGGCGCGAAGTTCATGAAACCGGCGCCTCGATCTTTTTCATTGACGATGGTGGCGGCGATGCGGAAGCTGCGTGATCCCAGTTGCAGCAGCTCGCCTTCGCGCACGCCACGCGTGTCGATGAAGGCCGGATCGACCCATGCCGTGCCGGCCGCGGGCGCGCCCTGCACTTCGCGCGGTTTGTCCGCGGTACTCAGCGTGAGCGCGCCGCGCAACGGATAGGTGGCTGATACAGCCTTGACGGCCACCAGCCGTGAATCGGCGGCGTTGCCGCTACCGGTGGTGGCCATGCTCGGGAAGACCACGGTATCGGCAAGGCGCAAGCCGCGACGCGCAGCTTCATTGCGCCAGCCGTCCTGCAAGGGATAGTCGCTGCGCACCACCAAGTCGCCGCCCAGCAGTTGCGCAGCATCGCGCTGCAGTGCTGAATTCATGCGATCGACGAAAAAGCCGACGGCCGACAACGCCGCCACCGCGATGGCCAGTGCGGCCACCAGCAGCCGAAGCTCGCCGGCGCGCCAGTCGCGCCGCGTCATCCGCCATGCATGCAGGACCGTGGCGACGAACCCTTCTCCGGCGCCGCGCGCTGCCTTGTCCATTCAATCTCCCTGTTCGTCGCTGGATGTTGCCCGCAGCAGCGGGCATGACAGGAGATTGTAGGTGAGTCGCGCAAATTGCACCGGCGACGGTCGCGAGTACTGACTGTGCGGCCGTGCGGCGGCGTCGTTACATGGACCTTACATGGACGTGCCGCGCAAGCCGTCCTGATGGGTGTGCTCGAAGTTTTCCTGGCAAGGCGCGCAGCGTTCGGCCGACGGCATGGCCTGCAGCCTTTCGAAAGGAATCGGGTAGCCGCAGGAAATGCACTCGCCGTAGGTGCCGTTGTCCATCTTCTTGCGTGCCAGCTCGACGGCACGCAGCTCGTGCATGTCGCGCGACACGGCCGCGTTGCCAAGGTCGATCGACAGGTTGGCGAACGACTGATCGCCGGGATCCGGCACTTCGCTGGCGAGCTGGATGTAATCATCCTGAAGCGTGACCTCGCGCTTGATGTCGTCGCGCAAGGCGCGCTCCCTGTCAGCCAGGGCGGCATACAAGCGGGTCTTCTGCTGCTGGTTCAGGCTGTCCATGGCGTCCTCTTTCGTCATCGTGCAATGCAAACTGGTACAGGCTGATTGTGCGGCCCGGGCCAGTGCTGCGTTTGAGCTAGGACAAGCGCGACGGTTCGCGGCGCAAGAGGACAATGCATGCCCGATTAACAATTCATGGTTCGAATAGCGTTACAAATTTTTAAACAAAAACTAGCGAATTCACAGAGACTCGCAAGCGGTTGATTTGTCTCAAGCAAGGCACTCTGGACTTCAAAAGGATTCCCGCTAGACTGCCGTTTCTGAAGAATAAGTATCTTGCAGACGGCCACCTTCCCGAGCCCCGCGATGAATTCAGACGAACTTGAACTGATTGCCAGCGAACCGATCCAAGGCATGGATGAAACGATGGAAGATTTC